>OLNZ01002458.1_pt1 | contig 11107 bp, 8 predicted proteins | sample 1672981 | NCBI WGS metagenome assembly OLNZ01 (sample SAMEA3136743, study PRJEB25190) | human gut metagenome | biome: human gut; feature: human-associated habitat; material: faeces | place: Austria | collected 2013
GATATTTGTTTCTACAAAATTATAAAACTATCTTACGACGAGGACTGTCCGCAGCGGGAGGCATTTGAAAATGTTCTTTTGCTGCTTGATGACTCCAACTATAATTTTGTGTATATCCTGTCTGGCGAGCAATCCGATGTTTCGCTTTATATTGGCGTCGTCAATAATTCCACCAACAGAAATGCCAGCAATGCCAGCGACTATGGACGGATGCTTCAAGACGCTATGGAGGGGAACTTTAGCGGCAGCAAGCTGGAAAAAGTTAAGGGTGCACAGCTGGAACAACTCATTGGAACATGCTACCACTCTGCAGGTGCTATCGTCGGTATCCCCTCACGAAACGAAACAGACGGAACCTATGACTTCCAGGGAACTGACCGCCTCATCAACAGCATGGCTGGTTTGAAGCGGAAATGGAGACTTGTTATTTCCTGTGAACCAGTGCAGAAGCGCGATGTACTGCAGCTCCAAAATGATGCATTTAACCTTTACAACCGTCTTTCCATTGCCTCAAAAGCCTCTGTCCAAGGCTCGAAATCTCACGGCGTCGGAGTCACTTTCGGCCAAAGCTCCACTACCACCAACCAAAAAGGACGATCGACCCACGAAGATCGCAGCAATTCATCCAGTGATACCAGCAGACGTACCTCTGGAAAAACGACCAGCAGCAGCCGTGGGTATGGTCAAAGCATCAGCGAAAGCGTGGCATCCGGCAATAGTCATAGCCGCAACAGCAATGATGGTATATCCCAGTCTATCTCTTTTGAGCTAGCCAATAAACATGCCGCCGACCTGATGAAGTATATTGACGAAGAACTCCTCTCCCGACTCAGATCCGGCTTAACACGTGGACTCTTCAAAACATCCGTCTATTACATGGCCGATACTCCGGCAGCCGCCAAAAAATTGGGAGAGATCATCACAACACTTTTTCAAGGCGAATCCTCCTCCTTCAGTCCCCTGCTGGCAAACCAATTCGACTTGGGATATGGCAAGGAGTATTGCTGTAATTTCTTAGCCCATGAACTGCCCGGTCAGACTGTGTCAGAAGACGCCGCATTGCTTTACGGTCATCCCACCGTACACAATGGCCACCTGATGATGAGTTCCTACTTGACCTCCAAAGAGGTATATTTGTTCGCAGGATTACCCAGAAAAGAGGTTCCCGGAATCTCATTGAGCAAAGGTGTCGAGTTCGGCCTGAATCAGAATCAGGTATCCAAAGATGGTATTGAACTTGGTCCTGTGATTCAACGTGGTCGGGAATTGGTTGGAAACACATTTTCGATCCCGAAATCAAGCCTCACCAAACACATCTTTATCGGCGGCGTTACGGGCAGCGGGAAAACAACGACTTGCCATAAGCTATTGAGCGAAGCACATCTCCCCTTTTTGGTCATTGAGCCCGCTAAAACAGAATACCGTGTGCTTTTGGAGCAAATACCGGAGCTTACCGTATTCACCCTTGGTGATGAGCAGACAGCCCCCTTCCGATTGAACCCATTCGAGTTGCTTCCTGGAGAAAACATTTCTGCCCATGTTGATATGTTGAAGGCCACCTTCACTTCCGCCTTTCCTATGGAAGCTTCCATGCCGCAGATACTCGAAGAAGCAATCTATCGCTGTTATGAAAAGAAGGGCTGGAATCTCAGCACGAATGAAAATTCCAGCGGCTCTGATCATGACGATCATCTCTTTCCGATCCTCAGCGACTTGTTGGTCGAAATGAAGTCCGTCGTAGAAGATAAGCATTTTGGTGCAGAGCTAAAAGGCAACTATATCGGCTCGCTTGTCAGCCGGCTTTCTAATCTCACGGTTGGTTCAAAAGGCAATATGCTGAACTGCCGCCGTTCCATTGATTTCAACTATCTGATAGAACATCCCGTCATCATCGAGATGGATGAACTCAAATCCTCTGAGGACAAAGCTCTGTTCATGGGCTTCATCCTAGCCAGGCTTGCCACCACCATTCAGCAGAAGTGCAAGGAGACGCACGGTCATTTCAGGCATCTTACTTTGATCGAGGAAGCGCACCGGCTTCTATCCAGGGTGGAGTTTGGAGACAGCGGCGCAAAAAAATCCGCCGTAGAGACATTCACCGACTTATTGGCTGAAGTGCGAAAATACGGAGAAGGCTTCATCGTCGTAGATCAGATCCCGAACAAATTAGCGCCTGAAGTCTTGAAGAATACCAACACAAAGATCATTCACAAAATCTTTGCCCGAGATGACAAGGAAACCGTCGGCGATACCATGCTCATGGATGACAAACAAAAAGAATTTCTATCCTCTCTCGAGCCTGGCCAAGCCATCATCTTCTCTGAAAATACCCCCAAACCGATCCATGTTCAGATTGTGCGCTCGACCGATACCAGTGAAAACACTCCAGACAATACAGTAGTCCAACAGCGTTTTGCCTCTCGTCATAAGCAGTTCGGCAGTTGCTACAAGGACTATCGAATGAAGCAATATATCGAGGGTGCTTTAACGCAATATCTAGAGTTCATGAATCACTTAGTGCGAAGAAATGACAATGCGAAAACGGAATACCGTGATCTGATCCGCACGATCCACAAGGCCAACAATGACTTCAAACCCAGCGGCGGGATCCAAAGCGTTTGGTCCGCACTCATCACACTGGGAGAGTGTAAAAGCGGCGCTGCAAGTGCGAATCCTGGTCAGGAACAGGAACGGGAAGAAAATCTTCTTCGGCTTCTTTCCTGCAAGGAGTTTCCAACGGAGGATAGGATCGCAGAATATAGTCCTTTCCTTTCACCGTATAAGACAAAATAAGACGTCAGGAGGAAATCATCTTGTTGTTCTCAGCTATCATCAGTTTCACTGTCAGTGTAACCAAAGCCATCGTAACCCTCGGACTTGCCGCTGAGGGTCTCACCGCTATTGGAAACGCCCTTACTGCCATTGGAAAGGCGCTCGGGTTGATCCGGCCAGAAACTCAAGTTGAAGATCTTGGTGATCAGGCACTACAGGCTGAGGAGGCAGGCATCACTCCAGACGCGTTCGACGCCTACGAAGACTACGTCAAAGCAGTCGAAAGTTTTCAGCTCGATCCTGAAAAATCCAAGCAATTCACGCCGGAAGAGAAAGTAAAAAAAGGGATCGAGCTGGCCATTGGTGTCACAGCAGAAAGATTTCCCGAAGTTTCCGTCGAGACTTTCTCTAAGCTTAGCACACTGGTCCACGATTACCCTTCTATCTTCAATGAAAAATCTATGGAGGTTCTTGCGAAGAAAATGGCATCCTTCTCCGGTTCTGCTGATGATGTGATCGGATATCTCGACTGCACAGAAAAGAACCAGAGTAAACTCGCCAATGGCGAAAGTATTCTGACAGAAATGATCAAAGCGGCCAAACCCGGTATGGATGCTGCTGCCGCTCGTCAGCTTCTGTACAATATTGAATGAGGTGATCCCCAATGTCCAGCACAGAACTATTCATCGCAATACAGCAAAACAAGGTCCGTTTTTTCCAAAAGCAGGAACACTATATCCCGCTGACGCTCGATGGGATGGAGGAATTTCCTTACTCAGACTTCACGCAAGATATCCCTGGGCTTTTAGAACGTTTTGCGGATAAGCTCAACTTAAATTCCCCTGCCGAGTTGTCTGTTTTTGTTCTCTCCGGCGAACATCCTAACCTGGCCCGCTCGATGGTCCAGTTCATCAACCAGCATACAGCCTGCCTGAACTGTATGGAATGGGATATCAAAAGCATTCTCATTAGCATCATCCGAGACTTGCGCAGCGATGTTTCCCTGGAAATCGATACGTTTGGGGTCAACTATGGCAGTGTCAACTATAAGCTCGTCAAGGATACGCCCCAAACCAGTCCTTATCATCTGCTTGCTTATACGGTGAGCACAACCTATTTAACCAAGTACATCACGAATAGCATGGAATAAGAAAAGAGAGGTATCAAACTATCATGATTTGCGAAAAGTGTGGCTATGAGGAACGCGATGGAGCGTTTTTCTGCCGTAACTGCGGAAAGCTGTTGGATCCCGCTGGATATTCCAGCAAAAGTGTCTATGAGACAGAGGAACATCGTATCATGCGAATGGTGGAGAATCTGAAACACCATCCCCACTATGATATTCTGTGGGATGATACGATGGACTTGTATGCCGCTAAAGTCGAGAAGTTCCAAAGTATCTTGAGGACTGGTGTCTTAGATATTGATCAGGGCTCTCTTGATGATCTGAAGAACAAGTTTGAAGTTTTTCTAAAAGGATGCCGCCATCCCGAATTCCAAATTGCCTTTGTTGGGACCATCAAGACCGGAAAATCCACGCTGATCAATGCCCTTTTGGGCCACAACTATTCCTCCACAGCCGTAACACCGGAGACTGCCGCCCTTGCTAAGTTCCGCAGCAGCGAAAAGGACTATATCAACGTGACCTTCTTCTCTCCTGAAGAATGGAAAAAGCTTTGGAAGTCCATGACAAAAGGGGCGGACTCCTTCACGAATGAATACGACTCGCTCGGCGCAGAAAAAGAGAAGAACAAGTGGGTCGGTCACGATATGATTCATTGTGAGCTTGCCAACGAAGCAATCGAACAAGAACTGAATAAATGGTCCTCCTCCAAAAGCCCGCAGCATTTCTTTGTCAAGGAGATTGAAGTAGGCCTCTCCAGCTTACCCAAAGACTTCCCCAAGCAGGTCGTGTTCGTGGACACGCCCGGTCTTTCTGATCCTGTCACATATCGCTCTGAGATTTCAAAGCGGTATATCAAACAAGCAAACGCCGTCTTCGTCTGTGTGGAAGCCCAGAAAGTGAACAAAGAGGAGCTGGAAACAATTTCCTCGGTACTTTCCTTTTCAGCTCACGATAAACGCAAGGTATTCATCATCGCAACGCACTGGGATACTATGAATAACCCTGTGAAAGATTGGGCTGAGCAGCGAGCCTATCTTGTCAAAAAATTGACCGGTCCTGCTTTTTACGACTCTGTTAAAATGGCAGACGCTAATATCCTGCACTCCTCTGCCTTCATCCACAATCTGTGTCGGGATTATGATACACTGAGAGAGGAAGCTTTAATGCCTCTGATGCGGTTTGCTATGACCATGCGCTGCATTAACCCTTTAGCTCTTACCAAGGATGACATTCAAAAACTGGATGACTATTCCAACATTCATCAGATCCGTGCGCTCATTCGGGATCGACTGCTCAAAAATTACTCTAAATTGCTCTATGGTGACTTTAAGCGGCGATATGATGAGATTTTCTATCTTCTGCACCGCAATGCTACTGACCTCCGAGCTTCTTATCAAGACCAGATCGACACCACCGGCAAAGACCTGGCTGGTATTCTTCGGGACTTTGAGCAAAAGAAAAAAGATGCCGATGAGATCCAGAAGGGCCGTGATGAACTGGAAGCTGTTCTGAAAGCCGTCAAAATGAGGACCAACCAGCGGATCAATGAGTATCAGAAGGTTATAAAAAACCTAAATGAAAAATAACGTGCCATCTTTAACCGCTCGCGAGCTTGCCTCTGCGCTTGATTATCCCATTGCAGGAGATAGAGAAACGCCGATAACCGGAATCGCTTATGCTGACGAAGCCAGCCCAGAGGACCTAGGCATTGCCTTCTCCAGACAAGAGGCCAGGCGGACAGCTGCCAACGTCATACTGACTGCCCCTCATCTGCTGCCGACCGAGAAAACTGTTCTCTTCTCAATAGATGAAGTAGGAGTGGCTATGATCCGCGCAGTGGATGTCTTGATCAAGCATGGGATATGTCCCAATCGCTCTGCTCCACCGATGGTCGTTCCACATAACGGCTACTTCATCGGTTCAGATCTCCGACTGGGAAAAGGAATTTCTATCGGTCCTGGCGCTGTTATATGCAGTGGTGCTGTCCTAGGGGATGACTGCGTGATCGGAGCGAACGCCTACATCGACGGCGGAGTCTCCCTCGCTGATCGAGTCCATATCGCTCCGGGGGCTCGAATCGGAATCGATAGCTTTTTCCATGCCGTATCGGGCGGTGTTTTCGTTCCGTTTGCCGGGATCGGCAGAGTGCTGATCGGGCACGATACCGTAATTGGTGGCAACACCACCATACAACGTGGAACCATCTCGGACACTGTCATCGGCCCTCATACCCAAATTGGAGATCTGGTGGAGATCGGGCACGATGTCAAAATTGGAACAAGCTGTAAAATCGTCTCCCAGACAGGCATTGCCGGCAATGCCGTGATTGGTAATGGTGTGATCATCTACGGTCAATGCGGTATTGCAAATCACGTCCGTATCGGTGATTATGCCGTCATCAAGGGGAAGACTACAGTAACAAAACATGTAGAACCCAATCACACGGTCAGTGGTCCTTTCGGTCGAGAGGCCCATCAGGAACTGCGAATCCAGGCCGCATTGAATCGGTTCATTAAAAGAAAGGAATGACATTTATGGGCAGCGGATGCTGTGTTATGGATAATCCAATTGGGAATCTTGCTCGAGGCATTGGAGATGCTTTGCACGACCTTTTTTGCTCAGACTGCTGTGTCGGATATTCTCCCTCACGTTCAGATTCTGATGAGCACGCGAAAAAGATCGCAGAAGAGCTCGCTGAAATGACAAAACGATCTGATGAGGCTACAGAACATACTGTCGAAGAGGTTCTTTCCTATCTGAAAAGGGATATTGAAAGACTCTTTAAGGACCTCAAATCGTTCAACACCAAAAACTATGGTGGGAAGAAACTGAACATCGACTTCCGGTCTATTGAGCAGGAAAATAAAGAGATGGAGACCTGCGCCAAGACACTCGTAGGCGATATGATGCGGGATCGCCTGGTGTTGACCGACCCGGAACTTGCATTGATTCTAGAGGAAAAGGATGATAAAAAACGTGCCAAACGCTTCGCAGATTTCGAGTCCAAGCTCCGAAAAGCCGCCAAGGACGCACTGATAAAAGAGATAGAGAGTATTGTCCGGAAACAGCAGGATGTTATCTCCAGTGCGATTGAGAAGCGGCTGAACGAGCTTAATGGTTCTGTCCAACGTTCCGATGAAGCCTTCCAGAAAATTCTAGCCTTGAAGGAGAGTGATGAGTCCGCTCTGGAGGCCCAAAAGATGCAGTATATCTACCAGTGCGGTGTCTGCGACTTACTTCTGAACGAGATGGACGATCGGGAGGCGATATCGTGATTATGTTCTGGCACCGTAAAAAGCTGCTTGAGATCGATGAGCAACTCAAAACACTCATGGATCGGTTGGATGAAATCAGCACGGAGAACGCTTCTCTAAAGGAGGCCTTCGTTCAGCTCCAAAATCGTGTGTCTGGTCTGGAACTTGGACAGGGTCAGATTCTGGAGGCTCTCACCTCCATCACCTCTGGTCAGCAATCCTCGCAGGAAACGATCCGCTCTATGATGGATCAGCAGAAGGAAGCGGCTGCATCCAGTGAAAACACGCTCCGTACCTTACGGGACAACGTAGCGGAGGTGGGCAAAAGTCTTTTCAGCCAGAGCAGCACGATCCAGACAATAGACACGGCAACGAAACAAATCGTTTCTGACATGAGTACATTGGATGAGGCAATGCGGCTCCTGCTCGTGAATTCACTGTTAGATAATTTCCCCCAAAAGTGAGGCGATCAACCCTTGGACACAATAATCTCTGCTGTGGAACAGATCGTTGGCCTCCTATATCAGTTTGACTGGTCTGATCCAGCTTGCCTTGATCCATTGACTCTTGATGATTTGGCCAGCAGCAGTTGTGACATCTGCATCAACCTTACCGAGACTCCACTCAAACCGTCTCGATACAACTATATTGTCCATACTAAATCTGGATATATTCTGTATAATACGTTTTTTAACTCTCTGAGTCGGTTAAACCAGCAAGAATATGATACTTTTTGCTCTCCTGAATGCTGTAGCATACGCTTGAAGGAGCAATTGGTAGAGCAGGGGTTTCTTCTCCCTCAAACGATCGATGAGCTCGATGTATACTATCGGCTTACCTCTTTCTTACATCATCAGATCACCAGACCTTTGAGGGTTGTTTTGGCCCCGACAATGGAATGTAATGCACGATGCTTCTACTGCTACGAAGCCGGAGTCACACACGGAAAGATGGGGCAGGAAACTATTGATCAAGTCGTTGCGTGGATTGCGGATAAGGCGGCTCAGAAGGGTGTCGATATCGTGTGGTTTGGAGGGGAACCGCTGCTAGGCGTCACCTGTATCGATGAGATCTCTGCCAAACTCACTGAAAAAGCAATTCCATTCTCGTCCTATATGATCACGAACGGAAGTCTTTTGGATGACACGTCCCTTCCCGAGCAAATCAAGCGTTGGAATTTGCGCCACGTCCAAATCACGATCGACGGTGATGAATCCGAATATTTGAAACGGAAAAATTATGCGGCAGCTATTCCGAACTGCTATGAAAAACTGATGAACCACATGGAAACTCTTGCTAAAAACGATATTCATGTCTTTATCAGATTGAATATCGACCGGCATAATATCATGAGTATCTACCAGGCCGCTTCTGAAATCGAACACCGATTCAGCGAGTACTCAAATGTGAGCTTCTATCCAGCTTTTCTCACAGGCTCAGATGATCCACTCGCCGAGGAAGATAAAATCGAAGTCATACGAGGAATTCTAAGCAGAGCAAAGACTGTTATGGGGCTTTCGATGAAAAGTAAGCTGTATGAGCTTCCGCGTATCTCAGCCTGTGATATCAATAACCCGAACTTCTTCGCCATTGACTCTAATGGTACTGTATATTCTTGTGAACACGACATTGGAAAAAAGCACCTTTCTATCGGGTCGATCACAAATCCCACGCTCAACAACGAGCGGCCAATCCCAGGGCAACGATCTGAATGCAGAGCATGTAGTTTCCTTCCCAAGTGTTTCGGTGGTTGTCATAGCGCCTATGTCAATGGTGATGATCCTTGTTTTGAAAATAAGTATATGATCAAAGCCTACCTAGAACTTCTCTAAACAATCCCATTTGTGTGCGTGCGACAGAGTTGGAGGCCATCTACCGTCATCTCAACGAAGACTGCCTGCTGTACTTTTCCGAGTTTTAGAAAATGAGGGGGTGCTACTATGGACACGCCATATCGTGTGGTCAGATTACAGAGGAATCACTTGTATCCAACGTATCAGCTTTTCGCACACATGGCCAGCAAGAAGACGACGCCTCAGGATGGACTGCGCCTGGCTGCCCTGACCACCATGGAGTGGCTTCGGCTGCGTCTTGGGGACACAGTGCCCAAAGAACTGCTGCTGCCTGGCCCGGAAGAATTCCGTAGTTGTTCTGAGAAAGCGCTGCAGTCCCTTCACTTAAACGCCGGCTTTGTCATTGACATTGTATCTTTGCCGGAACAGGGGGCCTGGAGTTTACAGATTACAGAGCCAGACCTTGGCTCTGATCCAGGAAATCCGAAACAGGCCCGCCAAGCTGTTCCAGGGCGGATCATCGAGACGAACATAGGCTTCCGGATTGTTGGCCATCAGCTGCAATGTGGATTTCAAACGGTTGTTTCAGATGTTGCCGGGGGCAATGCGTTGGCAGAAGTTTATCGTCTGGCTGTCGTGAAGCGGCTGGCGAACAACCCGGACTTTGGCCTGCAGCAACTGACCCCTTTATTGCCAAAGGTGATGGAAATCTCGACAGGGGAACAGCTGAAACGATTGGTTTCCGTACTCCGCTCAGAAGAAAATCAACTGCCCACCGTCGTGTTTACGCACGTTCGGAGACAACAGGAGATTTCTTTGTCCGGAACAGGTGCCTTTTCCTTTGACGTTATGATGCCGGCACTAAAGCCGATGGTCCGGACAGAAGTACAGGGGCCGCCGTATCCGATCTGTGACTTTGCACGACATGGGCTGGGATTTTGCCGAACCTACCTTCTGGCCGATGAGCTGCTGGACAAGCTCCAAGGGCGCATCGAGCAGAAGGTAACCGCGGGAGATATTCTCTTTGCAGAACCCATGTGCTTTGGCGGGAAGTTCACTTTGCTGCCGCTGAAAGCATCCATGCAGTCTCAAGAAGAGACCATCGAGCAACTGACCTCTCTCATCTTAAACTATCCCAGAGAACGAAGGGTAGAATTTGGGCGAGTTTGGTTTTTAGGGGCTGCACGCAGCGGCCTTTTGGAAAATAGCCGGCAAGTGTACCAACAGGTGGACCATGTCGCTGCACAGTGGAGTCAGCAGAAAACAGAATTGGAGGAACGATATGCCCATGAGCTGGCGTTACTCCGATTTGACCAGGAAGAACTGACGAAACAAATCAAACGCCAGAAAATTTACATAGATCAGCTGGAGGAGGAGAAGCGTTCCATACGGCTGGATTGCCAACAAAAGGTGGAGAAAGTGATGCGTCAAAGCGACACACGGGAGGCGTACACTTCTTATTTGGAACGACGGCTGGCGCGACCGGCCAAGCACGGTGAGATTGCAGCTTGGGTGGAGCAGCAGTTTCAAGGACGCTTGCTTCTGCACAAGAAGGCAATCGATTTGCTGACCGAACGGGATGCTGTGGGCGTCGATCTGAATTTGATCTGTGATGCGTTGGATTTTCTGGCGACGGACTATTGGTCCGCTCGCTATGATCGTCTCCCAACGGAGGAAATGCTGACACGCTGCTCAGAGAAGTATGGTCGTCCCTTCGAGGTAAAACCAACTGGTGTCACAACGATTGAGTATACGCCAGGCCAGTACAAGATCAAATACTTTCCAGGCAGAAATGGGAAGCCTGTTGAGAGTGCCTTGGATTATCACTTGAGAGTGGGAAATGATCCGGAGAATCTGCTCAGGATCTACTTCCTGCATGACGATAAGAAGCAGTGCATCGTGGTTGGCTCGCTGCCACGGCATTTGCGTTCGGTGAAAATACAATAAGGAACAAGGAATATCCTGCGCCGCAAGGATGAGAATTTTATTGAGGGCAGGGTATTCCTCATCAAAATCCACCTGGGCTGTATTTCCCAGGTGGATTTTTTCTTGAATGAAGAACCTTCATTGGCCACTCCCCTAGCATTCATGGTAAGGCCAGCTCAGTTTTGCCTGCTCCTTGGTAAATTCAATGATCGCCTGCTTAGGAATTCTCCAGACCC
>OLNZ01002462.1_pt1 | contig 11095 bp, 7 predicted proteins | sample 1672981 | NCBI WGS metagenome assembly OLNZ01 (sample SAMEA3136743, study PRJEB25190) | human gut metagenome | biome: human gut; feature: human-associated habitat; material: faeces | place: Austria | collected 2013
ACTTTTTCTGCTCGGTGTAATCGACCTTGATGATGTACCCGTCAATCAGCATTTTTCGGGCATACGCGCCGAAGTTGCGGGTGCCAAGCTGGTTCATCTTGTGGCGAACCATGCTCAATTCCTGCTCATTCAGGCAGATTTCTTTGCGGATGGGTCGTGTGCGGTCTGGCATATCAAAGAACTCCTTTCACTTTACAACGGACACCTTTTTGCCGTTTGTTGAGTATGGCGGCAAAATTTTTTCCCTTTCACTTTACAACGGACATTTTTAAGTCAAAACGCAGGTATCGAAATGAGAAATTTTCAAAAAATATGCGCCCCTGCTTTTGCGAAAGCGGGAGCGCGTTGTATCTGCGGATATGAGATTTGAGAGAGTAGCAAGCACATCCGGTGTCCGTACACACCGGAAAAAGGAGCGGTTCTGCCTTGCGCCCGAACTGCTCCTTTTGTTGTTGGGGAATCCCCACACCCCTTTCATGTCTGAATTGAAAATACTTCCTGAACTTTTCAGAAAGCCCTTGTTTTTATTCGCTTTGACGATTATAATTATACTGTGATTTTATAAGCAGACACAGAACTGAACTGCAATAGGAGTATCGCCCATGAAGTATTTATCTATCGCGCAAACCGCCGAACGCTGGGGTATCTCCACCCGCCGTATTCAGATTTTGTGCGGCGAGGGGCGCGTCCCCGGTGCTATCCGCATTGGCTCGGTCTGGGGGATTCCAGAGGACGCAGAGAAGCCAGCGGACGCGAGAATCAAGAACGGCAAGTATATCAAGAAGCCCGTCGAAAATGAAAAATGAGCCGCAGATTATATCAGCGACTCTAACTCGAAATAATGGGGTCTATTCCACCTCGCGGGTGCGAATGGGCGCACTGATCCCTTGGTTACGACTCTACCCAAATCGTCGATTCGACAAACGATGACAGCGTTGGACAAAGATTTAGTCCTTCCGATACACAACAGGTCCTTTACAGGATGTTCAAGAAGGAGTTAGACATGGAACGCACGGCACTCTTTGAGTTTATTTGCGACCACATACAGGAGTTTTCTCTGTTGGTGGCGGCAATATCCGCTCTTATTGCGGCAATTACTGCAATAGCTGCATTTATGGCAAATCATCAAAACAAAAAGCAGTATAAAGACAGTATTCAGCCACAACTCAGCATGAGTCTTGTTGAGTTCAACTCCATTTTATACTTGCGCATAAAAAATTCAGGGCAAACCGCCGCAAAAAATATAGAGATCAGAATAACAGGAATCAAAAACAACGGCAACTCCAATAATCTCTATCTTGACGATCTTTTTAAAGGAACATTTGAGCTTTATCCAGAAGAAGTCGTACAAGGCAAAGTCGCAATATGCGGTAGGAATATAGCGCAATCTGTATTTCCGCAGGTGGAGGTTTCTGTGTCTTACCGAGTTGATGGAGCAAAAAAGAGTACTGCCTACAAAAGAACGGTAACTTATCTCAGTGCTTATACGGAGAAAATTTCAGCGGATATAAACCTTGATACAAGACAAATGGAGGATTCCCTCAAAAGCATAGCGAGGGCATCTGTTCGGACTGCAAATTATCTGGACGGTCGGCAAGTTGCGCCATTTGACGAATTAAACATTTTAGCCGGATGTTCACTGAAAACTGATTTACTTGGCGTGCTTCACAAAGAGCCGGAAACAGTTCTTTCTCGCGCTGAAACCATAGAAGAAGCTCTTGGCAGCAATAAGGAGGATACCCATGCCAACACTTGAATGGATTGGAAAAAGCAAGGTGATCAATCACCATCAGGACGTGCCGTTTCGGGTGTTGGAGCGCAAGTATAGCTTTGATGAAAACGGACAGCACAACGAGGACAACGGCAGCGAAAACATGATCATTCGGGGCGATAATCTGGAAGCCCTGAAAGCGCTGCTGCCCCGGTATGAGGGGCGCGTCAAGTGCATTTACATTGATCCACCCTACAACACTGGCAACGAGGGCTGGGTTTACAACGATAATGTCAACGACCCGAAGATCAAAAGATGGCTGGGCGAGGTTGTCGGCAAAGAGGGCGAGGATTTGACCCGCCACGACAAGTGGCTGTGCATGATGTACCCGCGGCTGAAGCTGTTGCAAAAGCTGCTGGCGGACGATGGTGTTATTTTCATCAGCATTGATGATAATGAAATAAAGTATTTGCGTCTGATTTTAGATGAGATATTTGGCGCTAACTGCTTTGTCCATGAAATTATTTGGAAGAATAAATACGGTCCGGGAGCATTTACCCGTGGTGTAGGAAACGTTCACGAGTATATTGTCTGCTATTCGAAGCAACCTCTACTTTCTGTTGCTGCGCCGCTGTCCGAGGAAGAAATCAAGAAATACAAAATGAAGGACGATAAGTTTGAGGTGCGTGGTGGCTTCATCACGCAGCCGCTTGCAACACGAAGCAAAGATGATCGCCCTAATTTGGTATACCCGGTCTATCACAATGGAGTGGAAATATACCCCGATAAACAGTGGATATGGGAGAAATCTCGCTTGTATCAAGCTATTGAAAATGATGAAGTTGTATTTAGCGAAAACAGTGGAAAATGGAGCGTTCGATTCAAGCAGTACTTAAAAGACGAGAATGGTGTTATGCGTTTGGGAAAACCAATATCCATTTTAACAGGACCCTATAACCAAGATGGAACGAAAGAAATTGAAACGATTTTTGGCAAAAAGGTCTTCAACAACCCCAAACCGAAAGAATTGATAAAGTACTTACTTTCATTTGTGTTTGATGGAAAGGATGATAAAGACGGGATATATTTGGATTCCTTTGGAGGTTCGGGAACGACTGCTCATGCTGTATTAGACCTCAATAGGGATGGAGGAAATAGAAAGTTCATTCTTGTTGAAATGGGTGACTACGCCGACAGCATCACCGCCGAGCGCGTGAAGCGTGTGATCCGTGGCTATGGCGAAGGCAAGAACGCCGTGGAGGGTACGGGCGGCAATTTCAGCTTCTATGACCTAGGCGAACCACTGCTGGTGGGCGATTGCCTGAACGAAGCCGTTGCCCCAGAGAAAATCCGCGAATACATCTGGTTCATGGAAACCAAGCAGCCCTACGCCCCGCCCAGCGGCGGCAACCCGTATTACCTCGGTCAGCACAACAACACTGGCTATTACTTCTACTACGAGCCGCAGCGCGTGACGGTGCTGGATTATACGTTCCTTGCCACCATCACGGAAAAGACCAGCGGCACGATCATTTACGCCGACCGCTCCTCAATCACGGAGGACAAGCTGGCGCAGATGGGCATTGTATTCAAGAAAATCCCACGGGACATCAGCAGACTGTAAGGGGGGTGACAATGTATGGAAATGAAAGGGTATCAGAAAGCGGTCATATCGGATTTGACGCATTATCTGGAACTGTTGAACGAAACGCAGAACTATATGACAGCGTTTGAGCAGTTCTGGCGGGAAAAGAGCGCACCGGGATTAGGGCTATACCGAAACGTTATAGCCGGGGTTCCGAACCTGTGCATCAAGGTGCCGACAGGCGGCGGTAAGACCTTTATCGCCTGCAACGCCATTCGCCCGGTGTTTGACGCACTCCCCGTCACCAAGACGAAAGCGGTTGTCTGGCTTGTCCCGTCAGAAGCCATTCTGACGCAGACGGCGAAAGCCCTGAAAGATACGTCCCACCCCTACCGTCAGAAAATCGACGTGGATTTTGGCGGGCGCGTGGAGGTCTACACCAAGCAGGAGCTTCTGAACGGGCAGAACTTCAATCCCACGGCGGTCACAGAGCAGCTTTCTATTATGGTGCTGTCCTACGATTCGTTCCGCACCAGCAGAAAGGACGGGCGTAAGGCGTTTCAGGAAAACAGCAACCTCGCGGAGTTCCCCAAGGTACTAGGAAAACCTGACAGCCCCATTGAGGGCGCGGACGAAACCGCCCTGTTCCAGATTATCAACCAGCTTAACCCGCTTGTCATCGTGGACGAGAGCCACCATGCCCGTTCGGATTTGAGCCGGGAAATGCTGGCGAATTTCAATCCGTGCTTTGTGCTGGACCTGACCGCCACGCCGCGCAAGGACAGCAATATTATCTCCTATGTGGACGCAGTACAGCTAAAGACCGAACACATGGTAAAGCTGCCCGTCATCGTCTACAACCGCGACAGTCAGGCAGAGGTCATTCTGGACGCAATCGACCTGAGAAACAAGCTGGAAGAACTCGCCGCAGCCGAATATGCCGTGAGCAAAAAATATATTCGCCCCATTGTGCTGTTTCAGGCAGAGCCGAAAGGCAAGGAAGAAGCCACTACCTTTGAGAAAATCCGCGAAAAGCTGATTGCCTATGACATACCCGCAGAGCAAATCGCCATCCGCACAGCGGACGTGAACGAGCTAAAAAACACCGAACTCATGTCCGCAGACTGCCCGATTCGCTATATTATCACGGTCAACGCATTGAGCGAGGGATGGGACTGCCCCTTTGCCTATATTCTTGCGTCTATTGCCAACAAGACAAGTCAGGTTCAGGTGGAGCAGATTTTGGGACGTATCCTGCGTCTGCCCCACACCACCCAGCACAGGCAGTCATCCCTGAATATGTCCTATGTGCTGACATCTTCCAATGATTTCAACGAAACCGTAAAAGGCATCATTCAGGGCTTGAATGACGCAGGTTTCAGCGATAAGGATTATCGCGTTTCCGAGCCGCCTACGCCGAAAGCCCCTGACCCAGTGCAAATCACGATTGATAATGGGTGTTCCAAAAAGGAAACCCCTTTGGAATCGCCCGAAGAGGACGTTTCCGGTGTGGACTGGACGTTAGTCAATGAAGAATACCAGCGGCGCAGAGAAGCGGAGAAATCACCTGAAACCACCCCGAAAGCCGACAGTATGCTATCCGAAGCAGAAAGCGCGGGACAAGCCTACAATGCCGCGATCCAGCAGTCGGGCAATGACCCCTATCTGCAAAAAACGCCGTGGGAGGTGCGGGAACAGATGCCTACATTCGCTGTCAAGTCGGAATTCCGGGAAGATATTGAGCGCCTTGTCATCCCGCAGTTCTTTGCAGTTATTCCGAATACGCTGTTTACGGATGGTTCTCATGTGCTGCTGGATGAAGCGCAGCTTTCCGAGGGCTTCACGCTGAAAAACAAGGACTGCGACATTGATTTTGCCGCAGCGGATGATGGAATCGTTAAGGTGGATATTGAGAACAAGGAAAACGGCTTGCCCCGTGTGTTCAAAATGTCCAGCCCGGAGCAGCAGTATTTCAAGGAATACTTCAACAGTCTGCCCCCGGAAAGCCGGGTACGCCAGTGCAAGGAAATTATGCTCCGTCAGCTTAACAAGCTGAATGGCGTGGACGCTGCCGAACTGAAAGCCTACATAGAGCGCATTGTCGGCAACATGAGCAAGGACCAGCTTGCAGCAATGGAGAAAGCGCCGCTTGGCTATGCAAAGAAAATCAAGGACAAGGTGCAAGCCCTGTTGGAGCAGCATTGCCGGGAGAACTTCTCCGACTGGCTCTCCACCGAACGCATTGTATGCTTGCCGTATTATCGTCTGCCAGACGCAATTCATCCCGCTGCGCATACGGACATCTACGCGAAATCGCTGTACCAGGCAGAGGACGGCGATATGAACAAGCTGGAACAAAAGCTGATTATGGAATTGACCGCCTTGCCGAATGTGCGCTGGTGGCACAGAAACATTTCCCGTCAGGGCTTCTGTATCAACGGCTATATCAATCACTATCCTGATATTCTGATTTTGACGGAAAAGGGCAAGATCATCTTTGCGGAAACCAAGGGCGAACACCTGAAAAATGATGACAGCCGGGAGAAAATCGACCTCGGCGCAATGTGGAGCGGTCATGCAGGAAACCAGTATCGGTATTTCATGGTGTTTGAAAAGGATGCCGACCTGCCAAAAGGAGCAGTCAGCATGAGCAAGTTTGTTGAGATTGTCGCGGCGCTGTGAATCCCGTTTCTGGGCGATTCTGACAGGCGGCAATGACGCACTGTTCATAACAGCCCCTATGCGGTTTCGCGGAACCGGACGGGATTGCGCCAATCCGCAAAAACCTTTCCCGTTCCGAACACCGGGAACGCTGTACCGTAGAGCGCGATTCCGTGTAATGAGTATGCAAATCGGGAAATTACTTTTCGGCTTTCACAAGCATTGATTTATGCGGCGGTTTTTAGAGTGGTAATTGGGGTTTATTCTGCCGTGGAGGTCGATAATATCTACCCCCTGATTTTTCATCACCTATGGTGTGAAATAAGCCCCTGTCTCGACGCCGTGATTACGACGGAGAAACATTTTGATCTCCTTACAAGTTCATACAGATTCAGGCAGCAGGAGCAATTCTGCTGCCTTTTTCTTTGGGTGACTGTTCCGCTTACCTCGCGTATGTGGATTGTCATAATTTTCAAAAAGGAGCGTGGTAGTAATGAAATTGGAAATCGGTCAAAGGAGGTGGTGTGCCGATGCAAAGCAGAAAACACAGACGGATTCTGATGCAGGAGGCGGAATATGGCAAAACCGCTTGACCCCAAAGCGATAGAAGCAGAGCGGCAAACCAGCAGTCGAGCTGAACGCAGAGAGCAAAAACGCCGCCAGATGCAGGACGAGATTTCTTATAACCAGCGTGGAAATGGTGTTATTATCATCCCGCCGCAGAAACGGCGGGAACTTGCAGAGGAGCCGCCCAAACTCCGTGTTGCGGCGTACTGCCGCGTCAGCACACAGGAGGAACAGCAGGTCGGCAGCTTTGATATACAGATCCACCATTTTACCAAGAGGATTGAGGCAAATCCGCAATGGGAACTGGTTGAGATTTATCAAGACGAGGGCATCAGCGCAACTACCGTTGAAAAGCGTCTTGGCTTTCAGAAAATGATTGCCGACGCAGTTGACGGGAAGATTGACCTGATCCTCACGAAAAGCATCAGCCGTTTTGGTAGAAATATCGTGGATATTCTGGACAATCTGCGAACGCTTTCTGCGCTGAACCCGCCCGTTTCCGTTGAGTTTGAGACAGAAGGAATCACCTATACCGGCGATGGGCGGAATAATCTGCTGATCTCATTGCTGGCAGCTCTGGCTGAAATGGAGTCCCAGCAAAAGAGCGAGGCAATTAAGGCTGGTATCCGCTGGCGCATGGCGGAGGGCATCTACAAGTTCTCCGTTCAGAACACGCTTGGCTTCTATCGTGATCATTTTGGGCGGCTTGTCATTGAGCCGACCGAGGCAAGAATTGTTGAGTACATCTATGAAAGCTGCTTGGAGGGCGCCACCCCGGCAGAAATCGCCGCTGCGCTGACAGAACAGGGTATCAAATCTCCAATGGGGAAGGATCTCTGGTCTGCTGGTACTGTCCGCAGCATCCTCCGAAATGAGAAATACTGCGGTGATGCTTTGATGCAGAAAACCTATACCAAGGATTTTCGCACCCATAAATCCGTCAAAAATACAGATTTGAATATGTATTTCAAGGAAAATCACCACACAGCGATTATCAAAAAAGAGGATTGGATCAAGGTACAAAAGCTGCTGTCAGAGCGGCATAGCACAGCAAAACGAGCTACATTGCGCCGTTTGAGCAATCACTTCGTCGCATACCGCGTAAAGGATGGTCTTTTCAAGGGCTATCTGATCATGGATTCCCGCTGGTCTTTTATGGAACGTCAGGAGTTTATGAAAATCGTGGATGAGGCGCAAAACACTATGAAATGAAAGGATTTTTACTATGAACTTCGATTTTTCCGCTTTAAACTTTGAAACCATCGACTCCAACATCAACGCCTATCCGGATATGTTCCTGAATCAGAATGGCGTGACTTTCACCAAGAAGGTGCTTGAGGACCTGGGCTATCCTGCCTTCGTTTTGTGTCTGCTGGATGCGAAAGCGAGGGTATTTGCGATCCGTTCCTGCAAGAGCAACGAACCGAAGGGCTTCAAGTTTTCCAAGCCGAGAGGCGAACAGAAAGGTGTTGTTACGATCTCCAACAAGAATCTGCTTGACCCGCTTCGCGCTGTCACCGGCGAGGACTGGATTCCCGGCAAGCGTTACAGGGTGCGCGGGTTCTGGGTTGCCGATGCAAAAACCATGTGCTTTGACCTCAATGAGGGCGTTCAGGAGGACTTTCGTCCTGTTACGCCGAGCAATGATGCGGAATAATCCCTGATTTTCAGGGAGAAAAGGGAGAGCCAAAGAGCAGTGGCAAGCCGCCTGAGCGAGAAAGCCACCTCTCCCTTTTCTCCCTCGCTGCGGCTATGGAAACCGTGGAAAACCGCAAGCGGTTTACGCACCGTTCCCACAGCCTGCGCTCACCCTCTTTTTCCTCTCTGGCTTTCTCCCTATACAAAGATAAGTGTCCATTTTCTATCCCGAAAACGCACAGTTGCCACGACGAACAGAGGACAGCGTGTCAATATGGCAAAGAAAAGCAAACGGCACACAGGCGGTTTTATCCTCAAAAAAAGCCCCGAAGCACGACAAAAAATAAGCCCAGCACCACGCCATTGACGTGATGCTGGGTTTTTAGCCGTAAACTCACTCTGAGATTAGGCCAAAGTGCCGCAGCGCATCCTTGATTGCCTCGACCTTTTCAGGCGGGCAGGGATGATACTCATGTTTTCTCTGTTCAACAGCATTCGGTGCTTTGTGCATATCCAGCCCGACCATGCGCTTGACCTCTGCAATATATGCCGTATGGACTTTGAAGCCGTACTTTTCCTGCACATACTCCTGAATGCGTTTATAGGTCGGATGCTCCTTGACCTCGCCGGTTTCCACTTCCATTCTGACCTCAACCGTCAGTGGATTTGTTTCCCGTGACAAGAGGACCACCGTCTCGACATGCGGCGTCTGCGGGAACATATCCACGGCCAGCGCCTGCGTGAGCGTGTAGCCGCGCTGTGTGAGCAGCTTCACGTCGCGCGCGAGCGTGCCCGGGTCACAGGAGACATAGACGATGCGCGGCGGCTGCATGGACAACATCGCGTCGATGGCTTCCGGGGACATGCCCTTGCGCGGGGGATCGACCACGATGCAGTCCGGCCGGACGCCGCGCCGGGCCAGCTCCGCCGCTGCGGCGCCGGCATCGGCACAGAGAAACTCCGCATTTTCGATACCGTTTCGCTCCGCGTTCCGGCGCGCGTTCTCGATCGCCTCCGGCACGATCTCTGCCCCGATGACGTGCGCGGCCTTTCGCGCCAGACACAGGCTGATCGTCCCGGCGCCGCAGTACAGATCCAGCACCTGATCCGTCGGCGCGTTGACGGCGTATTCCACCGCACGCTCATACAGCCGCTCGGCCTGCACGGGATTGACCTGATAGAAAGCCTGCGGCGAGAGTGTGAACGTCAGCCCGCAGAGCCGGTCGGTCAGCTCCGGCTCTCCCCAGAGCGGATAGAAATCTCCCGCGAGCACAACGTTGCCTTTCTGCTTGTTGACATCGAGCACGATGCCGGTCAGCTCCGGGCAGTGCTCGCGCAGGTAGGCGATCAGGTCGTCCGTCTGCGCGCCGAACCCACGTGCGGAGACGATGCACAGTACGGCGTCTGGCGTGTGCATGGCGCAGCGCGTGAACAGATGCCGCACCGTGCCGCGGCCGGTGGCTTCGTCATACGGCGCAACACCGCGCAGATCCATCCAGTCGCAGACCGCCTGCGCCGCCTTGTCAGCGAGCGGGAGCTGGAGCAGGCACTGCTCCACGGGCGTGATGTCATGGCTGGACGCGCGGTAAAAGCCCTTGACCACGCGGCCGTCTTTCGTGCCGACGGCGTAGATCGCCTTGTTCCGGTAACAGAGCGGATATTCCATACCGATGATGTCCTGTACCGGCATCGAAACGCCGCCGATGCGCGTGAGCGCATCGTTGACGCGCTGGAGCTTCATGCGCAGCTGCTCGTCGTAGTCCATATGCTGCAGGCTGCAGCCGCCGCAGGTGCGGTAAACCGGGCAGGGCGGCTGCGTGCGCGCCGGGGCAGGGGACAGGCACTGCTCTGCCTTGCCATAGACGGCATTTGCCGTCACCTTCAGGATACGGACCTGCCACGTCTCGCCGGCGAGCACGCCTTTCACGAACACGGCGCGGCCGGCAATGTGGCATACACCTGCACCGTCGGACGTATAGCCCGTGATCTCGGCGGTGTGCAGTTGGTTTTTCGCAAGCTGCTCCATGATTTATTCCGCTTCCTGACCCGCGATGTGCATATACTCGTCGTACGTGCAGCGGCGGTCGATGATGCCGTCCGGCGTGATCTCAATGATGCGGTTGGCGACCGTCTGCGTGAGCTGGTGGTCGTGGCTCGTGAAGATGATATTGTAGGGGAAGGCGGCCATGCCGTTATTGAGCGCCGCAATGCTCTCCAGATCGAGGTGGTTCGTCGGCTGATCGAACACGAGGAAGTTCGCGCCCGAGAGCATCATCTTCGAGATCATACAGCGCACTTTCTCGCCGCCGGACAAAACCTTGACCTGCTTATAGACATCGTCGCCGGAAAACAACATCCGGCCGAGGAACGTGCGCAGGTAGCTCTCGCGCTTATCGGTGGAGAACTGGCGCATCCAGTCGATGAGGTCATAGTCGCAGTTTTCGAAATAGCTGTTGTGGTCCTTGGGGAAGTAGGCCTGCGTGGTCGAAACACCCCACTTGACCGTGCCCTCGTCCGGCTCCTCGTCACCCATGAGGATCTTGAAAAGCATCGTCACGGCGAGCTCATTCTTGCCGAGAATGGCGATCTTGTCCTCCTTGCCGACGATGAAGCTCACGTGGTTGAGCAGCTTTTCACCATCGACCGTCTTGCTGATGTCTGTCACGAACAGACGGTCCTTGCCGGGCTCGCGCTCGGCCTTGAAGCCGACCCACGGATAGCGGCGGCTGGAGGCGGGCATATCCTCGACGGAGATCTTTTCGAGCAGCTTGCGGCGGGATGTGGCCTGCCGGGACTTGGACTTGTTGGCGGAGAAGCGGGCGATAAAGGTCTGCAGCTCCTGGATCTTCTGCTCGGCGCGCTTGTTCTGATCCTTGACGAGCTTCTGCATGAGCTGGCTGGATTCGTACCAGAAGTCGTAGTTGCCGACGTAC
>OLNZ01002464.1_pt1 | contig 11083 bp, 6 predicted proteins | sample 1672981 | NCBI WGS metagenome assembly OLNZ01 (sample SAMEA3136743, study PRJEB25190) | human gut metagenome | biome: human gut; feature: human-associated habitat; material: faeces | place: Austria | collected 2013
ACAGCGCATCCCGCCCTGCGTCCGCTTTGACGGCGGTTTCAGACCCAGTTTTCCGGGATGTGCGCAATTGCGCATACAGGTCGTTGAGCCGTGCGGTGAGTTTTTCCGCAAGGCCACGGGAGTTGACGAACACGAGGGTGGTGTGGTGTTTCAGCACTTCGTCAAGCACGCTGCGTTCGATGGCCGGCCATACCGAACCTCCGGTCGAAACCCGTGAGGTATGTTCGTCTCCCCCGACCGAAGTCAGTCCTTTACGTTCCGCCAATGCCTCCATGGCAGGACTCACCCCGGAAATATGCGTGGTATGGCGGTTCGGAAGTTTCACGGCGCCTGCCCTCCGCCCTGCGTCGTCGGAGACGGGATCGCGCATGGCCGAAAGCGGTTCCACCACTTTCAGATCCATGTCGGGGTGCGATTCGGGTCTGATGACGCGTACCGGCCGCGTGCCGCCAAGGAAACGTGCGGCTTCGGCCGGCGGTTCCACAGTGGCGGAAAGCCCGATGCGTTGGACAGACCGGCCGGCAAGGCTTTCCAATCGTTCCAAGCTCAGCGCCAGGTGCGCGCCACGTTTGGAGCCCGCGATGGCGTGCACTTCATCCACGATAACGGTATCAACGGCGGAAAGTATCCGTCGCGCCTTGGAGGTGAGCAGCAGGAACAGCGATTCGGGCGTGGTGACGAGGATATCCGGCGGATGGCTGACGATTCTGCGCCGTTCCTGCGGCGTGGTGTCGCCGCTTCGCATGCCCACGCTGACTTTCGGCGATGGCAATCCCATCGCCTCGCACTGTCCGGCGATGCCAGCCAATGGCGCTTGGAGGTTCTTGGCCACATCCACGCCCAGAGCCTTCAATGGCGAAATATACAGGACCTTGACGCCGCGGACGGGTTTACGTTTCTTGGCATTGCAATCGGATTCAGCCGTGCCGTTCCCACCGCCGGACGTCCGCAATAAGCCATCGTCCTTCCCCGTCATCAGACGGTCGATCGCAGAAAGGAAGGCGCACAATGTCTTGCCGGAGCCGGTGGGCGCCACCACCAACACGTTCTCGCCGGAGCGGATGGCCGGCCATGCCAAACGTTGCGCCTCCGTCGGAGCATTGAACGCATGCTTGAACCAGGCATTGGTAGCCTCCGAGAACAAGTCCATGCATTCGTACATACGTTCGATTATGGCATCGCCTTCAGACATCATCCACAACCGGCGGAAAGCTCGTCATCCACCGTCGTCGGCTCATTCGAGCACACCACCCGGCTGACACATTCGAGCGTCTCACATATGGCGTCGTCAGGCGGCCGCACGGTCGCCGCACTTGCGGCGCAAAGTCTCATGCATGGCGACTATCAGCGCCAGGAACACCACCAGATAGAACGGGAACAGGTTGACCGAAACATGCTGCGCGATCAGCCCGAACAGCGGCGGCATGCACATCGATCCCATATAGGCGCAGGCCATCTGCATGCCGACGATGGCTTGCGATTTGTCCTCGCCGAAATAAGCAGGAGTGGAATGGATGACGCACGGATAGATCGGCGCGCAGCCCAAACCGATGACCATCAGTCCCGCGATGGTGCCGATATTGTGCGGCAACGGCAGGAGCATGATGACGATGCCGGTCAGCACCAACGCCTGGCCAAGACGAATCATGGCCGGATCGTTCAGTTTCATGGTCAGGAAACCGCTGGCGAGACGTCCGACGGTGATGCCGATGCAAAACAGGCTTCCCCACATGGCCGCCGTGGTCTTGTCGATGCCCTTGCCAAGCGCCATATAGCTGCTGGCCCACAACATGGCGGTCGATTCGAGCGCGCAATAGCAGAAGAACATCACGAGGATCTCGCGGGCGCCACGGATGGCGAGCACACCGCGAATACCAAGCGGCTTGCGCCGGTCAGCTGTTTCCCCTTCCGATTGCTCGGACTGCGCGGATTGCACGGAAGAGGTTTCACTCGTCCGCTGCGGTTCGACGGTCTTACGCGCCTTCCACAACGGCAGGCTCAGCACCAGCACCGCGGTGAGCACGACCTGCAGAATGGAGATGGTCCGGTAGCCCCACGCCCAGCCATGGCCGGCACCCAATGCGCTTGCCATGATGTACGGGCCAAGCAGCGTGCCCAAGCCCCACATGGCGTGCAGCCAGCTCATGTGACGGCTTTCGTAGTGGATTGCCACATAGTTGTTGAGCGCCGCATCGACGCCGCCCGCGCCCAAGCCGTACGGAATGGCGAAGAGCAGCAGCATCCAGTAATTCGGCGAAATGGAGAAGCCGAACAATGCGAACGCCGTCAACGCAACGGACACTGCCGTGACCTTGCCTGCACCGAACCGCAAGGTCATGCGGTCTGATAGCAGCGCGGACACGATGGTGCCGGCGGAAATCGTCATGGAAATGCCACCCGCCCAGGAAATCGGCGCATACAGGTCGCCGCTCATCGTCGGCCATGCGGCGCCGAGCACCGCGTCCGGCAGACCCAGACTGATGAAGGCGATGTAAATCACGGCGAGCAGCAGATTGGCCACAGTCAGCTCCTTGTATGTTTTATGTTTGCGGCAATAAAATCACGAAAATACTCCGCTATTTTATCCAAAGTTACCTACCAAACGGTATTTTGTATCTTGCGCTATCGACCGACGTTTTTGCATTATCGTGCATACACGAAAAGCGGGTCTCCGCCGTAACGCAAGGCCCGCCAATCGCAATCGCCATGCAATATCAGGTGTCGATCTTGGAACGGTCGAAATCGTCGGCGTTCTCCACGATGAACGCCTTGCGCGGCGGCACGTCATCACCCATGAGCAGGCTGAAGATGTGGCTGGCCTGTTCGGCGTCCTCCATGCGGATACGGCGCAGCATGCGGGTGCGCGGATCCATGGTGGTATCGGCCAGCTGGTCGGCGTCCATCTCACCCAAACCCTTGTAACGCTGGATGTCCTCGTTGTAGCCGATGTGCTTTTTATCAAGCTCGGCGAGTTTGCCTGCCAACTCATCATCGGAATACGTGTAGATGTACTCGCCCTTATGCGTACCCGTCAACGCGATACGATGCAGCGGCGGCACTGCGGCATACACATGACCGTATTCGATAAGCGGCCGCATGTACCGGTAGAACAGCGTCAGCAGCAGGATGCGGATGTGCGCGCCGTCGACATCGGCATCGGTCATCATGATGATCTTGTTGTATCGGGCCTGTTCGATGTCGAAGCTTGCGCCGGATCCTGCGCCGACCACCTGGATGATGGCTGCGCATTCCTTGTTGGACAGCATCTGCGCGAGCGATGCCTTCTGCACGTTGAGGATTTTGCCTCGAATCGGCAGCAACGCTTGGAAACCGGAATTACGGGCGGCCTTGGCTGTGCCCAATGCGGAATCACCCTCGACGATGAACAGTTCGGCCACATCGTCATTGCCGGGCTGGCAGTCGGACAGTTTCGGCGGCATGGACGCGGATTCAAGCGCGTTCTTACGGCGTGTGACTTCCTTGGTCTTGCGCGCCTGCACGCGGGCATGCATTTCGCCGACGATTTTCTCCAGCACGCGGCCGGACTGTTCCTTGTAACCGCGTTTGGAGCCGGTAATCATCTCACCGAACTGCTTATCGGTCATTCTGGAGACGATCGGCTTGACTTGCGCGGTGCCGAGCACGTCCTTGGTCTGGCCTTGGAACTGCGGTTCGGCGATGCGGACGGTGACGACGGCCACCAGACCGGCGAGAATGTCGTCACGTTCCACCTTCATATGGGAATCCTTGAGATTCACCTTGAGTTTGCGCGCGTTGTCCTCGATGGCCTTGCGCACCTGCTTGGTGATGCCTTGGAGGAAGCCGTCCACGTGCATGCCGCCGCCGGGCGTCTCCACCACGTTGACGAAGCTGCGCATGGTGGTGTCGTAGCCGTTGGTCCATCGCATGGCGATATCGACTGCGCAATCACGCGTCACCCTCTGCGCATGCAGTTCACCATCGTCTCCGACCGCCTGCGTTTCTTCAACATACGTGTCCTCGCCGGCGATGCGCCAAATATCGGAGACCGCTTCGCCTTTGGACAGGAAGTCGACGAAATCCTTCACGCCTCCGGTATGGCAGAATTCTTCGACGCGCGCATGCGGATATTTCGGCTGCACGGGTTGGGAAACGGTTTCCTGCGATTGCGTGGCAGCATCGTTTTCTTGCGATTCGGCTGATTCATCAGCTTCGGCTGAATCCTCCTGCAGTATGTCGGCAGAGGTTCCGATATCATCCGTTTCAGCGGACGTGTTCTCTTCCGTCACCTGTTCGATGACATTGTCATCGACTTCCAGCATTTCGTCAATGGACTCGTCGCCGGTTTCGGGAATGTTCTCGTCGATGACGGTGATTTTCAGCCCTGGCACCAGGAAACTGGTCTGCCGTACACGGTCGATGAGCTGGTCATAGCTGAATTCAGCGGTGTCGTTGAAAATCTCCGGATCCGCCCAATAGCGGATGCGGGTACCCGTGGTCTTCGGACTGACTTTGCCGATGATCTCAAGTTCGGTGGGACGATTCTTGCGCGTCTTCTTGAATGGCGAATCGGGAGACGGGTGTTCCGGATCAACGTCGGAATACACTCCGGGGTGGCCCTGATGGAAAGCCATGTGGTGGGTTTTGCCGTCACGATCCACTTCCACGTCGAGACGGGAGCTCAATGCGTTCACCACGGATGAGCCGACACCATGCAGACCGCCGGAAGCGCCATACGAGGAATTGCCGAATTTGGCGCCGGCATGCAGCTTGGTCAGCACCACTTCCACGCCGGTGAGCTTGGTTTTCGGCTCCACGTCCACCGGAATGCCTCGGCCATTGTCCGCCACTTCAACGGAACCATCGTCATGCAAGGTCACGATGATGTGGTTGCAGGCTCCCGCAAGAGCCTCATCGACGGCATTGTCGATGATCTCCCATAGGCAGTGCATCAGGCCCTGGCTGTCGGTCGTGCCGATGTACATGCCCGGACGTTTGCGCACCGCATCCAAGCCTTCGAGCACGGTAAGACTCTCAGCACCGTAATTATCCTTAGCCATGTTCCCTTTCAATTGTCGCCTTACAAGACATGAAGTCGAGAAACCCTGCGTTCATGCCGGTTTCTCGACTTCATTTACTCGCGTCTGATTACTATCACTGGTCCAGGAAGTCGCGCAGCGTCTGCGAACGGGACGGATGGCGCAGCTTGGACATGGTCTTCGATTCGATTTGGCGGATACGTTCGCGCGTCACGCCATACACACGTCCGATATCATCCAGCGTCTTCGGCTGGCCGTCCTCCAAACCGTAGCGCATCTTGATGACGCCAGCTTCACGCGGAGACAGCGTTTCAAGCACCTGCTTGAACTGCTCCTGCAACAGCGAGAAGGCGACGGCATCGGACGGTGCGATGGCGTCGGTGTCTTCGATCAGATCACCGAACTCGGAATCGCCATCCTCGCCCAGCGGCGTGTGCAGGGAAATCGGCTCACGCCCGTACTTCTGCACTTCCTGCACCTTCTCGACCGGCATGTCGAGCTCACGGGCCAGTTCGTCCGGCGTAGGTTCACGGCCGAGGTCCTGAAGCATCTGGCGCTGCACGCGGGACAGCTTGTTGATGACTTCCACCATATGCACAGGCACACGAATGGTGCGGGCCTGATCAGCCATGGCACGGGTGATGGCCTGGCGAATCCACCATGTGGCGTACGTGGAGAACTTGAAGCCCTTCTTCCAGTCGAACTTCTCTACGGCACGAATCAGACCAAGATTGCCTTCCTGAATCAAATCGAGGAACAGCATGCCACGGCCCGTATAGCGCTTGGCAAGAGAGACCACGAGTCGAAGGTTGGCTTCCAGCAGATGGTCCTTGGCGCGCTTGCCGTCGTTCGCGGCCCACTTCAGTTCACGCCGGCGCTTGAAATCCATCTTGTCGGATTCCGTGTCCAGCAGATGTTGGGCGTACAGACCGGCCTCGATGCGTTCGGACAGGTCGACTTCCTGTTCAGCGTTCAGCAGGTTCACTCTGCCGATCTGCTTCAGGTAATCCTTGACCGGATCTGCGGTGGCGCCGGCTGCGATCACACGACGCTTCGGATTGCCGGACGGCGTCAGATTGTCGTCGTCATCATCGTCACGCACCACGAAAGCGCCTTTTTCCTTGGGCTCTTCCGGCTTTTTGTGCTTGTCGTCGTCATCGTCTTCCAGTTCGGAATCGTCATCCTCGTCGATATTGTCCTCGTCGAGGTCGTCATCCTCCCCTTCGTCGTCCACGTCATCAAGGTCATCGTCGAAATCATCAAGATCGGCATCCTCGACGGGATCGTCTTCAGGAGCGTCCTGCTCGATCAGGTTCTCTTCTTCTTCCGCTTTCTTGCTTTTCTTGGCGGCGGAGGTCTTCTTCGCGGCCGTCTTGCGCGACGTCTTCGTAGCGGCCTTTGAGGACTCGCTCTTCTTGGCAGCAGGCTTGCGCGTGGAGGCCTTTTTTCCGGAGGTGGTCTTTTCGGTCAGATCAGTCTGTTCCGTATTTACCGTCGTTTCCTTGGTGGCCAAACTTATCCTCCTATTGATCCCGCCGGAAGCGTATACCATATGGACCCACTTCTGGCAAGGGCAAATCGTCAACTATGTGAGTTAACCATCTTGCAAGGACGATTATTCCCGCGTGTTGAGCTCACCATGCGCAAGTACCGCTTCCTTTCGGCGTGTTGCTCTATGTCTCTTCGGCCCATACCGGTCCGATATGACGATGCGCCGCGGAGCAGATGATCGCCGCGAGCGAACAATTCTCATCCAACGCGAGCGCACGCATCGCGCACAGCATGGCGCGCTCATCGCCCATCCACCACAGCACATAACTGATGATGGCCAATGGCTGCACATGATACCGTTCGGGGACCATCCCGATGATGTCGAACATCATGTTGACGCCGTTGTCGCAACGTTTCGTGTCGGGTTTTCTTGATGCGTCACGGAACGATCCGTTGAGGGATTCCTCCAGATGACGCGTGTTGCCGGGAAGTGTCGGATTGGCCATGAATCCCATGAGAAAGTCACGTGACGAACGTCGTTCATCCACGATGATGGAGACCAGCAGCGCGTCACGCACCGCCATGGTCTGCTGCATGGCGATGGCAAGTGCTCCCGCACCGTTTCTGGACAGTCTGCATTCTGGCGATGAATCGTCATCTCCCGACGATTCATCGGCCAGCTCATCCATCCATTCCGAGAATGGCTCCTGCAGGAAATCGCGTATGCTCTCCGCCATGCCCAGCGATTTGCAATCCTCCACCAATTGGTCTTCAAGCCGTTCCATCTCGGCTTCGCATATCGGCATGGGCTCGTCGATCGTCTTCATGTCTCGTCCTCCTTGGCGTATCGGAGCGGTCGCTTGATGCAGGCCGCTTTGTTGGAACTATGCATCATCCGGCAATGCAATGAGGCGTTTCGGGACCCCTGTGGTCGGAGAACGTGAAGCTCGGCGTGTCACGAAACGTCCGGCACCGTCTCACCCGCTGCAATCATTATGTTTTCCTCTTGTCGAATGTGTGTGGATAACCTTGACCCATGACTAGCTCTTCCGATTTGGAACAGATTGAAACGCGCACGCTCTCGCTGGTAAGGGATTTTTCGTTCCTGCATGCGGACGATCCGGTGGCGAATTCCTGCAAAGCCGTCGCTGATGCGGTGGCGCAGCAGGCGGTCACGTCAAGTGAGGGCGGCAAACGTCTGCGGGCGTTGCTGACGTTGGATGCGTTCCGTGCGTTCGCGCCGCAGGATGTGGCGGAACGTGATATGGATGCGGTGTTGGATCTGGCATGCGCGATCGAAGTGTTTCAGACCGGCGCGTTGGTGCATGACGACATCATCGACGATTCCGATCTGCGCCGTGGCAAGCCGTCCGCTCATCGTGCGCTTGCCACGGATACCCATAGTGATGCCATCGGCCATGGTTTGGGCATCATGTTGGGTGATATGCTGGCCACCGCAAGCGTGGATATCGCCAATAAAGCGGCTTGCCGGCTTGGCTCCGGATCTTCCGTGGTGTCGGCCTTCCTGAATATGCACCGTGAAGTGGAAATCGGCCAAGTACTCGATTTGGCCGTGGAACTCAATACGTTAGACGATCCTGAAGAGCTGGCGTCGGCCTCTTTGAATGTCTTCCGTTGGAAGACCGCCAGTTATACCACTATCGCACCTTTGGAATTCGGTATGCTTGCCGCCGGCCTCGCCCCTGCGGACGCGCGCAGGCTCGCACTGGCGATTGGATTGCCTCTTGGTTTGGCGTTCCAGCTCGCGGATGATCTTCTGGACGTCATCGGGTCGAGCCGCAATACCGGCAAACCGGTGGGCGGTGATATCCGTGAAGGCAAACGCACGGTGTTGCTGGCCGATGCGATTGAGGCTGCCGGCGATGTCGAACGACGTGAACTCATCGACATGTGGGAAGCCGAATCACGTGACGAGGCACATGTTAGGCGTGCCATCGCATTGTTCGAGTCCACTGGTGCCATCGCACGTTCCAAGGAACGGATCGCCGGTCTGTGGCTCGAGTCGAAGGCCGCCATCGAGACGCTTGAACTATCGCAGGATCGCAAAGACATGCTTACCGAAGCATGCGCACGTTTCGTACCGATTGTGCGGGAACAGGGCTGATGCCGCCGCACTGTGAAAGACCCGTGTTCATCGCATCTTCCGCAAACCATTCCTTGTAGACTACAAGTGAACACATCTTTGTCGCGAAACGTTTTTTGAAGAAGGAATCGTACCGATTAGCCATGAGTGAAGCCCAGCATGCCCCCGAAGGCCAGGTCATCGAAGGCCGGTACCGAGTCGTCAGCAGAATCGCCGATGGCGGCATGGCCACGGTGTATCAAGCTGTTGACGAGCGTCTGGGACGTACCGTCGCCATTAAGATCATGCACACGCAGCTGGCACAGGGCCCACAACGCGACCAGTTCGTGGAACGTTTCCATCGCGAGGCCCGTTCCGCAGCAGCAATAGCCAATCCCCATATCGTGCAGGTGTATGACACCGGTGAGTTCGATGGACTGGATTTTCTTGTCATGGAGTACGTGCATGGCGTGAACCTGCGGTACGAAATGAACCAGCAAGTCACGTTCAGCGTTCGTGAGACGCTACGCATAGTCGGTGAGACGTTGGACGGCTTGGCTTCGGCGCATCGCGCAGGCGTGGTGCACCGCGATATCAAACCGGAGAATATTCTGCTCAATGACCGAGGACATGTGCAGATCACCGATTTCGGCCTGGCCAAGGCGGTGTCGCAGGCCACGCTGTCCTCCACCGGCATGCTGCTGGGCACGGCCGCCTATCTGGCGCCAGAAATGATTCAGCACAATCAGGCAACGCCGCAGGGAGACCTGTATTCCGTAGGCATCATGGCTTGGGAGATGCTGGCCGGCAAGGTGCCGTTCACCGCGGACAATCCGGTGACGCTGGTGTTCAAGCACGTGCATGAGGATGTGCCGGATATCACGACCGCTTGTCCGGGCATCAATGCAGGCGTGGCCGCATTCCTCGCCCGTCTTACGGCGCGCGCGGTCGAGGACCGTCCCCAGGATGCGTCCGTGGCATTCGACGAATTGCAGCAGTTGCAATCGAACCTCACCATCGACGACTGGCAATACCGTCTGTCAGCCGTTTCCCCGGCCGCAAACGATGCCGCCGACACCATGCCCGGCGATGGCACCCGGCAGATGCCGCTACCGCCCGCTCCCCCAGCACCGCCTGTGCGTCAGAACGACGATCGTACACGACAGTTCAATCCGGAAAACCCGAACAAAACCACCGTCATGCCGGCGCAGCAGGCAGATCCGGAGGCAACCACCCGCTTGGCTTTGGAAAAGAACGACGTCCCCGCCAACAACGTTCCAGCTTCCCCCTCGAACGGTCCGGTCAGTGGTGGACAGCCGAAACGCAGTGGCAAGCGTGCACCTGTCATCATCGCCGTCGTAGCAGCCATCGTGCTTGCCTGCGCAGGCGGTGGAGGCTATGCCTGGTGGTATTTCCGAGGACCGGGCAGCTACTGGACCATGCCTCAGCCGGCAGATCTCACATGTTCCGATTCGGAGCCCTGCCGTATTTCCAACATCAAATGGAACGCCTATGAGGAACTGCTGAAATTCTCCAACATCGAGTACGAAGAGACCGAGGCGTTCAGTGATTCCGTCAAGGCTGGCAATGTCATCTCCACCGACCCGGAGAATGTCGGTTCGCATGTGAGCAAACGTCATCATCAGAAGGTCAAGGTGGTAGTGTCCAAGGGTATTAAGCAGGGCACTGTTCCCACAGACATTCTCGATGCCACCAGTGCGAACGGCAAGGATCCGATCAACGCGTTGAAGCGTGCCGGCTTCGACAACATCGAACAGACTCCGGCCAATGATGACGCGTATTCCATGGACGTACCTCAGGGCGCGTTGCTTGATTTAAGCGTGGATCCCGGCGCGACTCTGCCCCATAACGCGAAGATTACCGTCACGCTGTCCCAAGGACCGAAACCGGTTACCATGCCGGACGTCGTGGGCAAATCGAAGGATGAGACGCAGCAGACGCTTGATGCGCTCAAGCTCACCGTCAACTGGACCGAGCAATTCGATGACAAGATTCCGCAAGGACAGGTGATTTCCGCTTCCGCGAAGACCGGAGACGAGTTGCACTGGGGCGATAGCGTCAATGCGGTGGTGTCGAAGGGACCGGAAACCGTAACGCTGCCGAATTATGTCGGACAGAAAGCCGCCGCTGCCAAAGCCGCATTGGAGAAGCTGGGATTCAGTGTGAAGATCAGCTCGCAACTGACACTTGACTCCAGTCAAGACAAGAAGGTCGCTTCGCAGGATCCGGTAGGAGGCACCGAGGTGCGACTGCGTCAGGAGGATGGCACGCCGAATACCGTCACCTTGAAAATGTATTCGTCGCTGTTCGACTGATTATCCTGATTACAAAATAGAAATCAGGGGTGTCTGTTCCGAAAACATTCTTCGGAACAGACACCCCTGATTGGTTTGGAATGAACCTCGCTGAAAACTTAGGCTCTGTTAGACCAAGGTTGACTTTTTGACTTGTATTGTAGTTGCTGAGTAGC
>OLNZ01002470.1_pt1 | contig 11063 bp, 7 predicted proteins | sample 1672981 | NCBI WGS metagenome assembly OLNZ01 (sample SAMEA3136743, study PRJEB25190) | human gut metagenome | biome: human gut; feature: human-associated habitat; material: faeces | place: Austria | collected 2013
TGATCTTTTCATTTATTCTATTTCTTGAATTCACCATTTTGCTAATATAGCCATTTTTTTATGTAAATAAATGAAATTTTTTGCTTAAATTTCAACAAAAGATTACATTGTTTCAAAGTTCGAGAAAACTGTTTTATTTTGTGTAATCCCTTTCATGAAAGAAAGAGAAAAATTTGTTTTTCACAATTTTTAGAGAAATATTACAGGAACATTACATTATATTTGAGATAGAACTTCATTTTACCTCTAATGTTTTATCACAAATAATTTGATAGTCAATCAATTTACTTAATGTTACGATTCGTTTCAAAAATAACTATATTTCAAAGAGAAACATAGTTATTCATTTTTCTTTTCACATCGCACTGTTACTCTACTTGCACCACCATATGTACATGTAAACAATTCCAAAGGCCAATGTCCACTTGTCATATCCTCTACTTCTTCAGGCTGCAGTATTTCAATTCCAGCAACTTCATATGAAAATACATTTCCTACAGCATCAGTAAATGTAATCATATCTCCTTTCTCTAGTTGAGATAGCTTTTTAAAGTGTGCTTTCGAGTTATGTGCAGCAATCACCATATTGTCTAGATATACACTGCCTGTATATCTACATGGTGCTTTCTTTAATAATGCATAGCTCCATGTACTAAGTACAGGCAACCTTAAATGTAATGCTGGTATTTCTAGAATTCCAAGACATCCAGCTTCTTCAAGTCCAGGCAACTGTACTTCAGGCATATCCATTTCTGGATTCAACTGATAGTCTGGTATCTGTACAAGAGATGTATCTTGCTGGTAAGTATTTTCTTGTATGTATTGTTTCAGGATTTGTTTTTGATTTTGTTCTTGCTGAAAATTGTCATAGACATTGAATACATATAACAGGAATGCAAATATTAAACAAAGTTTTCCAATGTATGTAAATATATTAGTTTTACTTTTCATATCTCTTGCATGCTTTACCAATAATCAAAAAAACAATACCCGCAATCACTAACACTGGAATTGGCCATTGCAATTGACCTGTGAGTGGTAATTGATTGGATGAGGTTGGCTTTTCTTCTATTACTGGTGTTGTTGATGTATTTGTTAATACAACAGTATTTCCTTCTTTGATAGAACTTTCCGTATATCCTTCTGGTACCGTTGTTTCTACAACATTCCATGTATACCTGCTTGAAAGATCATTCCATGTATATGACCAGTGATTCTCATCACTCAGAATCTGTTGATCAAAGACAATTGTATTTCCATCTGTATCTTTCTGTAAAAGATCAACTTGAATCGATGCTGGTCTTGTATTATCTGAATCGTTTTTCCATACTTTTAATACATGCAGGCTTGTCTGTGTGTAGTCATTCTTTTCATATTTCATGATTGTTGAAATGTGATAGGGATCATCTGTAGATACATCAGGTAATGCAATGAATGCTACCTGTGGTGTATATATCTCCACATTTCCTTTATTACTCACTTCTTTTTCACTGCCAATCATTAAATACAAGCCACAAGTTAGATTATTGAATGCAGTCGTATGATTACTAGAAGATACACCTTCTATATCAGCATGGATACCATCACGCTCAATGTATTGAGCAAGTGTATTGGCTGTAGCCTGCCATTCTTCACTAGAAGAATGATCAAGAGACACAGAATATGACTGGTATGGCTTTGTAAGAATAAAAGTACCTTGTTCTGTAAATTCACCAACACGATACAAAGATACTTCCATATCTTCCATTGGTGTATTAACTGTAATGCTGCCAGTTTCTTCTGCATAGACACATGTGAAAGAGAATATGCATGCTGACAGTATCAGAAATATTTTAAGTATGTTTTGATAGATATGCTTTTTCATAGATGTTTCTCACTTTGAACGTTTTCTAATAACAATATAAATAATACAAATGATAGCCAGCAATACTACACCAATACATGCAGCAACAAGTGTTGGACTGATCTTAGATGCTTCTGAAATCAGATTTGCATCTGTACTTGTATTCTCAACACGATGACCACGAACTAACAAACGATGTGTATTGATTCCATATGGTGTACATGTAAATAACGTACACAAATCTTTGTCTTCTTCAATTTGAAATTGACCAAAATCCGTTGGTTCAACAATTGTGATCTGATCAACTTCATACGTTAACACTTTGTCATATACATGCAGATAAAACAAATCACCTTTTTTTAATTGATCTAAGTCTGTAAATAACTTCGCACTAGGAAGACCACGATGACTGGATAATACTGTGTGCGTACCTTTACCGCCAACTGGTAAACTAGAACCTTCTAAGTGTCCAACGCCTATCTGTAATACAGAGGCATCCACAGTATGATACATTGCTAATTTAACGTTAATGGAAGGAATTGTAATATATCCCATCATTCCTGTACCATCAACGTTTAATAAGTTTTTATATGTGTTTAATTCATCTTCTGTTGGTGTGAATCTATCATCATTTAACAAGAGTGATTCGTTATATGCTACTGCTGCATCAATTGCAGCTTGTTTTTCTTGTTGATTCATTTTATCAATGGCATCAGAGTAATTTGCAACTGCCAGACTTTGATGCATAGAATTCCAAAAATTACTAACTGTTGGGTACAGCAGTAAGGACAAGCCTGCAATAAAAACAAGTGCAGGTATAATCGTAGATAAATGTTTTTTCATATTGCAGTCCTCTCCTTACTGTTGCAAAGGGAATGAGTGCTCATTCCCTTTGCAACAGATTTAAATTTTCATTTCTTACTTTGCTTTTGACTTCTTCTTAGAAACAAGTACAATTCCAGAAGCAATGACTAGAATAGCACCAGCCATGTAGATCATTGTTGTACCCATTCCACCTGTGGAAGGTAAAAGTGTACCAGTTTTGTTTTCAACTTTTACTTTGTCTACATCAGCATCATTAACTTTAACATTGCCATTATTGTCAATTTCTACTTTGATTGGAGTAGCTAATTTATTGTATCCTTTTGGAGCTTCAATTTCCTTAAGATAATATGCACCCGCTTTAAGACCAGTGATATTAAAACTACCTGTATCATTTGTTGTTACAGCAAGTACTTTATTTTCATCCATATCACCGCTTATAAACAAACGATAATTTTCTACACTTGATGATTTAATTAAATTAACAAGTTTTGTGCAATCTTCATCATAATATAAAGCAAATGACGCTCCAGCAAGAGGTGTTTCATTTAATCCTTTTTTTGTGTATTTAAATACTGGAATACCGAATGTGTATGTATGAGTTGTTGAAGTAGAACTATGACTATCACCATAACTCAGAGTTGCAGTATTCGTATTTCCTGTATCTTTACCAATCAATGCATCTGCTGTCAGAGTAGCAGCATACGTAATAACAATTTTGTATTCTTCATTTTCATGTGTTTTAAGATATTCATTAGAAAAACTAACTGTGAATGAATGATCATCATGAACAAGAGTATATTCAGTACCTTCAGTCAAAGTTGTACTAATGTTTGTATCAAAACTTCTAGCTTCAACATGTAGTGGTGAATTTACATAGCCTGGACTTAATGAATCAATCAATTTCAATCCGTTTGACATTTGATCTGTCAAAACATAATTCTGTGCACCTTTTTTTACATCAATAGTTGTTTCAAAATTCACTTTATCACCAATACTAGCATTATTATGATCTGAAAATTTTTCACCATCATATACCTTCTTTGTAACTGTAGGTACTTCGTTCTTTTCTTCAATAGAACTCATTGGATTTGTCGTTGTTAAGTTACAAAGTGCTCCAACACTAGAATCTACTAAGTAGTATCCTAAACCTAAATTGCTAAAAACTAAATTTCCATCACTGTTTGTTGGAGTTGCATCACTTTGAAGATTATTTTCTTGAGCAAATTGCAAAGCTGCTTTTGCTAAAGCAGCAGCATCTCCTTCATTAAAAGTTACATAATTTCCTGAAATTGTGAAAAATTTGCCATCACCTGCGTTACTTCTAACAAATTCATCCCAAGCATTTCCAGCGAAAGTATAGGAATAATTTCCTGCGTCTGGGTGTTCAGTATCATAACTATAACTTTCCAAATTTAAAATTTTGTAAAGCTTATAAGTGTGACCTTCCGCAGGATTGCTTACAATAATTGTTCCCGTTGTATCTTTTTGATGTCCTTCCGTTGTTTCTGCTTTTACATTTGTTCCCATTCCTAGCACCATCATGAAAGCAAACATAATGGCTACCATTTTTTGAATTAGTTTCATTTCCATCCTCCTTAATGTTTATACTAATTTTTAATTTGTTTTCTGTTCGAAGCGAGTAATATCATTAACAGTATCGTAAGAATCATACATATGATTCCTGCAATCATGTAACGACCAGTTCCATTGCCACCTGTTGATGGCAGTTTTTTATAACGGCTATAGTTTGTTACGGTTACCGTTTCCCCTACCTTTGCTGCATTGGTATAACTTTCTCCATTTTTATACTCTACGCAATACAACAAGTGATTTATCGATACTTCTTGATCAGAAGTAACAATTGGATTTCCATTTTGATCTAATTCAAATACATAGTATGTATTTAACAGATCATAGTTTTTAAACTTTGCTGACTTCACATTTGTTTCATTTGGCTGATATGTAATCGATACCTTTTCTAGTGGTTGTCCTGTTCCTTTTGAATTGTCATATAAAGCAAACCAGTAGGTTCCACTCATTGGAAGATGTGATGTACCAGCAGCATCGTTTACAAATGCTTTTTGTACTATGATGCCTTTTTGTGCATTATAGATTTGCAGTTTAAATGAAGGAATATCATAGACAATTTTTATATTTCCATTTTGTTCGCATGCTTGGATATATGCTTCACTATAGTTATTCGCTCTCTCATTCACACACATGATGTAGTGAGCATCTGTATCTTTCATATAACCATCTGGTTCAGTAGTCTCTGTGACTTTATAGATGGTATTAAATTCCATACCAGGAAATGACAATGTGCCATTTTCTATTGTTGTTCCAGATTTGCTTATAGAAGAATTCGTTGCTTTGATTTCACCATTTTCTAATACACATTCATGTACTTCAAACTTTACATTTGCTAATGGCTGCATTGTATCTTGATCCCATTTTTCAACTGTCAATTTTGGTTTTTCTGTACTTGTTGTCGTACCACCAGCATTCAATGTATATGTATAGTTTTCAATCACATCATTTTTGCCGCTGGAATGACTATAGTTTTTCCAATATACATTGTTTGTTAAAGTCACAGGTATGGATGGTCCTGTTTTCACATTTACAGTGTAATAAATCAGAACTTTCATCTCATTTGGTACTGTAATTTCTAATGTATTTGTTTGAGCATCAAAACTCTTTGTAATAGAAACAGGGTTACCATCTTTATCTCTAGCAATGATTGAATCTGCATTCAATTCAAGATTGCTGCCAATTTTATCAACAATTGTTAAATGCTTCTCATCTTGTATATTTGTTGGAAGCTTTTGAGAAAGCGGATTTACAGTAATCAAGTAGTTGATTTTTTGACGATCTGTAACATGTTCTTTATCAAGACTGTTTTTATTGACAGTAGCATTTGATGTAGCAGAAACAAGATTTTCAGAACCATCTGTGGTCTGTAATGTCACCTTATTTTCAAATGTTTTAGATTTTCCGCCAAGTAATACATCTGGATCATTGACACGACAAACAACCTGAACATCGACAGAATAGTTATCTCTTTCATGTCCATCAATAAATGCGCCTAATTGAATCAATGCCTGATTTCCTTTTACATAGTATGTTGTAGTTTGAGATTCTCTATTATCATTGGTTGTTGTATTGGTATAGCTTGTCCATCCATCCATACCATCAATTTCTTTAGATTGAATCTGATCACTTTTACCACCATGCCATTTAATACGAATATAAGACAGTTCCATGCCACTAGGGATATCTTCTAAGATTCGATAATCACCGCGCATTTGACCTGCATAATTCACTTTGAATGCCCAAGATGCAAATACACCATTACTTTGTAATAATTCTTTACAGATCTTTGATGTATTTCCATTGTCTGCACCAGGTAATATATTTGTGATTGTAGAACCATCATATTCAAATGTTTGACCAAGTTCTTTTAAGATATCTCCACCACCATACAATTCCTGGGAAGCATCTGCTTGCTTTTCAAATGTCGTTTCATTGAAATCTTTTAAATAGACCTCATTTTTATATGTAGATACTGCACGATTTTGTGAAGGAATACTTGCTGGTTCTGTACAAATCACAATGTAGAGATTGTTATTTTCACCTAATTGTATATTTTGTTTAGCCGTTAGAATTAATTCACTAAAACAATCTTGATCTTTATAGTTCTTATTGTTTTCAAACTGTGAAGTGAACAAGTCTTTCTGATTAACAAGTCCTGCCTGATTCAATTCTTCAATATGATTATATTGATCAAATAACAGATTTCCTTGATAAATCCCAACTAAAGAATCACTGTGAAGGTAGGAATCTACAATACCATTATCTGATGAAATTTGATCCTTTATTTGCATACCTTCTCGGATTGCTGAACCTTGGATTTCAATCACCCAGTAATGTTTTCCATTCTTCCATGTAGAAGCATTTTCAACTGGTAATTCATAGTACCATGCATTTTTTTGAATGTTTAAATTGTAAAAGCCATTCATTGTTGATTCATGAGATACATTCAAACGATCAAATTGGAAAATGGTATTGTTTCGTTTTGCCTGATTCATAGAAAAAGTATTGTTCACTTTGATTTGATTAACTGTATCTAATCCACTAGGATATGCATAATATTCAAAACGATATGCATCATTGTTATTTTTCCATCCAATTTGAGATAGCTGGAATGCAAAGGATGAGTTCCCATCTATTTTCACCCATCGACAGTCAATATCCTTCTTAGATATTGGATCAAATTCTGTAACTTTGAGATACCCTACATATCTCATCTGTTCAGGCTGTAGAGTATCTGTCATTGTTGAGTCAGTAACATCCCATTGTTCAAGTGTCTGATTAGCTATGACTGTATATTTATAGCTGCCTGCTAGAACAGTGAATTGTGTATCCTTATCATCTTGAACAAGTATTCCATTTTGATACACATATCTAGGTTCGTTCATTGTTATGGATTGATCTTCTGCAACTGCATTTTGATCCATTGATTTTTCAAGCCACTTGTATTCATTCAAAGCAAGTTTTGAATAAACTCTATTAATCATATTTGAACCATTTACATTTTCTGCGAATATCAAATAACGATTATTGATAGAAACTGAATTTGCCTGCATTACAGCATAGACTTCTGGTTTAACAATCAATTGATACGTCACATAATACGATTCACCAGGATTTACGGGATTGTTCAAAGTCACTTTAAAACCTGTTGGATTTCCATCTTCACTGCTCCAGTTTTCTTTATAAGACTTGTTATCTTTTGACCATGTTACAACATAATCATTACTTGAAAGCAATGCATTGTCTGATGTTCGATATACCTTAATCGAAGAGCGGTCATAAGATACATATGGAAGCATTTTACGGTCTGTTGAAAATGCATCTCCATAGTTTAAATAATCCGCAAATGTAAATTTTTTAAAAGGATAATTACTGTTATTGTTCAAAGAGAAATTCAAACGATATTGAATGATGTAATTCCCATCCGTATCTTTAATGAAATCTGTATTATTTTGCTTTACAACGTTTTTAGACATTGCATATTTTGTATAAGGTGTAAATTCAGCATTTGCTGAACCTTTATCATAAATATGATTTTCTGATCCTTTTGTATGCGCAGAAGCTGTATTGATGATTGTTTGATTATTGTTAGTACTTAGTTTGCCTTGATCATTGATCTTTACGTAATATGTAAGTGTTCTAGTTTCATTTGAACCTAAGTTACCAATTGTCCATATTAATTGATCATTTACTAGCTGAATTTTTCCGCTAGAAGAATTTGCAGATTCAAATGGCTGATATCCATTTTCTGCTGTATTTAATATTGTTTCTGTTTCTGAAATTCCTACATAGCTTACAAGATCATTATTACTTGTAAATTGATCAACAACATATACATTGTCGCAGCCATCTTTATCTGCTGTAACTGTTATTGTATACCGAAGATAATCACTGTTTTGATCTGGTTTACTACATTGCTTATTGACTGATACATTCCCATACTGTTCCATGTAATCAATGCCATAATCCAATATAATATTGCCATTTGGTGTTCCAAAATTTACTTGACCATTGTTACTGTTCAGTTGCTCTAGTTTGATTTCACCTTCCACAAAGAAATCGCCACTCAAGAAAATACCATCCGAAAAACCATCAAGAAAATCTTCATCATATGTAATCACAGCCTTTTGATCAATGATCTGAATCGTGCCAATTTTTTGATTGTTTTCATTCAGAATGTCTCTAGACGTTTGATTTGCTGCAAGAAAAAAAAGCAGGCAATTCATATGCAATCGTACGATTATATTTTGTTTTTAAATCAATTGCAGAAATATCTTTAAACGAAACAGAAACCTTTAAGTATTTAGAATCCGGTTTACTAACTGTTCCATCTGTGATTTCAGTATCTTTACCATTTTCTTTGTACGTTAATTTTACTGATACTATATTTCCTTGTTGTAAAGAATATGCATCATCCGGCTGTACAAGTGAAGATTCGTCTATACTATCAGAATAATTTGTTACAACAGTTGTGTCATTATCAATTTGTGTAGAATCCGATTCCGTTTCTGTTCTATCTGCAGCAGCCTGCTCACTCGTTTCATCCTCTACTTTACAAATAAATTCACCTTTGCTTGTATAACAATCATCATTATGAACATGTACCTGTGTACTATCATCTAACGTAATTGCCGGATGAATTAAAGCAAAAACGGTACAAAAAACAACCACGAAAGATAAACACAAAATGATGTTTCTCCATCTTTGACTGCGTAATTTGTTCAGTAAAACTTTCTTTACAAATTTATTCTGTTTATGTTGCACAATGACTCCTCCATTTTACTGTACAATACCAACTTGATTAACAGGCCAGATTCTAAAAAGAACCTTACCTTCGATTTGATCAATAGAAACGTCTCCAATTGAAGCTGTTCTAGAATCTAAAGAATATTCTCTGTTATCTCCCATTAAAAACAAATGCGATTCTTCTACCTGATGCGGCAGCTCAATATCACAGGTACCACGTGATTCAACAATTTTATTTGATTCATCTAAGACTTTTCCATCCACACTGACAACTCCATCAGAATCAATATCTACCCATTGTCCAGGACCTGCAATAACTCTTTTAATTAGCAATTTATTACCTTGCCAAAAGGCAACGACATCACCATTTTTTAGCGTATTACTCTTCACTGTGACTATAACTTCTCCTGCCTCCAATGTAGGTGACATAGAAGAACCATACACCTTTAACACTGGTATCCAAAATGTCGCAATCAAAACCGATACAGATGCAACTACAGCCAAGATAGAAACAGTTCTTAAAATAAACTTTTTAAATGCTTTTTTTTGTTTATTTTTTCTTCTTTCTTGTTTAATTTGTTCTGATACAGGTGCGCTTAAATGCGTGTTTGATTTATCCATTTGATAGATAAGATCAATCAAATCACTTCGACTTAAATCATTTATACTTTTTTTCTTCATCCTACTCACTTCGATATACTAAAAATGATAAATATGCATGATTGTAAAATCTGTAAAAAGTTCCCTATTACTTATTACGAAGATACATTGCCACTATTATTATAAATAAAAATAGAATTCACGTATCAACAATTACGAAACATTTAACAAGTATTTTATGTTTTTCAATTCTTCCTTAGATATTTTTACGCAAGTATAGATTTATGACTTGCACATTTTTACATTTTATCTCTCACTTTGATGTCTGTAAAGTAAAAAAATTTGCATAAAAAAGTTAAAATATAACCGATGTATAACTTTAATGTAACCTATATTTGTTAGGGTCAGGAGAAAATCACCAAAAAGTGTCAGTCGGAAACAGCCAATTTTAGTCAAAAGAAAATCGCCATAATTTAACAATATAAAAAAGACCATTACCATTATTCAACAACAGTCCTACACTGATATACGTCAACACATCAGATAAAGGAGGTTAAATTGAATATTAATAGTAATGACCTCGAGGACATATTAGCACATGCCCTTGCCACCATAAAGGAAAAAATGGGTGAAAGTTATTCGATTGAGAAAGTGAATCTGGCAGAACTGCACAGAATTACAGGCATCAGTCGAGCCAAGCTAAGAAGATTAAAGAAAAATGGTTTTGTAGTAAAACCAAATGGAAATAAAGGAAAAAAATCCGATAAAACTGTTTTATCTGGATATGAAGGTGTCATTAATAATCTTCTTAAAGGAAATGTTACAAATTCTGAAGTAATCTATGAAAGAATTCAGACGCTTGGGTACACCGGAGGGCTGACAACCATAAAGAATTACATTTCTGAAAATAAACTTCTCATTCCAGCACCAAGAGAGATTGTAAGTCCACAGGGAAACAGAGGCAGAAGATATCATACAGGTCCTGGTGAGAATTACCAGATGGACTGGGGATTTGTTAAAGTGAATGCTCCTGACGGTATTTCTTATCAATGCGCATGTTTCGCCATGATCTGTCATCACTGCGGTGAGCAATACATTGAATTCTTTCCAAATGCCAGACAGGAAAACCTGTTTATTGGTATGATTCATGCGTTTATTTACATGGGCATTCCAGAGAACGTTCTTACAGATAACATGAAAAGCGTAGTCATCGGAAGAGATGTGGAAGGAAATCCTCTCTGGCAGAAAGATTATGAGATCTTCATGAAAACAATCGGTTTCCATACAAAGCTGTGTAAATGCAGACACCCCTTTACAAAGGGAAAGGTGGAAAGGCTTGTCCGCTTTGTAAAAGAAAATTTTATCGCTGGAAGAACATTTGGAAATATTACAGATCTGAACTGCGATGCATTGATCTGGTGTAACGAACAGAATGGCAGATATCATCGTGCTATGGATT
>OLNZ01002485.1_pt1 | contig 10985 bp, 8 predicted proteins | sample 1672981 | NCBI WGS metagenome assembly OLNZ01 (sample SAMEA3136743, study PRJEB25190) | human gut metagenome | biome: human gut; feature: human-associated habitat; material: faeces | place: Austria | collected 2013
CCTACACGGCCTCTTAGCTGATGAAGCTGTGCAAGTCCAAACCTGTCTGCATTCTCTATCATCATGACAGTTGCATTGGGCACATTTACACCAACCTCCACGACTGTTGTGGACACAAGCACCTGCGACTCATTATTTGCAAAGCGCTGCATCACCTCATCCTTTGCCTTGCTCTTCATCCTGCCGTTAAGCACATCTACCGTGATATCCTTTGGCAGTGCCGCTTTAAGCACATTTGCATAATCTGTGACATTTTCCCCTTCCGAGTTTTCGGTTTCCTCCACAAGAGGACATATAACATACGCCTGATGACCGGCTCTCACCTGCTCCTCGATGAAGCTGTAGGCCTTTGGCCTGAACGCTGTGCCAACCACACAGTTCTTGATCGGAAGCCTCTTTGCCGGCACCTCATTTATGACAGAGATATCCATATCACCGTATATGATTATTGCTAAAGTACGCGGTATCGGAGTGGCACTCATCACAAGTATATGTGGCTTTCTTCCCTTATCCGAGAAGCTCTCTCTCTGCTTCACGCCAAATCTGTGCTGCTCATCTGTGATAACAAGCGACAGATTGGAAAAATCCGCTTTCTCCTGTATGAGCGCATGAGTGCCTATAATAAGCGCATTTTTCTCGTTTTCAAGGCGCTCATAGGCCTCTCTTTTCTGCTTTGCCGTCATGGAGCCGGTAAGAAGCACAACAGGACTGTCAAGTCCAAACTGACTAACCAGTGAGCAAAACGTCTCATAATGCTGGTTTGCAAGCACCTCCGTCGGAGCCATAATAGCAGACTGATAGCCACATTTTGACGCCCACGCCATAAGAAGAAAAGCAACAATCGTCTTTCCTGAGCCCACATCGCCCTGAATAAGCCTCTGCATCACATAAGGACTTTTAATATCCTGCTTTATCTCATCTATCGTCTTCTTCTGCGCGCCTGTCAGCTCATACGGAAGCTTCTCAATCAGTCCGTCTATAAAAGCATCATCCGTAAACTCAAACTCATTTTTGTCCTTCTGCTGCTTTTTATTCTGATACCGCATGCCCATGATAAAGAGAAAAAACTCATCAAAAACAAGCCGTCTTCTTGCCTCCACAAGCGCGTCAAAGTCATCAGGGAAATGTATCTGCTTCATGGCATAATTGTACTCGCAAAAGCCGTACCTGTGCCTTATATCCTTAGGCAGATAATCTGACAACAGTGTATCATGTGACAGAGTCTCCTTTATCGTCTTCACTATCAGATTGTTTGTCACACCGCTTGTCACGGAATACACTGGCTGCAGTGTATCGCGTATAGCCTCGTACTTTTGCACCTCATACACCACAGGCTGCTCCATGACATATCGGCCTCCCTTTGGCTTAATATGTCCGTAAAATATAAGATGTCTCCCCTGCACAAGCTGTGCCTTAAGGTATGGCATACGGTACCATACCAGCTGTATCATATGCCCGGGCGAGCCGATATCCTGCAATGTAATCTGCATTCTCGCTGTATTTTTCACTACAGGTGCCTTTTTAATCACAGCATGGATGGCATAGGTGCTGCTTACGTTTACATTATTCAGTTCATCAATATCCGTTATTTCCGGAAACTTTACATAATCCCGGGGAAAATGAAGGAGTATATCACCAACGGTGTATACTCCCATTTTAGCAAATGCTTTTTGTGTTTTTTCCCCGATTCCCTTAACCGCGGTAATCGGTGAAGCTATATCCATATTTGCTCCTAAATATAATAAATGTCATTTATATTCTTTAAAAGGCTTTACTCTACAGAAATAACATAATAGTAGATTGGCTGTCCGCCATCGTTGACCTCAACCTCTACATCAGGATATTTCTCTTCGATTGCTGCTGCAAGCTCATTAGCTGAGTCCTCATCAGAATCACTTCCGAAATAAATGCTGACAATCGCTGAATCCTCATCTACCATGGCATCTACCATCTCAAGTGTGGTAGCCTTTAAGTCTGTTCCAACAGAAAGGATGCTCTTGTCTCCGATTCCCATGAAGTCGTTCTGCTTGATGGTTTTTCCGTCAATCTCAGTATCGCGGACTGCATATGTCACCTGTCCTGTCTTGACATTTTCTATCTCAGCCATCATCTGCTCTTTATTCTCCTCGGCACTGTGGTCAGGTATATAATTTACAAGCGCTGTGACACCCTGTGGGATAGTCTTTGTAGGGATAACAATAATCTGTTTATCCTCAACAAGGTCTACTGCCTGGTTTGCAGCCATGATGATATTCTTGTTGTTTGGCAGGATAAATACTGTCTTTGCATTTACATGCTCGATAGCGTTGAGCATATCCTCTGTACTAGGGTTCATGGTCTGACCACCCTCTATGAGATAGTCCACTCCAAGGCCTCTAAACACTTCATTCATGCCTTCTCCGATTGAAACAGATACAAAGCCCATTTCCTTTGCAGGCATGTTATTTGTCTTTTCATCAGCCTGAGCAGCTTCATAAGCCTCTTCCTCAGCCTTCTGCTGTGCTGCAAGCTTCTGTGAATCCTTGATGAGCTTTTCCTGATGCTCCTCACGCATATTGTCGATCTTTATCTTGCTGAGTGAGCCGAAGGTAAGTGCCTTCTGCAGTGCAAGTCCAGGGTCGTTTGTATGTACGTGAGTCTTTACGATCTCATCGTCAGCTACAACGACTATAGAGTCACCGATTGACTCGAGGAATGCCTTGTATGCGTGCTCCTCATTGTCTGACATTGGCGCATTGAGTACAATAATAAACTCTGTGCAGTAACCAAACTTAATCTCTGCCTCTGTCTCAGCCGAAATCTTTGCAGGAGCTGCTCCTGTTGGTGCACCCTCGATTGTATAGTCAATCTCCTTGCCGATAAGGGCATCATATGCTCCCTTTAATACCTGAACAAGTCCCTGTCCGCCTGAATCAACAACACCTGCCTGCTTTAATACTGGAAGCATCTCCGGTGTCTGGTCAAGCACATACTCAGCCTGCTTTATAACCTCTTCAACAAATGTGACAACATCCTCTGTTTCGTCTGACAGCTCAAGAGCCTTTTCTGCTGCGCCCTTTGCCACTGTGAGGATAGTTCCCTCCTTAGGCTTCATAACTGCCTTGTAAGCTGTCTCAACCGCCTTCTGGCATGCTTCACAAAGAATAGTGACATCTATTTCATCGTATTCCTTTATAACCTTGCAGAAGCCTCTGAAAAGCTGTGATAAGATAACACCCGAGTTTCCTCTGGCGCCTCTTAAAGAGCCTGATGAAATAGCCTTTGCAAGCTCTGCCATGGTAGGATTTGTGAGCGAGCTGACCTCCTTGGCCGCAGACATGATTGTCATTGTCATATTTGTTCCGGTATCACCATCCGGTACCGGGAATACATTCAGCTCATTTATCCAGTCTTTCTTTGAATCAAGATTCTTGGCTCCCGCAAGAAACATCCTTGCAAGGAGCTTTGAATTAATGCTTGTGATCTCCACTTTTTGTAGTCCTCCTTAATCAATTACCCTTACGCCCTCAACGTAAATATTGATCTTTGCAATTTTCATTCCTGTAAATGACTCAACCTTGTACTTAACCGTCTCGATAAGATTGTCCGAAACAGTGCCGATTGAAATACCATACGCTACTATTACATGAAAATCAATGGTAATTTCGTTGTTCTCATCTACCTTTACATTTATTCCATGGTTCAGGTAATCTCTCTTTAAAAGCTTTACAAGACCATCCTTCATGTTGACCGCTGCCATGCCTACTATTCCAAAGCACTCTACAGCTACAGAGCCTGCATAGGTTGCAATAACATCTGTATCAATTAAAATTTGTCCATATTGGGTATCCATCTGTCCCTTCATAATATATACCTCCATCATATTGTGACGTAGCTAATGTTATTATACCTTTTTTTTCACAAAAAGCAAATATTTTTATATTTTATCCTTGCATTCTTTATTTTAATCTGATAGAATACATTTGTTGTGAGCTTAAGAGTATGGTAAGCTTAGTGAAATGCAAGGAGGTGCAATATCATGGCAAAATGTGCAATTTGTGAAAAAGGTGTTCATTATGGAAATAATGTCAGCCATTCTCATAGAAGATCAAATCATGTTTGGAAGTCAAACATTAAGAAGGTTTCTTGCAAGGTCAATGGAGTTCCACAGAAGTTATATGTATGTACTTCATGTTTAAGATCTGGCAAAGTTGAGAGAGCTTAGTCTTTATTTTTGAATCTTTTGAATTTTAAAGGACATCCGTTTGGATGTCCTTTTTATTTGCTTTCATATATGAAATTAATCCTGCTTATCGTCCTCTGCCTCGTCTACCTTTACATCGTCGAGATTAAGGTCATCATTTTTTCCCTTTGAGAAACGGCTTACAATGTCCGGCACCATATCAAGTATCTTTGTCATGCCGTCCTGATTCTTTACATTGACAAGCTTTGTCTGTCCATTCTGGATAACGAGCACTGCACTAGGCTGAATCTTTCCGCCCATACCACCGGCTCCGTTATTTTTCTTTTCTGCCGAAAATGCTCCTGCTGCCACTCCAAACGACACATCCACAAGCGGAAGTATGATTGTATCCCCTATATGAATCGCATCACCAACCACCGTCTTTGTAGTGATAAAGCTGTCCATCCCCTTAAAAAGTGACTCTACCGTGTTATTGAAACTATTATCTGCCATAATATCTTCCTCCTATCTGCTTATCCTATTATATAATCTGCGGCAGTTTTTATCAAATAAAATTCTAAGTGTTGCCGCTAAAATACTTATTACTATCACATGCCCCTTTATATCAAAGCTGCCCTTTGCATACGGATTTTCACTCTCGAAATCGGGTGTAATCCGCCATCTGTTTGTATAGCCGACAGGAAAACATGCTAAAATACCTAATGAAATGCCTGTTGTATCCGGCGAGCCGGTTGAATAAACCATTGTAAGCTTAAGCCTCCTTGGGCATATTCTTTTAAGAATGATAAAAAGCTCTTTTTTCAGATGTAAAAAAGCAGCTTTATTTCTCTCATCACTGTATTCTCTTTTTAGCTTATAGATACAGTTTTTTATTTTTTCTGACTTATCTTTAAATTGCTTTTTATGTGACTTTTTGTGTGGCTTTTTATACGTTTTTTGATGAGTGGGCTTAGTTTGTTGTTTTATATGCTGATTCTCATCAGTTACTGTCCTTTGCTCGTTATGAGTCTGTGCTGTGCTTTCATTCTCTGTCTGTTCATCTGCGATGTGTTCTGACTCATCTGCCGGTATTTTAGGCTCATCTCCGGTGTTTTCACTGACTTTATCTTCTGTTTCAGTTTTAGCTGCCTCATCCATATCGTCATCATCCAAAGCCTCATAATTATCAAACAGCTTCTTCTTCACAAAAGCAAGCCTTATATATCCGTCAGTCTCCTGTGCATACTCTATATGCAGTGCAAACAAATGAAAAAGCCATGACACATGTGCTTTTGCTCTTATGTCTGTATTGTCAAAGCTTCCGACAGCCCTGTACTTGACCGGCACAAACAGTACGCAAAGCAGCGCTGTAAGTATAAGAGCAAGCACTACAAGGAGTATGATGCCTATGACCTTTAAAATCGTAAATATCATCTATCTATTTCCTCCGTCTGCTCTTTAAATAGCTCTTCACATCTGTTTTACCTGTATTTTCGTATGTCTCATTAACAATATCACAGACCAGCAAAAGCGCCTCATCATAATTACCCGCTACTGCGATTATGTGCAGATTCTTCTTAGGATATCCCTTTTGCAGCAATTCTCTTGTCGGAATGATATCCAAAAGATTTTCCTCATTTGACGGAAACGTGATGATGTATGTGTGAAGCATGCCGGCATTATGCTCTATCTTCCACTTGATTTTCTTTATCTTTCCGGTAACAGACTCTCCTACAAATAAATCCTCATACCATTTCATTCCAAAACCTCAAAAAGCAGTTTTTAAAACTGCTTTTTAATAATACTAATAATACTTGTGTGTCCCCCATAAGTTGCTTTTCTTTAAATCCAGGTACTCATTGTAAGCCTTCTCAAGTATCTGCTTCTCATTTGCAAACTTGAGCAGATGATATGCCTCGTGATACTTGTAAAACCCTGAATCCATGAAATACTCTTCTCTTTGCGGTTTACTATAATAACTTTCGCCCATCATAAGATACCAGTGTACATCCTTTTCCACTGTATCATGTGGCACGGTAAAAGAATAGTGGCTCTTACCCACGTATTGGATTATCGTTGCACTGGCACCAGTCTCCTCTTTCACTTCACGGATTGCAGTGTCCTTGTACTCTTCATCAGATTCCACAGTTCCCTTGGGCAGTACCCACCCCTCGTACCTGTTCCTGTAGTTCTTGTATAAGAGTAATATTTTGCCACGAAAGATTACCACACCGCCACAGCTCGTTGCTTCTATCATTGCCATTCCTCCAAGTGTGGTTTAAACGCTATCTGTCAGTTCAAGCGAAATATGAACGATAACGTCTGTCATTACACTTAAGTATAACCTACTTCTAAAAAAAGTGCAACAAGCCTATTTATTGAAATATTTATCAAATACCTTTTTTGCCACCGGCACCGCATATGTGCTTCCGGCACCCGAATCCTCCACAACTACTGCGATTGCCAGATCATTGTAGCCATCCTTTTTTCCATAGCCCACAAACCAGGCATTGGTCTGGTCTGTAGAATCTGATACCTGGGCAGTTCCGGTCTTTCCAAAGGCCTCATAGCTCTGGTCTCTTAGCTTTGCGCCTGTTCCATCAGATACCACTGCTGCCATAAGATTCTGAAGAAAAGCTGCCTGATCCTTTGACATAATCTGCTTGTATGAAGCCGGTTTATTCTGCTCCACAAGCGCCCCGCTCGCATTTTCCGTATGGTCTACCAGATATGGCCTCATCAGATTTCCATCATTGCAGATTGCACCGGCAATCATGCACATGTGAAGCGGTGAAACAAGCGTGTTTCCCTGACCTATCGTGGTCTGCATGGTCAGAGCTGACGAAGCATTGTTATCCAGTGCAAATTTACTCTTTTTTGAATCAAAGGCTATAGGCAGATTCTTGTTGAAAAGCATATCGTCACACAAGGTATTAAGCTTATTGTTATCCACCAAAAGACCTATATTGGAAAAGGACGAGTTGCATGACTTTGCAAACGACTTTGTTAAGTCCTCCTGTCCGTGTGATTTATTGCCGGCACAGTGGATTGTAAAGCCGTCCTTTGTAATACTGCCGTCACAATCAAAACTATAGTCGTTGTATGTAGACGGATTTTCGTTATAATACTCAAGTGCTGTAAAAATCTTAAACACTGAGCCCGGAGCATACTGTCCCTGTGTTGCCCTGTTGTAAAGAGAAGTGCTGCCCTCACCGTTTACGCTCTCCCAGTCACTTGCGATGGTATTTGGGTCATAATCAGGCTTTGACACCATAACTGCAATCTTTCCTGTTTTCGGCTCAATTGCAATGACAGCCCCTTCGTAATCTCCAAGAGCATTGTATGCAGCCGCCTGTGCTTCGTAATCCAGTGTGGTTATGACATTATCACCGGTATTTTTCTTACCGCTTATATCATTTACTATCTGGTCAAGGAAAAACTCATGTGAGCGAAGCAATGAGAAATTTTCCTGCTTTTCAAGCCCGGCCTTACCGTTTACGGCAAAGCCTGCCACATGCGCAAACATCCTGCCGTCAGGGTATTCCCTTGTCTCAGATGCATCCGAGCTGACCTTTGTCCGTGCTATGACATGTCCATCCTTAGTCTGTATCTCGCCCCTCACTACGTTCTTAGAGAAAAGATCCTGCAGCGAATTGTATGGACTGTTGATGAATTCGTCGCTTTTTACAAACTGGAAATATAAGAAATAACCTATCAATCCAACAAAAACTATAAGGAAAAAATATGTAACAACCGCATACTCTCTATTTCTGTGTCTTCGTGCTGTTTTTGCCGCCTGCTGCCGGTTTTCTCCTTCTCTGTTGACTTCCCTGCGCCCCCGGCTCTTTAGCTGTCTGCTTTTGTCTGTTTTTTGTCTCATGGTCCTTTCGTCTCTTGTCATCTATATTTCTCCTTTTTTCAGGGGCTGCCTGCATAATATACATGCCCTGTATCATTCCAAAAATAATCATCGTAGATAGAAGCGAGCTGCCACCGTAGCTCACAAGCGGCAGCGTCACACCGGTCATCGGTATAAACTTGGTTGAGCCGCCGACAGTTAAAAGCACCTGAAGCGCATATACACTGCCAAGCCCAAGCGCTACATACTTGTAAAATACATCCTTCATCTGCATGGAAAGATTAAATATCATAAGAAAGCAGCTGACACAAACCATAATGAGGCAGACAGCAAATATACCGCCCATCTCCTCTGAGATAGCCGCTATGATAAAGTCTTTTGACACAATAGGTATCTTATTTGGCAGTCCCTGCCCCAGTCCAAAGCCAAACAGTCCGCCTGTACCTATGGCAAAGAGCGACTGACACACCTGATAGCCGGCCTTGTCTATGACAGAAAGAGGATCAAGCCATGCAACAATTCTGTTCTTCACATGTGAAAACAGATGATAGCCTGCGTACATTCCAAGCCCCACAAACGCGAGTCCTCCGGCAAAAATATAAAACTTTTTTGTCGCAACATAAATCATGACCAGATATGTAAAGAAATACAAAAGCGCTCCACCTAGATCATTTGATGCAACAAGTATCAGCACAAACACTGCCGATACGCCGCTTGTTATGGCAAGCTGCTTTAAATCAGTTGATTTATACAGCATGGATGCTATAAAAAACACAAAAAGTATCTTTACAAACTCAGATGGCTGAATTGAAACAGGACCAAATGTCAAAGAAAGCTTTGCTCCCCTGCTCGCCACTCCTACCACAAGCACCGACAAGAGTCCAACTATTCCCACACCGGCATATGTCCATGTCAGTTTTCGAAACATCGTGCCTTTTTGCATGATAAGCGGTATTAAAAACGCAAATATCGTTCCGGCAAGTACAAAAACAAACTGCCTTAATGCCTTGTCAAACGAAATTCTCGTTAGAATAATCATGCTAATACAAAGCATCATCACCATGTTGTTTAGCACAAGCTCTGAGGCATTCTTATAAAACTTATGATAAATCAAATAAATTGATTCAAAAAGCACAAGCTGTGCTATATAAAATCCTATTATCTTTGTATCCATTGTCGTGACAAAGAGCACCAAAAAACCATCTAAATGAATCAGAAACATATAAAATCTCTGCAGATTATATATATGCTTCTGCTTTTTCGGCTTGTCGGGATACTTGAATAAATGAAAGCATAAAAAAGTATATATGAGAAAAAGTATTATCATAATATACTTGGAAAGCTGTACTATCAGATGTACCATGTTATTCTACTCCTCTTTTGTAATGTCCGTTTGTATATTCAGCTACCTTATCATCCATAACCGCCTTAATCTGCTTTGGAGTCTCGATTGTAAAGCTGTATCTAAAACTTCTTATACCTGCCTCCTTAAGCTTACTTATGTTCTTTGTGAGCATGGTAGGCAGTGAATTATATATTGTATTATAGCACTCCTTACAGTTGTTACAAACTGCAAAGGATTTATTGTATCTGTCCTTTAAATATATAAGCTTTTGCTTTTTATCACAGCCCTTTGTGTTTTTGTGCACACAGTTGGCGGTGGTCATAAGCGGATAATATCCATAGACTATCATCTGCGAGCCTATATTGTTTCTATGCATAATCTCCCTTGAATTGAGTTCAAGCGGCACTGTGTCACCACTTACTCCGTGCTCAAAAAATACACTCTTTGAAACATCATTAAAGGTATACATATTGTGGTCTAAAATAACTTTTTTCCCTGTAAACAGATTTTCTGTCAGATAAAGCTCCTCGTAATTTTTCACAACAAAGCCCTCGAAGCTTACCGTATCAAGCTCTTTTGCGATAGATACAAAATAATCAGATGAATCCGCCCTGAATATCGTAGGAAGCATTAGATACACCTTCTTATTTCGCTTTGTAAGGCATTTCACATCATCTGCAAACTGCTGTATCAGAGTCTTCCTGTCATACATGTCAAAATCCAGATAAAATACATCAAAGCAGTCATAGCTAATAAGTGTATCAAGCTGCGCGCGTGTCATACACGAGCATATGGTGGTGTAATCCTTTGCATTTACAGCTCCATCTTCATGTGCTGCATCGCTTTTTACGACATGTTCAGGGAGCTCACACATACTTGATATATCAGCATATCGTGCATCATTCCTGTAATACTTTTTCAACAGCTTATCACAAAGCCCTGAAATTGCATCACGCCGCAGCTTGTTTAGTGCTCCGTTTGGCACAAAGACGTTTTCTCCGATTTGAGCTTTAATATGTGAAAACTCAAAGTCTGTATCACCGGTTTTGTTTATCCTGTCGATAGCGGCTTTTTTATCAAGCGGTGCCTTAAGTGCGGCGCTGACAGGTTCTATTGAAGCTTTGTATGTCACATCACCTCTTTTTACAGTGAGGCTTCCGGGCTCGCCCTCTCTTAAAACAAGCTCTCCCTCTATCGAAAGCTTTCTTTTTTCAGGTGAAGGCTCTGCAGCATTTGAAACGAAATTAGGCTTCACATAAGTCACCATATCAGAGCCATTGTGGTCGAAATAATACCTGTCTGTAAAGCCACAGCGGTTTCCAAGTGCCTTTATCCTGTCATAATCAGCATCACTAACAGGCTTTTTGCTGTCAATATAGCTTCTGTAGTATTTTACCACTCCGCATGCATACTCAAGCTGCTTCATGCGTCCCTCAATCTTGAGCGAATAAACACCTGCATCATGCAGCTTGTCAAGAGCCTTTATACCACACATATCCTTAAGGCTTAAAATGTATTCATCCTTTTTGCCCTCCACTGTATACGGCAGTCTGCACGGCTGTGCACAGCGGCCTCTGTTTCCGCTTCTACCACCTAAAATACTGCTGAAAAGGCACTGT
>OLNZ01002486.1_pt1 | contig 10983 bp, 11 predicted proteins | sample 1672981 | NCBI WGS metagenome assembly OLNZ01 (sample SAMEA3136743, study PRJEB25190) | human gut metagenome | biome: human gut; feature: human-associated habitat; material: faeces | place: Austria | collected 2013
AGCAGTCTTAGCCTTCTTTTTAGGTGTTGCTCCAGATGGGGTTTACATTGACCCACGTTTGTCTCCAAACTGGCGGTAAGCTCTTACCTCACCTTTTCACCTATTGCTCTAGCAAAGCTAGGGCTGTTATTTTCTGTTGCACTTTCCTTAAGGTTACCCTCACTGGACGTTATCCAGCATCATTGCTCTATGGAGCCCGGACTTTCCTCATGTAGACCCTTGCGAGTTCTATACGCGACTGTTCGATATACTCTTATTATATTTTAGCCGTTTTTGTAAGAATTGTCAAGTATAAGAAAGCATTACTGCATTTCTTGGTATTGTTATTTTTTGTATAATTTTTCGCAATATTCATCATATTGTTTTTTTAACTCTTTATCGTATATTGTTAAATTATTTTCTTTTCTTAATTCTACAAATGCCTTATATTTAAAGTTACTGTTTTCTGATATAAAATCTGTTGACAATATCTCTATTATTGTTTCTCTTAAGTCTTCTAATGTTGATGTTGCTAATCTATGAACTATATGGTATCCATGTGATGTTTTTATTGGTGTTTTGCTGTATTCTCCGTCCTTTAATGCCACTAATTCATCAATATATGATTGTTCTAGTGAAGCGTTTTTCCCTTGAAATCCTAATTCTTCATGTACTATTTTGTCTTTATATTCTTCTACAATTTCATTAAATGTTTTTCCTTCATTTAATTTTCCTATTATCTCATTTGCTAGAGTTAAAGCCTCTTGGTCTGTTACATCGTCTGTTATTTTTACCAAAATGTGTTCTGAGTCATATGTTTCTATTTCATCTTTGTTTTCATTATAATATTTTTCTATCTCACCTGGTTCTAACTTCTTTTCTAAATAATCATATAAGTATTTGTTAGTTTTAATGCTTGCTTTAATATCTTCTAGGAATTCATCATAAGTTGAAAATCCAATTCCCTCTAAAAATTCTTGTTCAGTATATCCATTTGCTGTATAGTAATCTATATAGTTGTCTGCTTGTTTCTTTGCTTGCTCCTCTTCTTTTTCTGTTAATGTATACATATCATTTAAAATTGCCTTGTCTACTTCTGTCATCATTAAGGTTAAACCCTCTGTTAATTTCACTTTGTCATATATTGTTTTTGCCGAAATTTTTTTACCTGCTACTGTAGCTATTCTATTTTTAAAATAGTTCATACATAGTACTACTAAACAAGTTATCAGTACTCCTATTATTAAGCCAATTATTACTGGTATTATTGTTTCCTTTGTGAAAATTGTTTTCTTATTTTTTTCTTTTTTTTCCATAATTTCAAATTCCTTCCTTTTCATATTTCGTCACATTATATGTAAAATATATTAAATTAATATTAAAATTTAATTAAATTTTGTATTCCACAAATTGATGTGTTTTTATGCTGTTTTTTACATCTAATATTCTTTGATTTGAAGATCCTCTAAATTTAAGTGTAGGGTCTTTTTTGTCTAGTTTAAATTTGCCATCAACTAATACATCTATATCTTTTAAGCATTGATTTGTATCTTCATCATTTCTTGCTAATAGTTCATCCAGTGTATATCCAGAATAACACCAAACATTAAAATTAGGTTTAATTGTTTTTACATCTTGTATAAATTTATGTACTTCGTTTATATTTTCTTTACACAAAGGCTCTCCGCCACTTATTGTTATGCCTTTTAAAATCGAATTTTCTTTTATTCTATCTAGTATTTCTTGTTTGTTGAATTCTTCACCATAGTTAAAATCTTGAGCTTCTTTGTTGTGGCAACCAGGGCAATGATGTGGGCATCCGCTAACAAATAGCACTGCTCTCCAGCCTTCCCCGTTCGAAATACTCTCATCATAAAATCCAGCAATTTTCATGGTTCTCATTCCTCTCCAATATTGTATTTTAATTACAGGCGACCTATATCGGTCGCCCCTCTCACAAATTATTTGTTACCATGTGTTACTCTATCATGTAATTCCGCTAGTTTTCCTTTGTTCCAACGTGATGTTGTTCCTACTAAGTATCCTGTAATTCTTTGTATTGTATCTATGTTTTCACTATGGCAAACTGGACACACCTTTAAATTTGCATCTGCATTTTCAAATCCACAGTCTAAACATCTTGACCTTGTATGGTTTATTGAACCATATCCCATATCGTACTTATCCATCAAGTCTACAACTGCTTCTACTGTATCTGGATTATGTGTTGCATCTCCATCTAATTCTATATAGAATATATGTCCTGCATTTGTTAGTGCATGATATGGTGCTTCTATTTTTGCTTTATGTTCTGCTGTACATTTGTACCATACTGGAACATGATTACTGTTTGTATAGTAATCTCTATCTGTTACGCCTATTATTGTTCCAAATTCTTTTCTATCCATTTTAGTAAATCTTCCAGCTAGTCCTTCTGCTGGTGTTGCAAGTAAAGAATAATTTAGGTCGTATCTATCAGAATATCTGTCACATGCCTCCTTCATTTGAGTAATTATTTCTATTCCTAATTTTTGGGATTTTTCAGATTCTGCATGATGTTTTCCTGTAAGTGCTGTTAAACATTCTGCCAATCCTATAAATCCAATACTTAGTGTTCCATGTTTTAATACCTCTTCAACTTTATCTTCTGGGCGAAGCTTTTCACTATCTTGCCATAATCCAGACATTAATAGTGGAAATTGTTTTGCTACTGCTGTGCATTGGAATTTATATCTATCATATAATTGTCTTGCGGCTATGTCTGTGTATGTTTCTAGTTTGTTTAAGAATATTTTTTTAACTTCCTTGTTGTATTTTTCTGTCATGTATTGTTCACTATCTTTTCCAAGTTCAAAGTTGATTCTTAAATTTGCTTGTGCTTCTTTTGCTGCCTCTATAGCTATTTTTACTAAATTTACTGTTGTGAAAGATAGATTTCCTCTTCCTACAGATGTTTTCTCTCCATGTCTATTTGCAAATACTCTTGTCCTGCAGCCCATTGTTGCAACTTCATAATAGTATCTATTTGGATCGTCTGCTTTCCATTTCTCATGTTTATTAAATGTAGCATCTAAGTTTAAGAAATTTGGAAAAAATCTTTTTGCTGTTACTCTACATGCCAATTTGTATAAGTCATAGTTTCTATCTTCTGGTAAGTAGTTAATTCCTCTTTTCTTTTTCCAAATTTGAATTGGGAATATTGGTGTTTCTCCATTTCCAACTCCTTCTTCTGTTGATAGAAGCATTTCTCTTATTATACATCTTCCTTCTGGTGAATCATCTGTTCCATAGTTTATTGAACTAAATACAACTTGATTTCCACCTCTTGAATGAATTGTATTCATGTTATGTATAAAAGCCTCCATTGCTTGATGTACTCTATTTACTGTGTTGTTTATTGCTAGTTGTATATACTTTTTATCTCCTTTTAAGTCTTTTGTTTCAGCTTTTATATAGTCTTTTACTTCATAGTTATACAATCTTGATAAATCTTCATCTACTACTTTTTCTATCTTTTTTATTTCCTCTACAAATGTTGTTTTTACAAATGGTGCTAAATAATAGTCGAATGCTGGGATTGCTTGTCCTCCATGCATCTCGTTTTGCACAGTTTCTAGTGATATGCAGCCAATTATACTTGCTGTCTCTATTCTTTTTGCTGGTCTTGAACTTCCATGTCCTGCTCTAAACCCATTTTTTAATATTTTGTCTAATGGATGTTGAATACATGTTAAGCTTTTTGTTGGATAATAATCCTTGTCATGAATATGAATGTATCCTTCCTTTACTGCTTTTCTAGCTTCTGTTGATAGTAGGAAATCATCAACAAATGGTTTTGTTGTCTCACTTGCAAATTTCATCATCATTCCTGCTGGTGTATCTGCATTCATATTTGCATTTTCACGTGTTATATCATTTGATTTTGTTTCTATAATTTCTAGGAACATATCTTTTGATTTTGCTTTTCTTGCTACATCTCTATTGTATCTATATGTAATATATGTTTGAGCTACTTCTTTTCTTGATGATCCCATTAATTTCTTTTCAACTAAATCTTGTATTTCATAAACAGATACTTGTACCTTGTCCTTTACTTGATTGCGAACGCTATCTGCTATTTTGGTAGCTAAGTCAATATCTACTCCTCCTGGTGTATTTGACATTGCTAAAGTAATTGCTTTAATAATTCTTTCTTCATCAAATTCTGATATTCTTCCATCTCTCTTAATAATTTGCATAATATATCTCTCCCTTTTTCATTTCTTGTTTTTAATTATTTGATTTCATTTGTTATATATTTTTTTGAAACTTTTGTACATCACTTAGACCTATTTTAGTGTTTTGGGAAATTGTAGAAACGCCACATAACTACAATCAAGAGACTTTGATAGGTTTGAATAAAAAATCTTTAGTGTAAACTTTTATGTATTTCTTAAATTGTATTCCTATTTTATATTATTAATAATATCTTGTCAATATAAAATAGGAATTTGTAATATTACATTTTTGTTACAGAAGTGTAACACTTTTTTAACATTTCTTATCTTCTTCTGTATCTTTTGCATCCACAACCGCAGTTGTTAGAGTTTGAGTTATTGTTCGTACTATTACTTAATAAATCCTCTACGGTGTCACAAACGCTTTCATTATTATTGTTGTTATTATTGTTTGAAAGCAAGTCTTCTAACAAGTCACATAGATTGTTTTCATGTTCTTCTCTGTTACATAATAAGTGCACAATAAGGGCTGTTATAAAAGATAATATTGTATATGCAAGTGTTGCTATTAAAAAGTTTACTCCAAATACTGCAAATGTTAATATTATAAATACAGCAAATATTAAACTTGCAACAATGATTGGATTTTTAAGTAATTTTTCCAAAACAATTGAGAAGATAATTACTGCTATTGGAAATGCGAAGAAAATTAATAAAGTATTCATACTATACCTCCACTATATAGTATGAATACTTCTATTTTTTTGACACAGTCTTAAATCTTTCTTTAGAGCTATATTTAATTGTACCAATCAAATTCCCAGTCATTAAATCTTACCGTATCGCCATCTTGTACTCCTGCATTTTTTAAAGCATCCTCAATACCTAAATTTGCAAGCATTTTTTGAAAATAATACATTGATTCATTATCTGCTAAGTTTACTCTTGACATTAATTTATCTACATCTGGTCCTGATACAATAAATTCTCCATTTGCTTTTTTAATTTCAAATCCTTGTTTTTCTTCTTTTAATGTATATACTATTTTTTCGTCTTCTTCTACAATCTCTTCTTTTGGTAGCCTCTTTAATTCTTCAGCTACATTCTTAAATAGTTCTTTTAGTCCTTCTCCTGTTGCTGCAGATACTTTATATATTTTTATATTTAACTTTTCTGCCATTTCTTTTAAGTTATTATATAATGTTTCATCTTGCATAACATCAGTTTTATTTGCTACTATTATTTGTTTTCTGTTAGCTAATTTTTGACTGTATTTTTTTAATTCTTCATTTATTGTTTTAAAGTCCTCTATAGGATTTCTTCCTTCTGAACCTGAAACATCTATTACATGAAGTAATAATCTTGTTCTTTCTATATGACGCAAAAATTGTAGTCCTAAACCTATTCCAGAACTTGCTCCTTCTATTATTCCAGGGATATCCGCTATTACAAAACTATCTCCATATTCGGTTTTAACAACTCCAAGATTTGGTTCAAGTGTTGTAAAGTGATAATCTGCAATTTTAGGTCTTGCTGATGTTACCATTGAAAGTATTGTGGATTTTCCTACATTTGGAAATCCTACCAGACCTACATCGGCTAATAATTTCAATTCTAATATCAATTCTTTTTCTATACCTTTTTCTCCACTTTGAGCAAAATGTGGTGCCTGTCTAGTTGATGTAGCAAAGTGTGAATTTCCTTTTCCTCCTCTTCCTCCTGGTAATATCAATTCTTTTTGACCTGGTTTTGAAAGGTCTGCTATTACTTTCCCTGTTTCATTATCTTTTATAACTGTTCCTAGAGGTACTTTTATATATAAGTCTTCTCCTTTTTTACCATAACAGTTGTTTCCACTACCATTTTCACCATTTTGAGCTTTGTACATTTTGTTGTATCTAAAATTTATTAATGTATTTGAATCTGGGTCTACAACGAAGTAAACGTCTCCACCTTTTCCTCCGTCTCCACCATCTGGTCCTCCAGCTGCTACATACTTTTCTCTTCTAAATGTTATAGCTCCATTTCCACCATCGCCAGATTTTACATATATTTTTGTGTAATCTACTAACATTAGATTATTCCTATCCTTTCTTTAACATCTTCTAAAGTTTTTGATGCCAATTTGCGTGCTTTTTCTGCACCTTTTGTATATATTTTTTCTAAGTATTCTTTATTTGCCAAAAGCTCTTTATATTTCTTCTGAATTGGCTCTATTTTTTTTACTACTGCTTCTGCAACTTTTGTTTTAAATTCTCCATAGCCTGAGTTTGCAAATTCATTTTCTATTTCATCCATTGATTTTCCTGTTATTGAGCTGTATATTTGCATTAAATTGCTTACTCCTGGTTTGTTTTCTACATCAAACTTAACTTTGTTATCTGAATCTGTTACTGCTTTTTTAAATTTCTTTGAAATTACTTCTGGTTCATCTTCTAAAAAAATTACATCATTTAAGTTTGTTGCACTTTTACTCATTTTGCTTGTAGGAGCTTGCAATCCCATTATTTTTGCACTTGATTTTCTTACATATCCTTCTGGAATCACAAAAGTTTCTCCATATAATTTATTAAATCTCTCTGCTATATCTCTTGTAATTTCTAAGTGTTGCATTTGGTCTTGACCGACAGGAACTAAGTCTGCTTTATATAGCAATATATCTGCTGCCATAAGTGCTGGGTATGTAAATAGTCCTGCATTTATATTATCTGCATGTTTTTTAGATTTATCCTTAAATTGTGTCATCCTTGAAAGTTCTCCCATATAAGTATAGCAATCTAGTATCCAACCAAGCTCAGCATGTTCCTTTACTTGTGATTGTATAAAAATTGTGTTTTTTTCTGGGTCTAAACCTGCTGCAATATACATTGATAATATTTTCAGAGTATTGTTTCTTAATGTTTCTGGATTATTTCTAACTGTTAATGAGTGCAAATTTGCTATCATGTAATAGCAGTCGTATTCTTCTTGCATTTTTACCCAATTGTCTATTGCTCCTAAATAATTTCCTAAAGTTAATTTGCCTGTTGCTTGAATTCCACTTAAAATTATTTTTTTGCTCATACTTATCATTTCCTTTCTTTTTTATTAAAGTTTAATTATCATTAAAATATATTTTATTACAAATTTTGTTCTTTGGCAAGTTGTATACGTAAAAAATACAAATTGCAAGTTTGTTTTTGCAATTTGTATTTTTTATCTTATTTTGTTTCTTCTGGATAAACACTTACTTGTTTTTTGTCTTTACCTTTTCTTTCATATTTCACAATTCCATCTACTAATGAAAATAGTGTGTCATCGCTACCGATACCTACATTGTTTCCTGGATGCATTTTTGTTCCTCTTTGTCTTACTAATATGTTTCCAGCAAGTACAAATTGACCGTCTGCTCTTTTTACACCTAAACGTTTTGACTCACTGTCACGACCGTTTTTTACACTACCTTGACCTTTTTTATGTGCCATTTATATTCAACTCCCTTTTTACATAAATTTTACTTCAACCCTATAATTTTAAGCTTCAACTTTTTTTGTTGTTTTTTTTGCTGTTGTCTTGCTTTCTGTTGTTTTCTTTTCTGCTACTTTTTTCTCTGTTACTTTCTTTTCTGTTCCTTCAGCTTTTTCTGCTGGTTTTTCAGCTTTAGCTGTAGCTGTTTTTATAGCTGTTATTTCAACTTTAGTATAAGGTTGTCTATGTCCTTGTTTCTTTCTTTCATTCTTTTTAGGTTTCATTTTGAAAACTATAATTTTTTTACCTTTTCCTTGTGCTACTACTTTTCCTTCAACCTTCACACCTTTTACATAAGGATTTCCTATTTGTACTTTTTTCTCATCAGATACTAATATTACATTATCAAAAGTTACTTTTTTTCCTACTTCTGTATCTAATTTTTCAAAAAATACTACATCTCCTTCTACTACTTTGTATTGCTTTCCACAAGCTTCGATTATTGCATACATTATCGAAAAGCACCTCTTCTTTCTTTTAATACTCGCTAAGTTTGTATTTAGGTAGCTATATCGCATTTATTACCTAACTTAAGCGGCTTACGAATAAATATTTTACCATAGTTTAATATGGTTGTCAAGTAGAAAAGTCTATTTTCTTTGAATCTATGATTAAAATATGATAATGTCTGTTTTCTTGGAATTTTTTATATCTCATTCCTCTGTCTTCTTTTAGCTATTATCAATCTTGATTAATTGGTATTTTCTAAATAATTTACTTTTTTCCCATGTTCTAATGCATATTCTATTTCTGATTTTGTGCTATCGCCTATATATCCATTTACATTAATTACATATATTTCATCTGCCATATCTATTTTTCTTTTATGCATATCATCTAGCATTTCTTTTGTTTTTGTTAAGGTTCCCTCATCCATATTTTCCCAAACTTCTGAATCTCCTGAATGTCCAAATAATCCTACTGAAATCACAATATTCCCTTTCAGAGTAAGTTCTTTTTGTACTTTCATGAATTCATCTTTAAATCTTGTTGACCCACAAAGAGTAATAACTTTATATTTTTTCATGTTTTTTACGTTCCTTCCTTTTTTATTTTTGTATGATTTTTGTTTAAATATTTTTTATAAAAGATATATTTATATTAAGTTTAATTTTTAATGTATTTACAACATTAAATCTTTTATCAAGCTCTTTATAGCACATATATAATGTTGATAGAAAACTTTGTATAAATGGCACATATGTGTTTTCGTTAGTATAAAACGCAACTTAATTAAAATTTTCAATAATCAATCTACATCTATTTTCTTTTTAATACCATCTTCAAATATATAATATGCTGATTTACCAATTACTTTAACATTATCTTCATTTATAAAAAGAGTATCTTCTTCCGGATATGCAATAACTTTTCCCTTATTTATAGAATAATCAACTAAAAATTTAGTATACCTTTCAGTCAAAGTTTTATTTTCTTCTTCACTAAGTCTGGATCTATAATTAGTATAGTGAACAAATAATGAAATACCATTCAAAAGGTCAAAACCCCTAGTATCTTTTAACATCACATTATTTTCATCCATAGCTTCTATAATTTTTATATCTTCACCGCATATAACAGAACCAGCTGAACTACCATATATTATCCCATCACTATAAATGTAATCTTTTAATTTACCAAAAGCTTTACTTTCCTTTATTCCTTTCAATAACTTAAATGTATTTCCTCCACCAATAAATATCATAGAATATTTATTATAATCTTTTTCATAGAATTCATTAAATGTTCTTACCATTTCAATATTAGGAACATCTATAACGGAAATTTCACTCTTAATCCATTCAAAACAATCATCATATGGATGATCTGTTTCATCAATTGCAAGCGGAACATATAATACAGGCTTTTCATGATCTATTATTTTGTTGATTTCTTTATATGTATCAATTGTTTGTTTTCCACAACCTCCACCATTTAAAAATACTCTCATATAAAAATCCATTCCTTTCTCGCTTCGCTCGCAAGGCACACATAGCAATGTTTTTGGGGATGTTTTTGGGGACACCTTCCAATAACAGTTATAACCATTCCTCTATAATATGTTTTGATATATTTAAATTTCCTCTGCCCACACCTATTTCTATGTCTGGCTTTAGTTTTCCATGATAATCACTTCCACCACTTATATATAAGTAGTTTTTTCTAGCATAGTCCTCTAAAATTTGCATTTTTTCTTCATCTGCTGATGGATGAAAACATTCTATCCCATCTAAATACACTTCATCTCTTAAATTATCTATAAATTTAATTGTATTCTCAAATTTATATTCAAAAGGATGTGCTAAAAATGCTTTTCCCTCTGCTTTATGAATAATATCTACAACTTCTTTTGCCTTTGGGAAAGTACTTACTCTATTTAAAAAATACTCACTATTAGGATTTGTAATTTCTTTTCTAAAAAATATTCCTGATGAATTAAAACATTCTTCTCCAATTATTTCTTTATTTTCTGGATGTTTAATTATTTCTTCCCATATAGGTCTTTCTATATATTCCTTTTCATCTTTTTGTGGTCTTATATTACTTTTATTATATATAATACCTTTTTTATCTAATATATTTAGGAATCTGTCATATATTTGTTTTGTATTGGCTCTTATCTTTTCTATCGAATAATAATTTTCTCTCCATTCCATAATAATATCAGTATTAATATTGTATGCTAGTATTTCAATAGATTTATTTTGGAATTCTGCATTTAATTCACATCCTTTTATAATTATTCCATTAAAAATCTTATTATTTTTTAATGTTTTATCATAATAGGCACCACAGTTATTATGATCTGTTATTGATATATATTCTAATTTTCTTTCTTCGCACATTTTTAATATCTCTTCTACAGTCTTACTTCCATCAGAATAAATAGTATGCATATGCAAATCAATCATATTTATACCTCCAATTAGTTTCAATATGCCATAAATCCTTATTTATCAATTAATTTGGCAATGTTTTTGGGTGCTTTTGGGGATGTTTTTGGGGACACCTTCCAATAACAGGTAATGTTATTCAATTTTTAATGCATCCATTGTTCCTCTTGAGATGTCAAATTTTTTTATTTCTACGCATTTTATTCCACAGCTTTCTTTACTTTTATTATAATCTTGAGCATAAATCAATTTCCAAAGCCATATCAAAGTCAAGCATTACGTATCTTGTTTTTGTTGTAGTGCTGCTACACATTCCACATGACTCGTATACGGAAACATATCTACTGGTTGTACTTCCTTTATTTCATATTTTTCTTCTAATTGTT
>OLNZ01002500.1_pt1 | contig 10953 bp, 10 predicted proteins | sample 1672981 | NCBI WGS metagenome assembly OLNZ01 (sample SAMEA3136743, study PRJEB25190) | human gut metagenome | biome: human gut; feature: human-associated habitat; material: faeces | place: Austria | collected 2013
ATGATCTCGCCCCGGAAGGTCTGCTGCACCCCTTGATAATTGAACGTATACGGCTGGTAGCCGATGTTCCACTCCAAATCAAATAAAACCAGATTGCGCTGCGGCATTCGTGTGTCCTCTCACTGTAAAATAAACTTCTCAATGGCCTCGGCCACGCCGTCATGGTTGTTGTCGGCGACGGTCACGTAGTCGGCCACCTGCTTCACGGCGTCCTCGGCGTTCTGCATGGCGACGCCCACCCCCGCGAACTCGATCATCGAGCGGTCGTTCAGGCCGTCGCCGCAGGCCATCAGGTTTTCGCGGGTCAGGCCCATCCGGTTCAGCAGTGCGCCAAGGCTGGCGTCCTTCGCCACGCCCAGCGGCACCGCCTCGATGAAGAAGGGGCTGGAGGGGTAAAGGTCGATGCGGCCTTCAAACTGCGCCTTGCCCGCTTCGCAGACGGCGTCCCGGCGGGCGGGGTCCACGGTAATGAGCATCTTGCAGATGGGGTAATCCACGTAGGAAGCCAGATCGTCCACATGGTACATCTCCAGCTTGGTGGTCACGCACTCCTTCCGGGCCCACTCGTCGCCGTCCCGCTCGCAGACGATGCCGCGATCGTCATAGGTCAGGATGGCCACATCCTGCGCGGCTGCAAACTTGCACAGCTGGGGCACGAACTCCGGGGCCAGCTGCTTTTGGTACAGAGCCTCGCCGGTGGCGCAGTCCACGATCTTGCCGCCGTTGTAGGCGAGGATGCAGCCGCCTTTTTGGTCCAGCCCCAGCTCCTTTGCCAGCGGGGTGATGCCCGCCGTGGGCCGGCCGGATGCCAGCACGATGGTCACGCCCTGCGCCGCCGCGGCATCCAGCGCCGCGCGGGTGCGGGGGGTAACGATCTTTTCGTCATTGGTCAGGGTGCCGTCCAAGTCCAGCGCCAGCACCCGAATCTTCGTCTTGCTCATATCTTGTTCCTTCCGGGCGGGGGTACTCTTCCCCGCCGATGGTGTCGTATTTTTCGGTAACGTGTTTATTGTACAATGAACGCCCCGCTCTGCGCAACCCTCCGGCATGGATTTCTGTAAAATTTTTCGCCGCCGGGCCGCGTTCCATTTCCCGCCGGACTTCCCATTCCCCGCCGCTTCCCCAGAACATCCAGTTTTTTGTCGAATCGACATAAACTCTTAGCCAGTATTACCGTTGCGCCGCCCGGCCTTTTGGGCTATACTATTGACTTAGCTGCTTTACCAAAGGGGGATTTTTTACGAAATATCTGTTCCAGTTCGCGCGCATCCTTGCGTTCTGTTTTCTCGGTGAGCTCTGCCACGCCGTTCTGCCGCTGCCTGTCCCGGCCAGCATCTACGGCCTGATCCTGCTGCTGGCGGCGCTGCTGCTGGGCCTCGTCAAGCTGGAGGACGTGAAAGAAGTCGGCCTGTTCCTGACCGGCATCTTCCCGCTCCTCTTCGTGCCCGCCGCCGCCGGGGTCATGGAGCTCTGGGTCGAGATGGGCGATATGCTGCTGCCCATCGTCATTGCCATCGTCCCGGTCACGGTCCTCGTCCTTGTGACCGCCGGGCACACCACACAGGCGCTGACCCGCCGCAAACAGACCAAAAAGGAGGCCGCCGCCAATGACAGCGCTGCTGAATGAGTTTCTTTCTTCTTCCTCCGCGTGGGGCGTGCTGCTGACGCTGGCCGCCTTCGCGCTGGGCACCCTCATCAACAAAGTGACCGGCAAGGCGGTCTTCAACCCGCTGCTGCTGGGCAGCATCTTCGTCATCATCCTGCTCAGCGTGCTGAAGATCTCCTACGCCGATTACAAGGTCAGCGCGGCCCCGGTCAGCTATCTGCTGCTGCCCGCCACCATCAGCCTTGCCATCCCGCTGTATGAGAAGTGGGACCTGCTCAAGGAGAACGCCGCCGCCATCATCGCGGGCATCTCGGTGGGCACGCTGGTCAGTCTCGGCAGTGCCTTGGCGCTGGCCCTCGCCATGGACCTGACCCGCGAGCAGTACGTCACCCTGCTGCCCAAGTCCGTCACCACAGCCATCAGCATGGACGTTGCCGCCGAGCTGGGCGGCATCGCAGCCCTTACCGGTGCCATCGTCATCCTCACCGGCATCGCGGGTAATCTGCTGGCCGAGACGGTCTGCAAGGTCTTCCACATCACCGACCCCATCGCCAAGGGTGTGGGCATCGGCACCTCCGCCCATGCCGTCGGCACCAGCAAGGCTCTCCAGATGGGCGAGGTCGAGGGTGCCATGAGCGGCCTGTCCATCGCCGTCGCCGGTGTTCTCACCGCCGTCCTCTGCCCTGTCTTTGTGAATTTTATTGGTTGAGCTTTTACGCCAAAGGAGCCTCGCAGTTTTCCGCTGCGAGGCTCCTTTAGCTTTATGGCAACTAAAAAAGCCCTGCGAAAGCAGGGCTTTTTTATCGTGAAGTCAGTGCTGGATCCCCCGGCTGCGGTAATGCTCGTCTTTGGCGTCATACATCCGGGTCTCGGCCTGTTTGATGAGGGCTTTGATCTGGATGCCGCCGGCGCTGCAGGTGGCGCAGCCCACAGCCACGGAGTAACCGTGGGCCTCGACGGCCTGTTCCAGCGTCTGCATCATCTCGCGGACATGGCGGAGGTCGGTGTCCACCACAAAGGCCACGAACTCGTCGCCGCCGATGCGGTAGGTATCCTTGCGGCCGAAAATTTTGGTCATCTCCTGCGCCACGATCTTGAGCATCACGTCACCGGCGTCGTGGCCCTTGGTGTTGTTCAGCTCATGCAGCCCGTTCACGTCCACATAGACGCAGCTCAGGCTGTTGGCACAGCGCAGGGGGTACTCGTGCATGTGGTTCTCGTAGGCGTTGCGGTTGGGGATCTGGGTGTTCAGGTCGGTCTCGGCGATGACCTTCAGCTTGCACCGCGCCACCACGTTGTCGGTCAGGGCACGGACGTAGTAGGTGGAGATCACACAGGCCATCACCCCGAACAGCACCGCGTCCATCAGATCCATGGCCGCCACTTCCGGGGTCTTGAACGTCACCACGCAGCAGGCGAAGACGCCCTCGTACAGCGCGGTGCGCAGGATGTTCCACAGGGCCGGGCGGGTAAAGAGCATGGGCAGCACCACCGCAAGGATGTGGAAGCAGGTGGCAGGCTGGTCGGCGTAGATGAAACACCCCAGATAGATGCCCAGCAGGTAGCACACTGCCAGAAAGCCGTCGGCGCAGATGGCCAGCACCATGTGTTTATCGGGGAAGCTCTGGGTAACGCCGAGCAGCGCAAGGCAGCCTGCCAGCGCCGCGACGTAGGGGATGAACCCCCCGGCCAGCGATTTCACCATGCAGCAGATCATCATGGCGATCAGTAAAAAAAAGATCGCGATGGAAAGGAAAAACACCAGCTTTGCCCTGTTCTCCTTCCGGAGCTCGTCCCAGCAGTTCCTGTAAACATCCGGCTCAACGCCGCCATATAACAATAGGTTTCGCAACGTTTCCATCTCTTACCCCTCTGCGCGTGCCGCTCTTCTTGTGCACTCTTACTAGATATTGTATCATATCTGCAAAGGAAATGGAAGGTTTTACGGTTTATTTTTCTCTGCCGATGTGGTAAGCCTGCAAATAGACCTCCTTGCGCTTCTCGTCCAGCCTCTGCGCCAGCTCTGCGCAGAAATCCTTGTCGTCGAACAGGGCCACCACTTTGGGAGCGTAGCGGGTGCCGCTCTGGGCTTTCAGCTCCCCCACCAGCGTGCGGAAAGGCTTGGCCATCTGGTAGCAGCGGCCGATGTTGTCCGTGGCCGCATCCAGCGAGTCCGCCACGCTCAGCGCATCCACGATGACCTTGACTTCCGGCGGGCAGGGCGGCACATCCTTGGGATAGCCGCCTTGGCCGTTATAAAAGCGGTGGTGGTAGAGGGCCGCCGGGGCCATGTACTTGCCGCACCCGGCCTCTTGTAGCAGCCCACAGCCGATGGCCGGGTGGGTCTGGATGCCCTGAAACTCCTCGTCGATGAGACGGCGGCCGTTGTTGTCGATGTTCAGGATGACGGCGCTCTTGCCGACATCGTGATACAGGCCGCACTCGTAGGCGGTGTCCAGCAGTTCGGCCTTCCGCGCCGCCACTTCGGCCACATTCTTGCAGCCCTTCAGGCCCACCACTGCGGCGGGGTCGGTATCGATCAGCCGCCTGATGAGGGCCTTGGTCAGGTGGGCCACCATGGTGGAGTGGACCTCGGTGGGCTTATGGCCGAGGAGAATGCTGCCCAGCACCGTGTGCGCATCAAACTGCTTGGCGTCCGATTGTGCGATGATAAGCTCCCGGATGGCAAAGCTTGCCACGCGGGGGTACTCGTTGCTGGGCATCTCGTCCAGATAGCGGTGGGCCGCTTCCCGTTCTTTTGCAATACGGTCTGCCAGCTCCTTGCGCTCCTGCTCGGTCATCAGCGTTTCGTAATAGAAGATATAAGCCGCACCCGTCAGATTGCGGTTGATGCCGTCCGGCGAGTAATCCCGTGCGCCGGTCTGGTCGATCATGTCCAACAGGTCTTCCACCACAGCACGAGCCGTGCCTTTTCCGGCATGGTAGCGCGCCGCATGGTAGAAGTAATTCGCCCGCCAGTTCTGCAAGCGGGATTCGTCCCCCTTGTTGGCCTTCTGGTGCTCATAAACGTAGGTTGCCGATTTCAACATTCGTTCCGCTACCACAGGGTCATCGTGGTGGCGCAGGTAAGCCATCAAGGTCATCTGATCCATGTGCATGGCATAAATGAACCGCTGCCACGGGATGTCCGGGTCCAGCTCCTGATAATAGGGCGACTCGATGATGCCCATGGCGAGGTCGAACAGCTCAAGATACCGCTTGCAGTCCGCCTTTGTCTGGCGGGAGACCGTCAGACGGATGTTGCCGAGGCTGCGGATGATGTATTGCCGCGTCTCGGTGTCCATCTCCTCGTACCTGCTGATATAGCTGGCCGCTTCCATAAAGTGTGCATGGATGCGGGGTTCCAGCAGATTGATCCCATGGTCGTCGTCCCGGACGTTGAGGTAATGCAGGGTGATGCCGTTGTAGTAAAGCTCCTTCACGATCATCCGGTCGTCCTCGCGGAAGCGGGCGGCTTCCAGCAGCAGACTGTGGATCTTGTAGGCCACGCCGCAGTCCTCGCTGTTGCCAAAGTTGAACAGCCGCCCTGCAAAGGCTTCGAGGTTGGTGATCTCCTCGTCCGTCAACGTTTTCGGGTCCAGCACATAGACCAGCTCATTCAGCAGGGCGTTGTTCTCCTGCATCAGCCCAAAGGAGCGCACCGCGTTGCCCTGAATCTCTTCCAGCAGCGCCTCCGGGGCCGTCTCCGGCGCAAACTGTGGTTTGGAGAGTGCCCGTACCCTGCGCAGGTTCTGGATATAACGTTCGCATTTTTCGGGATACGTTGTTTCCATTCGGGGCACCCTCTTTTCCGTAAAAAGATGAAATCGTTTTCATCGCCAAAAAAACAGCTCTTGTCCTTTATTATACGGTCCGAAATTACGAAAATCAACTGTTTTTCAGTGTTTTTACCCCCCCCCCTTGGTAATTTCTTTCATTTCGGGAGGGTTTTTTGGCAGGTTTTTCCTGAATGTTTTTAAGTTTCCAGCCAATTGGCTTTCCATGTGTAAAGGATCATCAGCACCGCACCGAGACCCCACGACACCGGGTAGAGGATGAAGATGCCATCGATGGAGCGGAAGAAGGGCAGCACCCACTGGATCCACCCGATGCGGAACACGCAAAGGGAAACCAGCAGCACCACCATGGGCGGAACGGTCTTGCCCGTGCCGCGCACCGTGCCCGCCAAGCCGTGCAGGATGCTCAGTTCCCAGTAGAAGGGGCAGAAGTAGTGCATCGCGGTGCAGCCAAAGGCCACCACCTCCGCATCATGGGTGAACAACTGCATGATGGGGTTCTGGAAGGCCAGCAGCAGCACGCCGGTGAGGACGGTGTAGCCGACGCCCATGCCCAGCGTGACCCACATGCTCTTCTTCACCCGGTCGGTCTTGCCCGCGCCGTAGTTCTGGCCCACAAAGGTGGTGGCCGCCATGCTGAAGCTCATGATGGGCAGGATGTTGAAGCCGTCCACCTTCATATAGGCCGCAAAACCGGCCATAGCGGCGGCACCGTAGCCGTTGACGCCCGCTTGGACCAGAATGTTGGACAGCGAGATGACCATGTTCTGAATGCCGGTGGGCAGACCCACTTTGATGATGCGGGCAGCCATCTTCTTGTGGACCTTGATCTCCTTCGCGGTCACGCGGTAGTCGTCGTTCACCCGCATCAAAAAGCCCAGCGACAGCACGCAGGAAACGAGCTGGCTCACGTCCGTGGCGATGGCCGCACCGGCCACGCCCATCTTCAGCCCCGCGATGAGCACGAGGTCGAGGAGGATGTTCGTGCCCGACGCGATGCCCAGATACAGCAGCGACCGCTGGGAGTTGCCCGCCGCGTTCAGGATACCCGCCGCCATGTTGTACACGACGCTGAACAGCACACCGCCGAAATAGATCTGCATATAGGTCACGGCGTCTTCCAGCACCTCCGCCGGGGTGTCCATGGCCATCAGTAGAGAGCGGCTGATGAGGATGCCGCCGACGGTCAGGATCAGGCCGAGGATCGCCGCCAGCGCCAGCGAGGTGTGGACGGCCTCCTGCGCCTCCTTCCGGTCCTTCGCACCGAGGTACTGCGCCACCACCACGCCCGCGCCCACGGCGATGCCCTGACTGAAGCCGATGAGCAGGAAAATGGGCGAGCCGCTGGAGCCGACGGCCGCCAGCGCGTTGCTGCCCACGAAATTGCCGACGATGATGGAGTCGGCGGTGTTATACAACTGCTGAAGCAGGTTGCCCAAGATCAGCGGCACAGAAAACAGCAGGATGTTCTTCCAGATGCTGCCCTCCGTCATCAGGCGTGTCTTTTTCTTTTGCGTTTCCAAAACGGTTGCTGCCACGTTCTTCCTCCTGAAAATTTCCTTTCCTAAAGTTCCCACACAAACATCTTTAACCATACAACCTTCTTGTCCGGTTGTCAAGTGCCCGCGCGAAAACGGTCGTAAAAGAAAGAAAACCGGGCCCTTGCCGCATTGCAAAGGCCCGGTTTCCGTGTGCACCGCGTGCACAGGAGCCGTACTATATATATGGAGAACGCTTTTCGTTACGCCAGCTTCAGCACGCCCGCCTGAATCAGCCGCTTGCGCATCAGCGCACCGACGATGCAGGAGACCACGATCTTGCCGAGGTCCAGTGCAATGAAGGGATAAACGCAGACCGCCAGCGCGTAGCCCAGATCACACTGCATCTGGAACACGAACCACGCCGTGCCCAGCACATAACAGGCCGCGTCGCCCAGCACCAGACCGATGCCGGAAACCACCGGGCTGCCGTTGCTCTTCTCGATGAACAGGCCGCCGATGAACGCCATCAGCAGGTAACCCACCAGATAGCCGCCCGTGGGGCCCGCCAGCTTGGCAAGGCCCGCGCCGTAGCCGGAGAACACCGGCAGACCCACAGCGCCCAGCGCCAGATAGACCGCCACGCTCAATGTGCCGAACTTCGGCCCCAGCAGCCATGCGCTGAAGCAGATGACCAGATTGGTCAGCGAAATGGGGATGGCCCCGATGGGCACGCTCAGGGGGCCCAGCACACACATCACAGCCGCCATCAGCGCCGTGACTGCCATTTGATACGTCGTCAGTTTCTTTTCCATGTTGTCCTCTCTCGCAGTATAAAAGATTCTTGTCACGATTGAAAGTATACCCCGCCGCTCCCGGACGGTCAACAATAAAGTTTTCCAAAGGTTTACAATTTCCGTTTTTGCTTGCCAAACCGTCCAAAATCCACTATACTTGGGGTGATTGCATTCACCCGAAATGGAAGGAGGCGTGCAGATGGGCGGAGGACACCTTTCCCGGCCGGATTTCGGGATGCCCCAGCCAAACCCGGACCATCCCCTGACGGAATTCTATCAGCTTCTTCAGCGCGGGCTGGACCGCGAGGGCGTGTTTGCGCTGCCCGCGCTCTATGCAGCCTTTCAGGCCCCGGCCCGGCGCATCTACGCCGACGAAGCCGCCGATTACCTCACCCTATCGGAGGCCCCGGCGGAGAGCCGCACCCTGCTGCTCCCGCCCCGGATGCTCCAAATTTTATACAGCAGCCTCCACGTCCTGCCGGACGGCACCCCGGCGGCTCTTCTCCTCACCGAGGAGTGCTCCCGCACCGTCTACGCGGTGCAGCTCCAGCCCCCCTTTGTCTGGGAGGACCCGCTGCCGCCTTTACCGGACTGCACCGCCGCGCTGACGCTGACCCTCACCCTGCGGGATGTGGAAGCCATCGACGCCGACCCCGCCGCGCTGGCCCGGCGGCTCTGCCGGGAAGCGGCGGGCAAACACTGGCTCGCCCACCCCAAGGCCGATACCTACCTCGCCGGGCGGATTGCGTTGCTCCAGCGATTGTACAAACGTTAGGATTTTGTTATATTCTTTTCATTCTACCCTGCAATAATTGGGGCATTTCAGCCGTGTATTAGGTGAAATGTCCCTCTGGAACCAAGGATTTCCAGCAAGCCCCGGCCACCGGGGCCGCAAAGGAGTGTAAGACTTATGGGACAGTTGACCAAAGACGAAGTTTTTGCGCTGGCTGTGCAGCGATACAGTGACGCCGTCTACCGCGCAGCCTACCACAATTGCAGCTGCGCGGCGGACGCTGAAGACGTGGTGCAGGACGTATTTGAAAAGCTCCTGAACTACAACGGCCGCTTTGAGAGTGAGGAGCACCTCAAGGCTTGGCTGCTGCGCGTCGCCATCAACCGCTGCCGGGACCTGACCCGTGCAGCGCGCCAGAAGGATACCGAATTGGACGAGAATATCCCCGCCCCCGACCCCACAGAAGACGGCAGCGTGCTCGATGCGGTCCGCGCCCTGCCGGAGAACTACCGCAACGCCGTGTACCTCCACTATTATGAGGGCTACACCGCCGCGGAAGTAGGCCGGATGCTGGGGGCCCCCACCAATACGGTGCTCAGTTGGCTGCGGCGCGCCCGCGCACAGCTACATACCATGCTGAAGGAGGAGATCGAAGATGAGGTGGTATGAGTACAAGATGGAGGTCGATGACCTGCACGCCTCAGAGGGCCTGAAGGCCAAGCTCTTGGCGATGCAAGCCAAGGCGGACGCCTCCGGCGCCACCCCGAACCCCCAGTTGACCCCGGTCCCCGCACCGGAGCCCGCGAAGAAGAAAAAGGCCATCCGCTTCCCCGGCCGGCGGGTGCTGGAAGCCGCCGCCTGTGCGGCGCTGTGCGGCGGCATCCTCTACGGGGCTGCCCGCGTCGGCTCCCTGCCCAGCGTCACCCTGTTCTCCGGCGGGTCGGCATCCAGCACCGCCGCTGCCTACGAGGCCGCCCCGGAGCTGGCCACCTACTCCATGGCGGACGCAGGTGGTTCTGCCGACCGCGCCGTGAACACCTCCGGCAGCACCCTGCTGACCTCCGGCAATGTGGAGAACGGCACCGCTGCCCACACCGCCGACAACGCGAAGATCATCTACACCACCTACCTCTCCATCGAGACAAAGGACTACGACTGGGCCTACCAGCAGCTGAACGATACGCTGTCCAGTGTGGACGGCTATCTGGAGTCCAGCAGCGAGTACACCGACAGTACCGACAGCACCCGCACTCTCTCCCTGACGCTGCGGGTGCCGGAGAGTTCCTATGACGCCTTCGTGGATGCCGCCGAACAGGCGGGCAGTGTGACCAGCAAGAGCGAGTCCGCCGAGGATGTGACCACGCAGTACATGGACATCGAAGCCCGGCTCGACAACCTCACCGCCCAGCGCACCCGTCTGCAGGAGCTGCAAGCCAGCGCGGACAACCTCACAGACCTGTTGCAGATCGAGTCCTCCCTGAGCGATGTCCAGTACCAGATTGAGAGCTACCAGAGCCAGCTCAACTGGTACAGCCAGCAGGTCTCCTACTGCACCGTGAACATCACCCTTGACGAGGTCGAGACCCTGACCACCGGCACCAGCTTCGCTGCCCGGCTGGCCGACGCCGCCAAGAACGGCTGGTCGAACTTCACCGCCGGGGCACAGGCCGTCGTGGTCTTCCTCATGGGCGCATGGCCCGCCATCGTCATCGGCGCGGCGTGCGGCGTGGTGTTCTATAAGGTCCGCCACCCCCGCAAAAAGCGCCCGAACCCAAAGGACGCAAAGTGACCTGCCCCCGCCCGGAACAAAACTCGAAAAAAATTTCGGAAAACGCTTGACATTCTCCCCGCCCTGTGGTATTATACTTGAGCAGTCAGCGAGAGGCTGACGCAAGACAAGTAAATATCGCGGGGTGGAGCAGTCTGGTAGCTCGTCGGGCTCATAACCCGAAGGTCGTTGGTTCAAATCCGGCCCCCGCAACCACCAAGCATCTTGATGAATTTCAAGATGCTTTTTTGTTGTGTTTTTACAAAATAAAAAGCCACATACTCCCTCAGTCACGGCTTTGCCGTGCCAGCTCCCTCTCGGAGGGAGCCTTGGCGTAACGGTTAGCTGTGAAAGCCTCCCTCTCAGAGGGAGGTGGCATCGCGTCAGCGATGACGGAGGGAGTATGCAGCCTTTTCTCCTTACGCAATAAACCCATTGCTTCTTGCCCAGAAGACCCAGAATGTCAGGGTCAGGGCGCTGAAGAAGGTGGTGGTGACGCAGACACTGCCGGTGAGGGTGCCCTCGTGGCCCATCTGCTTGGCCATGACGTAGCCCGCCGGGGTGGTCACGCTGCCCAGCATGACCAGCAGGGCGACGAGCTTCTGGTCGGTGAAGCCGAAGTGCACCGCCATAGGCAGGAAGATGGCGGGCAGGAGGATGAGCTTGGTCACGGTGGCCGCGGCGGTAGGCTTCAGGTAGGCCAGCGCCGCGCGGCCCTTGAAGCCCGCACCGATGGCCAGCAGCGCCAAGGGGCTGGTCAGCCCGGCGAGGCTG
>OLNZ01002514.1_pt1 | contig 10904 bp, 10 predicted proteins | sample 1672981 | NCBI WGS metagenome assembly OLNZ01 (sample SAMEA3136743, study PRJEB25190) | human gut metagenome | biome: human gut; feature: human-associated habitat; material: faeces | place: Austria | collected 2013
GCAGCTGCCGCATCTCGCTCGCCGTATCGGCACTTAGAATTATGCGGTATTGCCCTTAATAATAGAATAGCACGCGCGGGCGGCGTGTGCTATAGATAAATGCGGGAAAATGTACTAGATTATTTCACAGCGCACCCGCTTTTGTTCAATTTTGAAGCAAATCCGCCGTTATTTCAGTTCCACAACGGTCACGCCGCTCTCGCCCTCACCATAGCGGCCAAGGCGGAAGGATTTAACCCCGCGGTGGGTGCGCAGGTGCTTTTGGATGGCGTTGCGCAGCGCGCCGGTGCCGTTGCCGTGGATGATATACACGGTGTTCTGGTTGCTGAGCATGGCGTGGTCCAAAAAGCGGTCCACTTCGGCCAGGGCTTCCTCCACGGTGTAGCCCAGCAGGTTCAGCTCCATGCTGGACTTGCGGTCGTGGTTCAGCTCCACGCGGGTGCGGGTGCGCGGCGGTTCCTGCTTTTGGGTGCGCTTATCCATCTTATCAGGGGCGCACAGGCCGGTCAGGGGGACCTTGGTTTTCAAAATACCGGCGCGCACTTCCACCATGCCGTTTTTGTCCGGGCGGGAAAGCACCACGGCGTGCTGGTCCAGCTCCGCGATCACGACCTCCTGGCCGGGCTTGACCTCTTTCAGCGGCACAAACTGGCGCTTGGGCTGCTTTTTCTCGGTACGGTTCAGCAGCTGCTCTGTATCCTTGCGGGCAATTTCGCGGGCGCGCACAGCACGGGCGGCGGCGTTGGTCTTTTCATCTTTCTGGATGCGGCGCAGCTCATCCGTCAGGGCGTAGGCCTCGTTCTGGACGTTCTGCATCAAATCATGGGCGCGGCGGCGGGCATCTTCCAGTTCCTGCTCGCCCTTCTTGATCAGCTCGTCACGCTTCTTCTCGGCGCTTTCCAGGGCATGCTCTGCTTCATAGCGGGCCTTTTCGGCTTCGTCCTCAGCGGCTTTCAGCTGCAGCTTCAAATCATCCAGCTGGGCCAGAACGCTGTCCAGCCGCTTATCATCGTTGGACATATGATTACGGGCGGCATCGATGACGCTTTCCGGAATGCCCAGCTTGGCACTGATGAGGAACGCGTTGGACTTACCGGGCACGCCCACGCTGAGCTTGTAGGTGGGGGCCAGGCTTTCCACATCAAACTCACAGCTGGCGTTCACCACGCCAGGGGTTTCCAGCGCGTAAATTTTCAGCTCGGCGTAGTGGGTGGTGGCCATCAGCAGGGTGCCCTGCTTACGCAGCCTTTCCAGAATGCTGACGGCCAGCGCCGCGCCCTCTGCCGGGTCGGTACCGGCACCAAGTTCGTCGATCAGGGTCAGGGTATCGGGGCCGGCCAGCTCCAGAATGCCGGTGATCCGCTTCATATGGCCGGAGAAGGTGGACAGGCTCTGTTCAATGCTCTGTTCATCGCCGATATCCACCAGGTATTCATCAAAATGGCAGACGGTACTGCTTTCGTGCGCCGGGATCAAGAAGCCGTGCTGGGCCATCGCGTTCAGCAGGCCGGCCGTTTTGATGCTGACGGTTTTGCCGCCGGTGTTGGGGCCGGTGATGACAAGGGTATCATATTTTTCGCCCAGGGCAATATCCACAGGCACGACCTTTTTCTTGTCGATCAGCGGGTGGCGGGCTTTTTTCAGTGCAAAGCGGCAGCTATCGTTCACCTGCGGCATAAAGGCGTTCTGCTCCACCGCAAGGCGGGCTTTGGCCAGCAGCAGGTCAATTTGCAGCATAGCGTCATAGCTGTAGCTAAACTGCGGCTCCAGCGATGCCACCTGGCCGGAGAACGCCGTCAGAATGCGGGTGATTTCCTCCTGCTCTTGGGCGTGCAGCTGCATAATGCGGGCGTTGGCTTCCACCACAGCGGTGGGCTCCACAAACACGGTGGAGCCAGTGGAGGAAACATCGTGGATGACACCGCCGACTTCGCCGCGGTACTCGGCACGAACCGGCACAACATAGCGGCCGTTGCGGATGGAAACCACAGCATCCTGCAAAAATTTGTTGGTGGTAGAGTTTTTGATGATGGCATCCAGCTTGGTGCGGATGCTGTCCTCCGTCGCGCGGATCTTGCGGCGCAGGTCGCGCAGGGTAACGGAGGCGGTATCGGCCATTTCTTCCGGCGAAATGATGCACTCGCCGATCTGCTTTTCCAGCACCGGCTGAGGAGCCAGGGCAAAGAACAGGTCATCGGTGGGCAGCATATCGTGGTCGGTCAGGCCGTACCACTGGGCCAGGCCGGAAAAATTGCGCAGCGCTGCAGCAATTTCCAGCAGCTCGCCCATCGAAAGAATGCCGCCCTTGGCCGCATGGGCCACCACGCGGCGCACTTCATGCACAGCGCCAAAGCGCGGGCTGCCGTTTTTCAGCAGCAGGGCGTTGATGGCGTTGGTCTGGGCCAGGGCGTAGCGCTCCTCCTCCGTTGTGGCAAACGGCTCAATGGCGCGCATCATCTCTTTGGTTTCCGCACAGGTGCACAGCTGCACCGCACGGGCAATAATTTTATCCAGTTCCAGGGTTGTACGGTAGGAAACGTCCATAGATAAATTGGTTACTCCTGTTGGGTCAGATGGGTCAAAAATCTTATTTTATCGTATCATCTATCGTGCACGGTTATTCCAGCACACCGTGCAAAAATTCAAGGCTTTTGGGCTGATAGTCCAGGTGAGCCGCCACGTACTGTTCACACACACGGCCCAGGCGGCGCTGGCTTTGGTCTGTCAGGGTAAAGTTGAACAGTTTGGCATCCTCTGCCAAACAGATATGCCGCAGCGCATACAGTGCACCGGGGTCCAGGTTGGGGGCGCGGTGCTCTTTGGCGGCGCAGTCGGCGCACAGCAGACGGCCCGCTACCGGATCCAGGTAAAAATCACAGCCGTCATACCGGGCGCATACATCGCAGGCCAGCACCCCCGGCATGTATCCCGCCTGGGTCATCGTGCGCATTTCATAAATAGCTTTCAGCTGGCGCAGCGGGCGTTTTTGCTCAGCGGTCATGTACAGGGTGTTCAGCAGCAGGCGCAGGCAGTCCGCCGATTCCGGCGGCTCCGGCGCCAGCGTGATGGTCAGCTCCGAAAGATAGGCTGCCAGGGCGGTGCCTTCCACGGTTTTGCTTAACCCGTGGAACACCTTGCTGACAGCGGCGCTGTCAATAAAATTGGTTTTGCGGCCCAGTGTAATGGCAAATTCTGAATAACAGAAAAGCCCGCAGGCACTGAACAGCTTGTTTTTCAGCCGCAGGCTGCCGCGGGCGGATGCTGACAGCACCCCGTTACCCGGTGTCAGCACTGTCAGGATCTGGTCGGCTTCGCCCACCCGGACCGCACGCAGGACAAGCCCCATTGTGTTGATCTGCATTGTTTTCCCCCGTGGTTATGCCCTGCGGCGCAGTGCTGCGGTAATCAAGGTAGTCATAAATACTGCCGCTGGCAGCAAATTTCTGCCACTGTGCGGCGCGGATTCCGTCGGTTTCAGCATTTCCTGGCATGATGGCCCGCCCCCTTTACGGATTAGCTTGCCACCATCATACCGATCCATGCGTGGAAAAGTTGTCCAACCGTGTGGTTGGACAGGGTTCGCGCAGACTCCCCGCTGTTACGGCTTTGCAAAACCGAGGTTATCCAGCAGGCGGTCGTTATCGCGCCAGTCCTCGCGCACCTTTACCCAGCATTGCAGGTTCACGCGGGCGCCCAGCAGTTCCTCGCAGTCCATGCGGGCGGCGGAGGCAATCTTTTTCAGCATCTGGCCGCCCTTGCCAATGATCATGCCCTTATGGCTCTTGCGCTCGCAGCAAATCTCCACGCTGATGTCGATCAAATCGCTGTCCGGGCGTTCTTTGAAGCTTTCCACCGTAACGGCAATGCCGTGGGGGATTTCTTCCCGCATGAACAGCAGGGCTTTTTCACGCACCAGCTCGGCCACCAGCTCTTTTTCCGGCATATCGGTAAAAGCATCGTCGTCAAAGTAATGCGGGCCGGGGTTGGCGTACTGCTTCAGCAGCGGGAACAATTCTTCACAGCCGGTGCCATCCTTGGCGGAAACGGTGACGATCGCATCAAAAATACCGAACTCTTCCACCTGCTTTTTGCGGGCTTCCAGCGCGGCAAAATCATTCAGCAGGTCCACCTTGTTGATGACCGCGATCGCCGGACCTGCTTTGCGCAGGGCTTCCACCATGCCAAGCTCGGATTCGGTAAACTCCCCGGTAGGCTCAAACAACATCAGGGTCACATCCACATCCTTCAGGCTGGCGGCGGCGGTCTGGGTCATGCGAGAATCCAGCCGGTTGCGCGGCTTATGGATGCCGGGGGTATCCAGCAGCACATACTGTACCGGTCCCTTGGTGATAATGCCGGTAATACGGTTGCGGGTCGTTTGTGCCTTTTGGGTCACGATGGCAACTTTTTCGCCAACCAGGTGGTTGGTCAGGCTGGATTTGCCCACGTTGGGGCGGCCCACAAGGGCCACAAACACGCTGGAGGGCATTTCAGGTTCATTGTGGTTCTTCTGCATTCGTACCTTCTCTTTCAATCTGCTGCAATCTGCGGGCTATTTGGCCCGGTTGGGTTCACCCGTACCGCACGGTTGGGCAGCCGGGCCTTATTTTTCTTCGGTTTTATTTTCTTTTGGGGTTTTGACCTGTTCCTGCTTGCCAAGGCGGAAGGTGAACAGGTAGGCCAGCACCAGCGAAAGCACCCAAAGCGCCGTGCTGAGCGGCGTTGCCGTCACGCTGGTCCAGATGGCGTTCAGAGCAGCCGCGTTGCCAAACAGGCAGATGCCCACGACCACCGCACCAAACGCTGTGACCAGCACGCCTCCAGCCGCCATATCTTTTGCGGCACCGGCGCTCCACCAGTGGGTGGTATCCGGCTTATCCACTGCGCGCTCCACGGCGGAATTCATCAGCTCCATGCCAAGCATCATAAACACGCAGATGGCCAGCAGCGCCACGCCGGTGGCGTCAATGTGCGCCATGTGCGCCGCGGCAAATACATACAGTGCCGCACACAGGTGGAAGCGGAAGTTGCGTTCCTCCAAAACAGCTGCGCAGATGCCGTGCCATGCGTAAACAAAGCCGTGCCCAAACCGGGCAAGGTCCGTCAACATGCGATTCTTTTTCTTGGGCTTCATGTACAGCTCACACTTCGTCGTTGGTGTAGCTGACGGTGCGCGGCAGGCCCAGCTGCATCAGAACAGCTTCCTCTTTTTCGCGCATACGTACCGCTTCCAGCCCGCTGGATTCATGGTCATAGCCCAACAGGTGCAGCATGGAATGTACCGTCAGATAGGCAACTTCGCGCTGCAGGCTGTGGCCGTACAGTTCGGCCTGTTCCATGGCGCGCTCCATAGAAATCACGATATCGCCCAGAATCTTGCAGCCGTTGTCCTCGTCGATATCATACTCCCCGTTTTCTGCCATGGGGAAGCTGAGCACATCGGTGGGGGCATCCTTATCCCGGTACTGCTTGTTCAGCTCGTGGATGCGGGCGTTATCCACAAAGGTCACGCTGATCTCTGCCGGGCCGTCAAAGTTTTCGTATTCCAGCACCGCATTGCAGCTGCGGCGGATCAGGATGCGAAGCCCCGAAGGAACTTTGACCGCGTTCTGCTCATTGGTGATCAATACTTTGTTAGACATAGGAAATCTGCCTCCTGACTGTGCTTTTGTTCGGTGCCGTTGGGCACCGTTTATAAATCATTTTTATTTTTATACTCTATCCGTTACGCATTTGCCGTTTCCGGCTTGGCCTGCGGGGCCCGCTTGGGCGGCTGGGCGGCACGCTCATAGGCTTTTACGATCTGCTGTACCAGGCGGTGGCGCACAACGTCCTTTTCGGTCAGGTAAACCTGCGCAATGCCGTCAATCCCCTTTAATATATGCAGGGCATCCACCAGGCCGCTTCGGGTCTTTTCCGGCAGGTCCACCTGGGTCACATCGCCCGTCACTACCACTTTGCTGCCCACGCCCATGCGGGTCAGGAACATCTTCATCTGTTCGGGGGTGGTGTTCTGGGCTTCATCCAGGATGATAAAGGCATCGTCCAGCGTGCGGCCGCGCATGTAGGCCAGCGGGGCCACCTCAATGGCCTGCTTTTCCACCAGCTTCTGGAAGGTTTCCGCCCCCAGCAGGTCAAACAGGCCGTCATACAGCGGGCGCAGATAGGGGTCCACCTTATTTTGCAAATCGCCGGGCAGAAAGCCCAGCTTCTCCCCCGCTTCCACGGCGGGGCGGGTCAAAATAATGCGGCTGACGTCTTTTGACTTGAACGCCTTGACCGCCATGGCCACAGCCAGGTAGGTTTTGCCCGTACCGGCAGGCCCCACGCCAAAGGTGATGGAGTTGGCGCGGATGGCGGAGAGGTACTCTTTCTGGCCCAGCGTTTTGGGGTGGATGGGGCGGCCTTTGGCGGTAACGGCGACAAAATCATCGTTCAGTTCCCGCAGGCGCTTTTCCTCGCCGCCGCGGGCCAGGCTGATGCAGTAGCGCACCGGCTGTTCCTCCAGCGGGGTGTGGTTCTGCATCAGGGTCACCATGCCGTCCACTGCATGCACAGCAGCTTCCACGTCTTTTGGCTCACCGGTAAACTTTAACAGGGAGCCGCGGCAGACCGCCGTGACGTGGAACTCATTTTCCAGCAGTTTTACGTTCTGGTCACAGTTGCCAAAAATGGCGGCGGCCAGTTCGATGCTGTCTAATTCGACTGATTTTTCGGCCAATATGGTACCTCCTGTGCAGCCAGGCGTCAGCCGCCGGGCCAGCCCGCACGCTTTTACGCCTGTTTTTGCGGTTTTTGTGGTAAAAGATTATAGATAGCCATAATCTTTCAATTTGAATTATAGCACAGTTTTGTCGAAAATAAACTATGAATGTTGCACAAAATTTTAACCTCCTGCATGTTAAAATCCACGCAGGGGATGATTGTAACCTTTTTGGTTGTCATGAACAAAAGTATCCCACCCAGAATATTTTTTCAACTTTTGCCCCGTTTCCCCTTGACTTGTGCCAAAAATCCAGTATACTATTATTGTTGTGCTGGTGTGGCTCAGTTGGTAGAGCAGCTGATTCGTAATCAGCAGGTCGCCGGTTCAAGTCCGGCCACCAGCTCCATAAACCGCGCAGGGTTCCGTTTGGTAATCCTTCGCGGTTTATTTTTGTGTTTTCTGTACAAAAATTCAAGCGCCCTGCTGTGTTTTTCACAACAGGGCGCTTGTTTTGTTGATTATTCTTTCGTTTTTTCCGTTTCGGGTGCGTCTTCTGCAGAGGTGTTTTTCGTTTGGGGCTGGGGTTCTTCGTTCACCACGGGGATAAAGCGCTTGGCAAACTTGTTTTTACCGCGGCTGCGCACATAGAAATAGCCGATAATCGAGAACGTGAACGCACCGATAAAGTTGACGAAAAGGTCCTCCATCGTATCCAGCAGGCCAATATCCAGATAGCCGCCCAGACCAAGGGCCGTCTGGGTGCCGTCACTTTGCACCACGATCACATCCGTGATATTGCGGATGACGCCGGGATTGTTACCACCGGTGGGGTCCAGCATTACGCTGCCAATGGTGTTGACCACGGTATCCTTTTGCATATCCAGCAAAAACAGCTGGTCCATGGTACACTCAAAAAATTCCCAGATCACGCCAACCGTCATGGAAAAGCAGAATGCCACAATGGCCAGGTACAGCGGGGAGAGCGAAAAGCCGATCTTTTCCTCCCGGTTGAGGATATCAAGCAAAGAGAACCCGACGGCCGCGCACAAAAAGCCGTTCAGGGTGTGCAGCACGGTATCCCAATAGGGGAAGGTAACGTAATAGGCGTTAATCTCGCCCAAGATTTCCGCCGCATAGATAAACAGCAGGATGATAATTTCCAGCGTATTTGGCAGTTCAATGTCCAGCCGGTGCTGCACCATGTTGGGCACGCCGAACAGGAACAGCGTCAGCACACACAAAAAGACATTTTCAAAGTTGCGGTTAAAGATCTGGGCAATCAGCACCAGAATGACCGAGGCACGCAGCAACAGGTAAACGATGGTAACCGAGCGCTTGTTCTTCCAGGCATCTTTCAGCTGGCTCAAACGGCGGGGGCGCGGCGAGGGTGGTACGTTTTTCAAATCGGGCATGAAATATCAGTCCTCCAGGCTGAAATCTTTGGGGTCGTAATGCGGCAGTTCCTGCCGGTGCGGCACGCGCAGCAGCGGGTCATACCGGAACTTGCGGCAGGCAAAATAGGGCGAAACCACGCCCCGGTTTTTGCACAGAACCATTTTCTGGTCAGCCGCCGGAGAGCCGTGGGTGCAGTAAGCACACGCCGGAGAGATTTTTGTGCCATAGGGCGGCTTTTTGAACATCCGCTTTCCTCCAATACTGCAAGGTTTGGCAGCGGTTCACCGCGGGCCGTCTGCACGGCTGCGGTGCGCTGCCGGAATAGTATTATTATAAGAGCTTTGGCAGGTTTTGTAAAGTTGATACAGTGCAGCGCACAAAAAGAATGCAATTGCCAGCGCCGTATCCCACGCGGTACGCTTCATAACGACCACCTGCGGGGCCAGACTGGTGAACACAGCCGCCTGCCCCGGTACCAGCGGAAGGCACAAGCGCAGCAGCCCCTGCAAAAACACAAAATGCAGCACCCGTGCGGCCAGCAGCAGCCCCAGCGGCACCGTCCCCTGCAGCAGCGCCGCCAGCTGGGCAAGCACCGATGCCCCCAGCAGGCTCAGACACAGGCACACCCCCGCCACGCTGCCTGCAGCGGCAAAATCTGCGCAGCCTGCGGAGATTTCCAACGCAGCGTTCAGGTAAAGCCGCGCACCATCAGGCATCCCCTGCCCCAACACACTGCCCACCACACGGCAGAACACCGCGCAGCCGCACACCGTCAGGCTGCTTTGCACCGCATTGCTGATGACCTGTGGGAAGGTCACGCTCTTTTGTTGACTGCTCCCCTGCCCAGCTGGCAATTCCTGCTTTGGCAAAAACGGCACCAGGCAGGCTGCGGCAGCAAGGTTGGCTGCCAGCTGCAAGCCATACAGCAGCAGCCCCAGCGCCACGCTGCCAAACAGCTGCCCCCCAATGCAGCCAACCACAAAGCCTGGGCCGGAACAGCAGCCCAACAGCAGCAGGAGCGCGGCATCCCGCGGGGGCAGTTCCCCCGTTTTGCGCAATGCTGCAATCTGTTGGGCACACACCGCGTATCCACCACACCAGCCCAGCACCAGCACCGTCGGGGCCCGTGGGCTGCGGATCCCGCACAGCCGCACCAAAGGCCGCAGCGGCCACCCCAGCGCCGGAGCCAGCGGCCCCAGCAGGCCGCACACCACAAACAGTGGGAACAGCGCGGGCAGTAGGCTGCCGCCGCAGAGCTTCAGCCCCGCCGCAAAGCCCTGCGCCGCTGCCTGGGGCCGGGCCAGCAGCAGGCCGCTCAACGCCAGCGCCAGTGCGGCCTGCACCACCGGCCAGGGGGCAAACCGCATTTGGCTTGATTTTTGCTTCATATCTGCACCGCCTTTGCCGTATATTGGGGTGAATGATCCCCGCATGTGTGTTCCCCGGCAGACGAAAGGAGGCGGTCTGGCATGAAGCAGCACCCACGCCGCCGGTCCAAACGCCGCACCCCGGCCCCCACCCTGCACGACCTGCTGCGCCAGCCGGACGCCGATTTTTACCGTCTGCCGGATTTGGAGATCCGCTCCGGGCGCATTGTTACCGATGGCTGCCGCCGGGTGCTGGATTTTGCCCCACAGAAGATCACGCTGGATGTGGGCAGCACGGTTATTACATTTTATGGCACTGCGCTGCGAATAGAATCGCTGAACGGCAAACGGCTGACGGTTGCCGGGCGGGTGGCCCGCATTGATTTTGCACCCAAGTGGGAGGTTGACGCCAATGAAGCGCCGCATTCAGGCAGCAGATAGCATTCGGTTTTGTGTGCGCGGCCGCGGGGCGCAGCGCCTTTTGGGCCAAGCCGCCCAGGCCGGGTTGAAGCTGGAACGCATTGCCCCGCAGGCAGACGGCTTTACCGCCGTGGTGTCCGGCGCCGGCTGGGCCAAGCTCTGCCAGCTGGCCGGTGCGGGCGGGTGGCAGGTGATCCAAATGCAGCGGCGCGGCCTCGGTCCATTAGCAGAGCGATTGCTGCGCCGCCCCGGCATTCTGGCGGGCATCGGCCTGTTTTTTGTGCTGCTGCACTGGCTGGGCGGCTTTTTGTGGTGCATGAATCTGGAACTTTTAACCGTTCCCCAACAGGAAAGCATCCGCACACTGCTGGCGCAGAGCGGCATCTGGGAGGGCTGCCGCCCCAGCCAGGCGGAGCTGGCCCAGGCGCAGCAGCTGTTGGAAGCCAGCGGTGATTTTGGCTGGGTCAGCCTGAATTTTACCGGTGGCTGCCTGGCCGCCGAGGGTACGCCCCTCCAGCAGGCACATGCGGAACCACCCGCCCAGAACACCGGGCTTTATGCCCGTGCAGGCGGCGAGGTGCTTGCCGTAAACATTGCCAGCGGTTTTGCACAGGTGCAGCCGGGCCAATACGTTGGCAGCGGCATGCTGCTGGCCGCTGCGGAAAAGCTGGACCGCAGCGGTGCGCCCGTGCCCCAGCCCGCCAGCGGCATCGTAACAGCGCGGGTGCGGCTGGCCTACACCGGGCAGCAGGCGTTCACCCAGCAGCGCCCGGTTCTGACCGGCGCTTGCGCGGAACGCCGCACCCTAACCCTGCTGGGCCGCAGCTGGCAGCTGCCGGGGTCCGGCGCACTGCCGGAGGATGTTCCGCCCCGCGTACGGTGGCTGCCGCTGCGCCTGGGGCGGCTGGCTTTGCCCGGCTGCGTGCAGGAAACCACCTGTTGGGCACGGGAAACACAGGAGCAGACTTTCACCCCCGAAACCGCCGCAGCTCTGGCACGGCGCAGCGCCCGCCTGC
>OLNZ01002515.1_pt1 | contig 10899 bp, 7 predicted proteins | sample 1672981 | NCBI WGS metagenome assembly OLNZ01 (sample SAMEA3136743, study PRJEB25190) | human gut metagenome | biome: human gut; feature: human-associated habitat; material: faeces | place: Austria | collected 2013
CGGTGACTTCGCTCTTCTGCTTCTTCCAGATGGGCACCATGCTGTTCAGGGTCTCCAGCTCGGTGTAGGTCTCCCACTCCGGCTTGTAATCGTCGGGCTTGGGATCCGGTTCGGGCTTCTGGCGGCTCTTCTCGCGCTCCATCTGGATGGGATAACGCACATAGTCGCTGTACTTCTTGACGATGGCCACGATACCATATTCGTCGAGGAAGTTCTCGTAGTTGTCGGTGTCGGTGCTGGGCTTGATGTGCAGGATGATCTCGGTGCCCGCGGTGTCCTTCTCGGTGGGGTTCAGCTCGTAGCCGTCAGCACCGCTGGACTCCCACTGCCAAGCCTCGTCGGAGCCATAGGCTTTGGAGATGACGGTGACCTTGTCGGCCACCATGAAAGCGGAGTAGAAGCCGACGCCGAACTGGCCGATGATGTCGATGTTCTCGTCCTTGTTCTCCTTCTTGAAGTCCAGCGAACCGGAGTGGGCGATGGTGCCGAGGTTGGATTCCAGCTCCTCCTTGGTCATGCCGATGCCGTTATCGGAGATGGTCAGGGTGCGGTTGTCCTTATCACGGGTGAGCAGGATGCGGAAATCGCCTTTGTTCATGCCGACGGAAGTGTCGGTCAGGCTCTTATAGTACAGCTTGTCGATGGCGTCCGAAGCGTTGGAGATCAGCTCCCGCAGGAAAATTTCCTTATTGGTATAGATGGAGTTGATCATCATATCCATCAGCTTTTTACTTTCCGCCTGAAATTCTTTTTTCGCCATAATGCAAAACCTCTTTTGTTCAGATTTGGCGCCAAGGAGCCGGAGTTTTGGAATGACTGCTTAGCACTCATAACTTTCGAGTGCTAATATACACCGCTTCACACCAAAAATCAAGAGGTTTCATAAAAAGTTCAGAAATGTTTCGATTTCCTTTACATTCCCCCGCAAACTTATTATAATGATTCGGAAACCAAACCGGAAAGGATGACCCAAATGCAGTTTAAGACTTACCCTCTCCCCGGCGGGGGAGAGCTGGACGTATATCTGCGCACCCCGGCCCCGGCGATGCCGAACGCGCTGCGGCGGCCGCTGGTGCTGGTGGTGCCGGGCGGCGGGTACGAGCATGTCAGCGCCCGCGAGGCGGACCCGGTGGCTTTGCAGTTTGCGGCAGCGGGGTACCACACCGCCGTGCTGACCTACAGCATCGGCGAGGGCGCACGGAATTACCAGCCGCTGCGCCAGCTCAGCGCGGCGCTTGCGCTGCTGCGGGAACATGCGGAGGCGTGGGGCGTCCTGCCGGAACAGATCGCAGTCTGCGGCTTTTCGGCGGGCGGGCATCTGGCCCTGTCCGGGGCTGTGCTGGACCTGCCCGGCGGTGAGGCGGCGGCCCAGCAGCGGCCCAATGCGGTGCTGCTGGCTTACCCGGTGGTCACGGCGGGAGAGCATGCCCACCGGGGCAGCTTTGTCCGGCTGGCCGGCAGCGAGGACCCGGCGGACCACCAGAAATTCACGCTGGAAGATAAGATCACGCCGGACACCCCGCCCGTCTTTGTCTGGCACACGATGGAGGACGCCACCGTTCCCGTGGAGAACACCCTGCTGCTGCTCGCAGCGCTGCGGAAGAACCGGGTCCCCTGCGAAGTACATCTGTTCGAAAAGGGCGTCCACGGCACCAGCATCTCCACCGCCGAGGTCAATGCTGCCAGCGCCCACCGCGCCCACTGGGTGCAGATGGCTGTGGAGTGGCTGAACGACACCTTCGATTTTCATCTGGCATAAAATGGTTTTGTGCGTGTCTACAAAAATTTCATGAAAAAATAGTTGACCTGCAACAAAAATTAGCGTATACTGGTTCAGCGAAAACGAACGCCGGGGCACAGCCCCGGAAGAGAAGAGGGAATACATATGGCAATGCGGCCGGAAATTTCGGTCAAGGACCTGCTGATGCAGGCCTTCCTGACCGGCTGGGAGCTCTCCGACAAGAGCATCTCGCAGGACGAATATCTTCAGAGCGCCATTCAGGTGATCGAGGTGCTTCAGGTGGAGCCGGAAAACCTCTACGCCGAGGAGGGCCTCGGTTTGCCGGACGGCGAAGAGGTGGATCATCTGGACGATCTGCTCCGCGCAGACGGTCAGTGGCTCTATTACGGTGTGGAAGAGGAGAACTTCTTCCTGATCCAGTGGTATCCGGATGTGGAGTCCGCCAACGCGAAGCTGGCAGAGCTGGATGCTATGGGCGACGGCAGCAAGCAGTACCTCGTGGATATGAGCCTGAAGCGCTCGAACCCCACCGCGGCCGAAAACTTCGGCAGCTCAAACCCGGTGCAGCTTCGTTCTTGATATTTTTGGAATAAGGAAAGGGAACCCAAGCGATGCAGCTTTCTCAGATCGAACGGGAGCAGCTTTACGCCATCCTCGAAAAATACGACCAACACCCCAAGGTGCAGGAAATGCGGGAGTTCATCCAGCATGGCGATGTGACCACCTATCAGCACTGCAAGAATGTGGTGCTGGTCAGCTTTTGGATCAACCGCCGCTTTCATCTGGGCGCGGATGAGACGGCGCTGGCGGTGGGCGGCTTCCTGCATGACTTCTATCTGTATGATTGGCACAAGACCAGCAGCTTCCACGGGCTGCGCCGCCTGTTCGAGATGCACGGCTTTTCCCACCCCGGTTCCGCTTGTGTGAACGCGAAGCGCTACTTCCAGATCACCAAGAAGGAGCAGAACATCATTCAGAGCCACATGTGGCCGCTGACCTTCCGACATGTGCCCACCTGCCGCGAGGCGGTCATCGTCTGCTTGGCCGATAAGTACTGCGCGGTGGTCGAGAGTATGTTCCGCCGCGCCAAGGCGGCTGCGACCGTCGGCGCGGACGAAACCGACGAGACCCTGTGGTAATTACGAGAATGAAAAATCCCCGCTGGCGACCTGCCAGCGGGGATTTTTTGCGGATCTGAGAGAAAAATCACTCCGACCGCAGGGCCTTGACGGGGTCGGACTTGGAGGCACCCTTGGCGGGGATGAAGCCGCCGAGGATGGTGAGCACGGTGGCGAGAACGATCAGCACGAGGGCTGCGCTCAGCGGCAGACGGGCCACCACGTTGGTGCCGTTGGAAACTTTCTGGATGATCATGTTGCCGGGGATGAGCAGGATCTCGCTCAGGATGATGCCCATCACGCCGGAGCACAGGCCGATGATGAAGGTCTCGGCGTTGAACACCTCGGAGATGTTCCGCTTGGACGCACCGATGGCGCGCAGGATGCCGATCTCCTTGCGGCGTTCGAGGACGCTGATATAGGTGATGACGCCGATCATGATGGAGGAGACCACCAGCGAAATGGAGACGAAGGCCACCAGCATGTTGGAGATCATGTTGATGATCTCGGTCACGGAGGTCATCAGGGTGCCGACGACGTCGGTGTACTGGATGACCTTATCCTCAGCACCCTGCGCCTTCATGTTGTCGTTGTAGGCGTCGAGCTTGGCCACGACGCTGGCCTTGTGGTCGAAGTTCTGCGGGTAGATCTTGATCTGGCTGGGGTCGTCGAGGTCGGCGTAGCCCAGCGTCTGCAGGTTGCTGTCGTACGTGGCGTTGGAGGAGAGCATGGCCGACTTCATCAGGTCGGTCAGGTCGTCCTCGGTCATGTTCACCTTGATGGCATTCTGGAAGGCCTCAGCGTCGATCTTGAGGGCGCTTTCCATCTGGCTGCCCAGCTGGGCGAAGCTCTGCTGCATCTGGCTCTGGAGGTTCTGGCCCATCTGTGCCATCATCTGCGTCATGGCCGTCTGCATGGCGGCACCGAGCTGGGTCTGCAGCGTTTCGGTGATCTGGGACGAATAGCTTTCCATAATGGTGGACATGGACTTCTGCATGGCCTCCGAGAACTGCGTCTGCAGCTGGTCCTGATCGAACAGATCGCTCATGGCACCGTTCATCAGGGTCTTGAAGGCGTCGCTCTTGAGGTACTGGGAGAAGCTGATCTTGTTCAGGTTCAGGATGCCGTTGCCAATGACGTAATCCTTGTAGCCTACGAGGACTTTGTGGGCAAGCTCCTGAATCTTATCCTCCGAAATGGAAAGGTCCATGTTGGCGAAGATGTCGGTCAGGGCGCTCATGTCTATGTCGGGCAGTTCGGTCAGGTCCATATCGAGCTGGAAGTCGTCGGGGTTCAGCAGCTGGCTGAAATCCACCGACCCGTTGTCGAAGTCAAACGCACCGCTCAGGTCAAAGTTCAGCTTGCTGGTGTCGAATTGGAAGGCGCTCTTGAGCTGGTCGGTATCGATGCTGAACAGGGAGGCCATATCAAAGGCGGAAGTCTCTTGGGTGCCGAAGGGCTCACCGTTCATCACATTGATGGAGGGGTTGGCCAGCTGATCCTTCACGAGTGGGGAATCGGCGGCGCTGGCGATGACGTGCTGGGTCAGGGAAGCGGGGTAGGCGATGCCGGAAGAAAGCATGGCCGCGGAGGCATCTTCCTTCGGCTGGACAACACCCACGACGGTGAGGGACTCGCCGGAAGCGACGAGGTCTTTCAGGAAGTCCTTGTCGTCGGACTTGTCCACCCAAGCGTTGTGCTCGTCGTCCCGCAGATAGCGGTCGGCGCTGTTCACAAGCTTGAACTCAATGCCGATAAAGTCATCGTATCGGTACGTTTTGAAGTCCGAGGGGACATCGACGTTCTGGTTCTGGGCAAACTGCTTGATCATCTTGTCCAGTTCGGCGTTGTCCCGCAGACCGAGGGCATACAACGCGTAATCGGTGATGGTGCCGTCCGCGCCGAGGACCGCCACGCACTCGTTGTAGTTCTCCGGCCAGTGGCCCGCCTTGACTTCGTACTGGGAGTTATAGAGCTCCGCGCTCTCCGGCAGTTGGTAGAAGACGCTGGTATTCATCATGGAGGACATCATGTCGTTGGAGGAACTGGTGGAGCTGATGCCCAGCGAGGCGAGGGAGGAGTCCGGGTTCACCTGACGAACGGTGCCGTCGGCGTTCTCCCGGTAGATCTGGGGCTGCACATTATAAGAATACTCGATGGAGGTGGCATCCTCCGCGATGGTGCAGTCGCTGCTTTCCAGATAGGCCTTGAGGGACTTCAGGTCGTTGGAGGTGATGCCCGCGACCATCTGGGTGATGAGCTGCCGCACCGGGACCATGCCCTCCTCCGTGGTGGTGCTGGAGCTGGAACTCGGCGCGCCGGAGGTGAACAGGGAAGTCAGGTCCATGCCGCTGCTCAAAATTTGCAGCGGGTATTCGGACAGGGTGGACTTTTCGGTGTCGTCGATGTACTGGTTGACGCCCGCCGACAGCGAGATGATGAGGGCGATGCCGATGATGCCAATGGAACCGGCAAAGGCTGTGAGCAGGGTGCGTGCCTTTTTGGTCAAAAGGTTGTTGAAGCTCAGGCCCAGTGAGGTGAGGGGCGACATGGACGAGCGGCCCATGCTCTTATGCACCGGCGGGGACAGCTTGGAGGTGTCCGGCTCATAGGGGGCGGTGTCGGAGAGGATGACGCCGTCCTTCAGGTTGACGATGCGGGTGGCGTACTGCTGGGCCAATTCCGGGTTGTGGGTGACCATGACCACGAGGCGGTCCTTGGCCACTTCCTTCAGCAGCTCCATGACCTGAATGCTCGTCTCACTGTCCAGCGCGCCGGTGGGCTCGTCGGCCAGCAGGATGTCGGGGTTGTTGACGAGGGCGCGGGCGATGGCCACGCGCTGCATCTGGCCGCCGGACATCTCGGTGGGGTGCTTGTGGAGCTGGTTGCCGAGGCCGACCTTTTGGAGCGCCTCGGCGGCCCGGCGGCGCCGCTCGGCCCCCGAAACGCCGGAGATGGTCAGGGCCAGCTCCACATTGGCCAGCACCGTCTGATGCGGGATGAGGTTGTAGCTCTGGAACACGAAGCCGATGGTGTGGTTGCGGTAGGAGTCCCAGTCGCGGTCGGTGTACTTTTTGGTGGAGATGCCGTTGATGATGAGGTCGCCGCTGTCGTAGCGGTCCAAGCCGCCGATGATGTTCAGCAGCGTGGTCTTGCCGGAGCCGCTGGGGCCGAGGATGGCGACGAATTCGCTGTCGCGAAGGTTCAAACTGACCTTGTCAAGGGCCGTCTGCACAAGATCGCCGGTCTTGTACTCCTTGTGGATCTTTTTGAGTTGAAGCATGGATTCTGCCTTTCTGTAAACGCTGAAGATAAATCACTCTATTCTATCAGACGAATGTGAACAAATCGTTGCTTCTTGTTCCATTTCCGGTTGGGAAAGTTTGACACAATGAAAGAATTTTTCAACGATAGACAAAGAAATAACTCCCTCTTGCAATTGCAGCGAAAAGATGGTATTCTGAAAGTACGAAAGGCTTTTCCATCGGCTTTTCTTTGTCGAAGTACGCTGAAACGTGAAAAACAAGGCGAAAATCTGGGGCAAAACGACACATTTTAACGCTTTTTAGGGGATTGAATCTTTCTTGTCTGCTCTATAAAATAAGAATGAAAACCTGTATCTAATAAGGTACAGGAAGGAACGCAGCAAGGAGGAAGCTTTTATGGAACGAGCATATGCCCCGTTGGTTCGGCAGTTTTCGCCGATCAAGGGCTATCAGACCGGGTATACGCTGGTCTACTCGCTGGATGCGGCCGCCGAGGGCAGTTGTCAACTGACGCTGGCCCGGCAGGGAGCGCAGGAACAGCGGGTCAGCATGTTGGTTCCGCTGGACCCGAAAAAGGGGTATCGGCTGCTGCAGTATCTCTATGAAAATGCCGTGCAGCCGGAGCATTGGGACGATGTGATTGCGGATCATCTCCCGGCGCTGGCGGCCGCACCGAGAGGAGGCACCGCGCGTGAGCAGTGAACGGGAGGCGGCGGGCATGCGCGTCGCGCTGATGAGCTACGACGAACGGGAACTCCGGGTCCGGAAATTTTATCTGGAGGAGCAAAGCCGGACGATCTCGTGCACTTGTTTCCAAAGCGGGGAACCGGTGCTGGAAGCGCTGCGGAAAGCGTGGTGCTTCGATGTGCTGGTCCTGAGCGGCCAGTTGGAGGATATGGACAGCCTGACGTTCATCGAGCGGCTGAACCAACTGCCCAACCGCCCGGCGCTGCTTTTGCAGGGGGATGGCTGGTACGACGATCACACCACATCCTGCCTGAAGCGCAGCCGGAAGATGTTCTGCATCGAACACGGTCATCTGCAGGACCTGATGCGGGGGCTTTTGGGGGTCCCCGGCCAGAACTCCACCCGGATCGAGCGCTTCTGCATCCAACTGTACGAGCAGTGGGGCATCCCACAGCCCAACACCAATTGCGAATATCTGACGCTGGCGTTACAGATCGCCTGTTCAGCCGATGGAAAGCTGGCGCTCCGCAAAGAAATCTTACGGGGCGTCGCGGATGAATATCATATCACGGTGGCCGCTGTGGACAGCGGCTTGCGGCGCATGATCGACGGGCTCGAAACGCGGGCCCCCTCCGGTTGGGAGCGCTACAAGGCCGAAAACAGCCTCACCGGGATGAAGATCACGACGGGAAAATTGATCTACTCGCTGCAGCGGACTGTGCTGCGGCAGGGCATCGTGAAACGGGAGCATCTGTAAGGAGGTCGGCACTATGGTCAGGCAGGGGCAGGGAGAAGCGGAATTTCCGCAAAAACAGTTGGAAACGGCATTTCTGCACTCGCTGCGCCTGATGGACCAGAACCGGGAGTATTTGCAGATGCACCTTGCCCCGGCCGCCGACTCCCGCACCGCACAGGCGCTGGACGACATGGCTGTGGAGTCGGCCCGGCTGGAACGGACGTTTCGGGAAGTGATGGAGCTTTCCGCCCCGGAGCAGCCGCTGCACAAGCTCCCGCTGGACCTCTGCCAACTGGTCAGCCAGATGGACCAGATGGGGGAGGAGATCAAGGCTCAGTGCGGCACGACCCTCCGGGTGGACTGCGGCGGCCTGACCCAGTGCCTCGTCTGGGGCGACCGGGCCATGGCGGAGCAGATCTGCTTCCATCTGCTTTCCAACGCCCTCCATGCCGCCGCCCCCGGCGGCAGCATCACCGTGGGGCTGCGCAGGACGGAGCAGGACGTCACCCTCTTCGTGGAGGATGACGGCTGTGGTTTGCCGGAGGGCGAAAGCTGGCTGGAAAACCGCCGCCGCTTTCTGGGCGGGGCACAGGCGGGGCTGCTGCTCTGCCGCCGGTACTGCCGCCAACTGGGCTGGGAGCTTGCGCTTCTGCCCCGCAGCCCGCAGGGGGCCCGCGCGGAGCTGAAGCTCCCGCTGCCCGCCCGGCCCGTCCCCATCGAAGCGACGGTCGAGTTCCGCTCCTCCGCCGACAGGACCCCCACCGCATTGCAGCACCAGCTCCGCCGGGAACTCTATCTGCTCACCCGCAAAACACCGCTGTCGGATTGAACCGCGTTTTCATACCTGCAGCAAAACCAACCAAAACCGCAGCTCCCTCGCAAGCACCCGCTTGCGGGGGAGTTTTTGTCCGGGGCAAAAACACGCAGAGTAAAGAATCTTAGTTATTTTGCTGGAAAAAGATGCCGCAAGTTCTGTGAAATTAACAAAATGTTTAACTTTATGAGCGGAAAATACTATTTTTTGCGTGTAAAATGGGACATGCTAATTGATTGTTCCGACGGTTTTGGTTATAATACAATTGTATGCGAACCGAATGAATGATTCGCTAACGAACTAATTTTTGGCAAAGATCAGACGAAACGTCTGCTGCATAAAAACTGGTAGGAATCGTCTTTCAGGAGGAAAGAAAAACGTGAGAGTAGGTCTTGACATCGGCAGCACCACCATCAAATGCGTGGTGCTGGATGAACACGATGCGATTTTATATTCGACATATGAGCGCCATTATAGTCACATTCTGGAAAAGGCGCAGGAGCTGCTGCGCCGCATCGACGACGAGCAGCTGCATGGGCAGAAAGCCCTGCTGAGCATCTCCGGCTCGGCGGGCATGGGTCTGGCCGATAGCTGCGGCGTGCCCTTCGTGCAGGAGGTGTTCTCCACCCGCGTGGCGGTCAAGCAGTTCGTTCCGGCAACGGATTGTGTCATCGAGCTGGGCGGTGAGGATGCAAAGATCCTCTTCCTGACCAACGGCACCGAAGTTCGGATGAACGGCAGCTGCGCCGGTGGTACCGGCGCCTTCATCGACCAGATGGCCACCCTGCTGAAGATGAGCGCCGATGAGATGAACAAGGCCGCCGAAAAGGCCGAGCGCACCTACACCATCGCTTCCCGCTGCGGCGTTTTCGCCAAGAGCGACGTCCAGCCCCTCATCAATCAGGGCGCCCGCACGGAGGACATCGCGGCCAGCATCTATAAGGCCGTGGTCAACCAGACCATCGCCGGTCTGGCACAGGGCCGCCCCATCAAGGGCAATATCCTCTATCTGGGCGGCCCGCTGACCTTCAGCACCGTGCTGCGCAAGAGCTTCGACGAGGCGCTGGGCGTTACCGGTACCTGCCCGGAGAACAGTCTGCTCTATGTGGCGCTGGGCGCTGCCCTCTACGCGGACAAGGAGTTCAGCCTTTCCGACGTGGCCAAGGCGCTGGATGAGTATTCCGCCACCGCCACCTACGCCAGCGAGCCGCCGCTCTTTGCCACCAAGGAGGAGTATGAGGCGTTCCACGCCCGCCATATGTCCCACAGCGTGCCGCATGTGCCCTTCAGCGCACAGTGCGGCCCGGTCCATATCGGCATCGACTCCGGTTCCACCACCGTCAAGCTGGTGGTCGTGGACGAAAAGAGCCAGATCCTGTACACCAACTATCAGCCGAACCTCGGCAACCCGCTGCCCCTGATCCGGGAACAGCTCGTTAAGATCTACAAGGAGCATCCCGGCCTTCAGGTGGCCAGCGTGACCACCACCGGCTACGGCGAGGAGCTGGTCAAGAATGCCTTCCGCTGCGATTACGGTCTGGTGGAGACGGTGGCCCACTTTACCGCCGCCAAATACTTCATGCCGGACGTCGATTTCATCATCGACATCGGCGGACAGGATATGAAGTGCTTCAAGATCGAGGATGGAGCCATCAGCAACATCTTCCTGAACGAGGCGTGCTCCTCCGGCTGCGGCAGCTTCTTGCAGACCTTCGCACAGGCGCTGGGCTACGACGTCAAGGAGTTCGCGGCGCTGGGCCTGTTTGCGGACCGCCCTGTGGATCTGGGCAGCCGCTGCACCGTCTTCATGAACAGCTCGGTCAAGCAGGCGCAGAAGGATGGCGCATCCATCCAGAACATCTCCGCCGGCCTGTCCATCAGCGTCGTCAAGAATGCGCTGTACAAGGTCATCCGCGCTTCCAGCCCCGAAGAGCTGGGCCGGAAGATCGTGGTGCAGGGCGGCACCTTCTACAATGAGGCCGTCCTCCGCGCCTTCGAAAAGGAAATGGGCGTCGAGGTCATCCGCCCCGACATCGCGGGCCTGATGGGCGCTTACGGCGCGGCCCTGTTCGGCCTTCGCCAGAGCAAAAAGAGCGGCCGGACTGCGTCTTCGATGATGAACCAAGAGGAGCTGGAACACTTCGACCAGAAGGTCGTCAGCGTCAAGTGCGGCGGCTGCGGCAACCACTGCCAGCTCACCGTGAACACCTTCGCGGATGGCCGCAAGTTCATCTCCGGCAACCGCTGCGATAAGCCCGTGACCGGCAAGAGCGAGGACGACAGCCTGAACCTGTATGCCTACAAGCAGCAGCTTCTGGCCGGTTACAAGCCGGTGCCCGGCAAGCGCGGCTCCATCGGCATCCCGCTCTGCCTGAACATGTACGAGATGCTGCCCTTCTGGCACGCCTTCTGGACCAAGCTCGGCTTTGCCGTCCACACCAGCCCGGTGTCCAGCCGGGGGTTGTATCTGGCCGGTCAGGCTACCATCCCCAGCGATACCGCCTGCTTCCCGGCCAAGCTCAGCCACGGCCACATCA
>OLNZ01002521.1_pt1 | contig 10880 bp, 8 predicted proteins | sample 1672981 | NCBI WGS metagenome assembly OLNZ01 (sample SAMEA3136743, study PRJEB25190) | human gut metagenome | biome: human gut; feature: human-associated habitat; material: faeces | place: Austria | collected 2013
AGTATAGTTTTCCTTCTTGGATTGTGAATTCCATATCTTGCATATCACGATAGTGTTTTTCAAGTTTTGTTGCTATTTCCATGAATTCTTTATAACATTCTGGTAAATCTTCTGCAAGTTTTGTGATTGGTTGTGGTGTTCTAACACCTGCAACAACGTCTTCACCTTGTGCATTAATTAAGTATTCACCATATATTCCTTTTTCTCCTGTTGATGGGTTACGTGTAAATGCAACACCTGTTCCAGATGTTTCTCCCATGTTACCAAAAACCATAGCTTGTACGTTTACAGCTGTTCCCCAGTCTCCTGGTATGTCGTTCATTCTTCTGTAAACTATTGCTCTTGGGTTATCCCAACTTCTGAATACGGCTTTAACTGCTCCCATTAATTGTTCTACTGGATCTTGTGGGAAGTCTTCACCATTCATATTTTCTTTATATACAGCTTTGAATCTTTTTACTAGTTCTTTTAGGTCTTCTGTTGTTAATTCTGTATCAAAATGAACTCCTTTTTCGGCTTTTAATTCATCTATTATTTTTTCAAAGAATGATTTTGGAACTTCCATAACAACATCTGAATACATTTGAATAAATCTTCTGTATGAGTCGTATGCAAATCTTGGATTTCCTGTTTTTGCTGCGAACCCTTCAACAGCAACATCATTTAGACCTAAGTTTAATATTGTGTCCATCATACCAGGCATTGATGCTCTTGCACCACTTCTTACTGATACTAATAATGGATCCGTATTATCTCCAAATTTCTTTCCTTGTATTTCTTCTAGTTTTTTTAATGCGGCAAAGATTTGTTCTTGAATTTCTTCATTTATTTTTTTACCGTCATTGTAGTATTCTGTACATGCTTCTGTTGTAACTGTAAAACCTTGTGGGATTGGTAAACCTAAGTTTGTCATTTCTGCTAAGTTTGCACCTTTTCCACCTAATAATTCACGCATATTTGCATTTCCTTCTTTAAAAAGGTATACGTACTTTTTGCTCATAAATTATTCCTTCCTTTCATCTTTATAAATTTACCGATATATTATATCTCACATTTCCCTAAAAGTAAAGAGATTTTGGGAAATTTTTTCCTTGCTCAAATTGTATTTATCTTCTATTTCTTTAACTGTTCCATGTTCTACAAAAATGTCATCATATCCAAATGTTTTTACTTTTATGTTTTCTATACCACTTTTATTCACTGCTTCTATTACTGCTGAACCTAGTCCTCCCTTTAATACGTTGTCTTCAATTGTTATAGCTTTTTTTGTTTTTTCTATTGATTTTAATATTGTCTTTTCGTCTAATGGTTTTAAGAATCTTGTATTTATTATTTCAATACTTTTTTCTGGAAGTAAATCTGCTATTTCTTTTGCTCTTCCCACCATATTCCCTATTGCAATTATGCTTAAATCTGTTCCTTCCACAATTGTTTCTGCAATTCCATATTCAATTTTTTCTGTTTTTTCAAACTGATAGTTTTCTCCTCCTCTAGGGTATCTTATGAATACTGGTTTGTTTAAATTGACTCCAAATTCTAGCATCTTCTCTAGCTCTTCAAAATTTTTTGGAGCCATGATAACTACATTGGGTATTGATGATAGAAATGATAAGTCAAATATTCCTTGATGTGTTTCTCCATCATTTCCAACTACACCTGCTCTATCAACACATATTGTCGCAGGTATATTTGATAATGCGATATCATGTATTATTTGGTCATATCCTCTTTGCAAAAATGATGAATATATTGGCATTACTGGCTTTAATCCTGCTTTTGCCATGCCGGCAATTAAGCCAACTGCATGTTGTTCAGCTATTCCAACGTCAAAAAATCTGTCTGGAAACTTTTCTGCAAACTCTTTTAGTCCTGTTCCATCTTTCATTGCGGCAGTTACAGCTACTATTTTTTTATCTTTTTGGGCTAGTTCTATGAGTTTATTTCCAAAGATTTTTGAATAGTTGTTGCTTTTTTTTGTTTCTCCTGTTTCTTTGTTATATGCTGAAATGCCATGAAATTTATCTGGATTTTCTTCTGCTAGTCTGTATCCCTTTCCTTTTTTAGTAATAATGTGTATAAGTACAGGTCCTTTTATTTTTTTGCTTCTTTCTAGTATGTCTTCTAGTTTCTTTAGATTGTGCCCATCTACTGGTCCTAAGTACGTGAAGCCTATGTCTTCAAAATACATATTGTGAATTACTGCCCTTTTAATAATTTGTTTTGTATAGTGTGCAAAGCTTACAATTGGTTTGCCTATCACTGGTATTTTATTTGTTATTTCTTTTATTTTTCTATTTGATCTTGTATACCCTGTTTTTGTTCTTATTTTACTTAAATATAGTGGTATTCCACCAACATTTTTTGATATACTCATTTCATTATCATTTAAAATGACTGTCACATTTGTTTTGCTACTTCCGGCGTCATTTAAAGCCTCAAGTGCCATTCCTCCTGTTAAAGAGCCATCCCCAATTACTGCTATTACTTTATAATCTTCCTTTAAGATGTCTCTTGCTCGTGCCATTCCAGTTGCAACTGAAATTGATGTACTACTATGTCCTGTATTAAAACTATCATATTCAGATTCACAAATTTTAGGGAAGCCTGATAATCCTCCAAATTGCCTTATGGTTTCAAATTCTTTTTTTCTTCCTGTTAAAATTTTATGTACATAGCACTGATGTCCTACATCCCAGATTATTTTATCTTTTGGTGTATTAAACACTGAGTGTAGTGCTACTGTAAGCTCTACTACACCTAAATTGGATGCTACGTGGCCCCCATTTTTTGCAGTTACATCTATTATTAATTCTCTAATTTCTTTGCAAAGCTCTTCTTTTTCTTTTAGATTTAGTTTTTTTAAGTCTTTGGGTAAATTTATTTGTTCTAATATTTGGCTCATAATATTCCCTCACTTCCAATATATTGTATATGTAATCAACTTAAAAGTCAACACAAATGTAATATATTCTGCTCCTCTTGTATTGGTTTTTACGGTGAAAATTGACTTTTGTTTAATTTTTTGTTATTATATTTTATTGGAAAGAGGGCTTTTTTATGGATATTTATTCACGTGATTTTACTGTTACTTTGTCTGATGTTGGTGAGAATAATTGTATTACTAATAAAGGTATTTTGCGTATCTTCCAAGAGGCTGCTTGTATACATTCTAGTTTTGTTGGCTTTGGGCTTAATGATGCTAAAAATACTGGTTTGTTTTGGATTCTGCTTAATTGGAAGTTACAAGTATTTAATAGACCTATTTGGAACTCTAGTTTAAAAGTTAGTACTTGGTGTACAGGGCATACACATACCTGTTTTTATAGGGATTTTAAGATGTGTGATGATAGTGGTAATGTTGTTGCTGTTGCATCTTCTAAATGGATTCTTTATGATTTTATAAAAAGTTCTATCGTTAAAATTGATAAAGGTATAGAAGCTAAGTATTATAAGGATATTGATGACCATGTTTTTGACAAGCCTATGGTTGAAAAGCTTCTAGAACCTTCTGATAGTGAATTTATATCTGAATATACTGTTTGCAAAAGAGATATTGATTCAAATCATCATGTGAATAATTTAAATTATCTGGATTTTGCTTATGATATTTTGCCTAATGATTTTGATTTTAAGAATATTGAGATAATGTATAAGCATGAGGTTAAGTTTGGAGAAACTATAGATTTATTTTATGCTGAAAAAAATAATACTGCGTTTGTGACTATGAAGAATCATTTAGATAAAACATTACATTGTATTATTAAGTTATATTAAAAAAAAGGCCCTCGCAAAACTGCGAGGGTCTTTGGGAGGGAATTATCTGTAAATGCGTTCGCATGTACAGCCTTTTGCTTCCAATCCGGCTTTTTCTTCTTCGTCTAGATATACAATAACCTCTTGATCTCTCGATTCTCTAATACGCCGGATATGGAATGGTTCACTTTCAAAGTATTTTTTATGTTTTTTCCGAGAGTTCGGAACAAACATATGAGTTTTATTGACTCTGTACAAACACTTTGTATTGTCCATGGGTCTCCTCCTTTTATTTGTTTTCTACCATTTACGATAGAATTATTAATATTTTATCATGTTTTTTTAATTATGTAAATGTTTTAGGTGAAATTAATTTATATGAGTGTGAATTTTAAGAAAATTAATTGTTTTATGCTGTCTTTAATTCTAATCTTAATTTATCAGCTATCATTGCTATAAATTCTGAATTAGTTGGTTTTCCTTTTGAGGCTGAGATTGTATACCCAAAGATGTTTTCTACTGCATCGTTTTTGCCTCTTGACCATGCTACTTCTATCGCATGTCGTATTGCTCTTTCTACTCTTGATGGTGTTGTGTGATATTTTTCTGCTATTTCTGGATATAATTGTTTTGTTATTTGATTAATTACATCTATATCTTGTACCACCATCATTATTGCTTCTCTTAAATATTGATATCCTTTTATATGTGCTGGTACTCCTATTTCATGAATGACATTTGTTACTAGTGCTTCTAAATTTTCTTGATTTTTTTTATTTATTTCATCAATTTCTATGTATTGTGTTTTTGTTTCTCGTACAGTGTAACAGTTTTCTGTTGTTGATGTTGGTGTTGGTTTATAATTTTTTATATCTCTTATTCTATTTATTAGTATTTCAATATCAAATGGTTTAACTACATAATATTCTGCTCCTAAGCTAATGGCTTTTTGTGTTATTTTTGTTTGTCCTACTGCTGATAGCATTATACATGTTGGAATTTTTTCTATTTTTGTTGCATTGATTTTTTCTAGAACTCCTAATCCATCTAAATATGGCATTATTACATCTAATAGTAGTACATCTGGTTGTAAGTTTATTACTTTTTCGTAAGCTTCTTTTCCATTCTTGGCTACTCCTATAACCTCCATATCTTTTTGTTTACTTAAGTGACCTACTAAAGTTTCTGCAAAGTCTGAGTTGTCATCTGCAATTAAAATAGTAATCTTTTCGTTCAATTTGATACCTCCTAAAAAAATAATTGTAAAATATTTACAATTTGCATTATAATACGTTTTTATCAATAATGCAAGCCTTTTTTGAAAATTTTTCCAATTATGTTGTTTTTGCTTTATATTTCAACGAATTTTTCTTTTATGATATCATATTTTGAAATTTTAAAATTATTATTGTTATAATTGTTGTTAAAATGTTTTGATGCTTCTTCTATAATCTCTATAACGACTTCTATTTGCTCTAAATACTCTATTTTTATTATTCTAATACCCATTTTTTCTAAATAATATTTTAATGGTTCTAAGTAATTATATTCTATTTGTATTTTAGCTTCATATCCTTTTGCCTTTTGTATTATCTGTGCTTTTTCTAAGGCTGCTTCTACTGCTCCTGAATATGCTCTAACTAGTCCTCCTGTTCCTAAAAGGATTCCTCCAAAATATCTTGTAACAATCACTAAAATATTTGATAAGCCTTTTTCTAATATTAGTTTTAATATTGGAGCACCTGCTGTTCCTTGAGGCTCTCCATCATCATTATATTTTACTGCAACTCCTCCGGTCTCTAGTTTCTATCGCATATGCAAAGCAATTGTGTCTAGCATCATTGTATTTCTTTTTTATCTGTTTAATATGGTTTTCCGCTTCTTCTATACTCTCTACATAAAATATATTTGCTATAAATTTTGATTTCTTCTCTACAATTTCCGATGATATATTTTCTTTTACTGTTCTAAATTTTATATATTCTTCTATCTTTCATCATCTCTTTCTTTTAAATATTCAATTTTGAAGCAAACTGCTGAATAATCATCTATTGCCAAAAATTTTTCTCTTTCACTTTGTCTTACAGCGTTTCTGACAGTTTTATTTTCATTTATGCCTAATGGATCCTTTTGTGCTAGTTTTCTATTTTGTCTGATTGCATATCCTAAATCCTTGTCATTATTTAGTATGTTCGTTGGAAATCCATCTGAGAATAGTTTGATTTTTTTTACATCTTTTGGTAAGTCTTGTACTCTGCAATTTTTTGGTTCTGTTTTTATACCATTAAAAACAGAATATCCATATTCACCTGCATTAGGATTGTTCTTTAAATATTCTTGCAATTTTCTTGGATTATTATATTTTTCTAATAGGTGTTGTTCTGTGATGTCTTGTTCTGTGAATCCACTGTGTAAAAGTGTTTGTTTCATAGTGTCTGTTATATATTCTTGCAGTTCTTTTGCTACTTGCTCATTTTTTATGTATTGTGGAATATCCTCTGAATTTGCTATAATCGGTTTTGAAATATCGTTCTCTAATAGTTGTTTCTGCGTATATCCTGCTTCAAGAAGTGTCTCTATAACCTTTGCTCTTATATCTTCATAGACTTTGTCTATTTTTAGTTCATGCTCTAATGCACATTTATCATAAATTGCTCTACAATCTCCTACTAGCCATATTTGATTATAGTATTTTGAGTATATTGCGCCTGTTGCCTCTAGCATTCTTTCTTGTAATGGGAAGTTCATGTTGTCTAAATGTTTTTTTATATACATGTTAATAAAAATAACAAATTCTTCGAATGTTAATTCTTTTGCATAAACTGGAGCAGAAGGGCTATCTATTTTCTTTATTGCTTCAGTAATGATGTTAGCTATTTTGATTTCTTTTCCATCAATTTTTATTGTACTTTTGTGTGAGACTCCATCAATAACTGCAACAAAATTTTCTCCAGTATAGATACCATCATCATTTTTTCTTGATGTTTTTCCTATAGAAGTAGATTCAATACTTTTTATTTTTCTTTCTCCCATATTTTTACTCCTTCAATAAATTTTAAGCAAGTCCAGATACATAACCTGTAGACCAGGCTATTTGCAAATTAAATCCTCCTGTAAATGCATCTAAATCTATTATTTCTCCTGCAAAGTGTAGTCCTTTTATGATTTTAGATTCCATTGTTTTTGGATTTATTTCTTTTATGTTTATTCCTCCTGATGTTATTATTGCTTCTTCTATAGGTCTAAATCCATTTATTGTTAATTCAAAATTTTTAAGAATTTTTATTATTCTCTTTCGTTCCTCCTTTGTTATTTCATTTATTCTCTTTTCTCCATCTATTTTTGTTATTTCTATTATAGGCTCTATCATTTTTTTGGGTAATAGCTTGTCTAAACTATTTTTGAATTGCTTATTTTTTAATTCTTTAAAGTCTCTTAATATTCGGGCATCTAGTTTTTCTTCATCTAAAGCTGGTTTTAAATCTATGCATATTTTAACTTTGTTGCTTTGGATTAGATTTTCTATGTTTTTATATCTAATTAAAATCGCTGAAGCACTTAGTATTATTGGTCCTGATAATCCATAGTGGGTAAATAGCATTTCTCCAAAATCTTTATATATTACCTTATCTTCACATTTAATCTTAATTGCAACATTTTTTAATGATAGTCCTTGCATACTTTGGCAGATTTTTTTTGATATTCCTTCACAAATTAAAGGTACTAGTGAGGGTTTTAGTGTATTTATAGTATGTCCTACTTCCTTTGCCATTTTATATCCATCTCCTGTAGATCCTGTTATTGGATAGCTTTTACCTCCTGTTGCAATAACTACTTTGTCTGCAATTATTTTTTCACCGTTTTTTCCTTCAATTCCTTCTACTTCTCCAGATTTAGTAATAATTTTTGAAACTTCAAAATTTGTTTTTATTTCTACTTTTAATTCATTTAGTCTTCTTTTAAGAGCATTTAGTACATCTTGAGCTTTGTCCGAGTTTGGAAATACTCTTCCTCCTCTTTCTATTTTAGTTGCTACTCCTTGGCTATTTAAAAAGCTTATTATATCCTTGTTTGAGTATTGTTTAAAACTACTATACAGGAATTTAGAATTTTCTGGTATGTTTTGCATAAATTCTTCTATTTCTGCTGAGTTAGTTATATTGCATCTTCCTTTTCCTGTAATTAATAGTTTTCTTCCTAAGACTTCCATCTTTTCTAATAAAATTACTCTATTCCCTTGCTCTGCAGCTGTTATTGCGGCCATCATTCCTGCTGGTCCACCGACCAATTATTATTACCCTCATTTTGTCTCCTTTTTTAGATTAGTTTGTATTTAAGTTTTGCAGTAATGCAACTGCTCTAAGTACTCCTGCTTTTCCGTATTCGTATGTTAGCCCACCTTGTAAGAAGGCTGTATATGGTGGTCTTATTGGTGCATCACATGATAATTCTATTGATGATCCTTGTATGAATGTGCCTGCTGCCATTATTACTTTGTCTGTGTATCCTGGCATATCCCATGGCTCTGGTATTGTATTTGAATCAATTGGTGAACCCATTTGTATTCCTTGACAAAACTTTATCAGTTTTTGTTCATCTTGGAAGTTTATTAGTTGTACTATATCTGTTCTTTTTTCATCATATCTTGGAGAAACATTATAACCTAGTTTTTCTAATAGTCTACTTGCAAATATTGCTGTCTTTAATGCATTTGATACCGTTTGTGGTGCAAAGAATAGTCCTTGTAATATTTGTCTGTTAATTCCTAATGTTGGCCCTACTTCTTTTCCTTGTCCTGGTACTGTTAGTCTTTCTGCAGCAAGTTCTATCAGTTCCTTTTTTCCTGCTATGTATGCTCCATTTGGTGCTAATCCTCCTCCTAAGTTTTTTATAAGTGAGCCTACAATTAAATCTGCCCCTACTGTGCTTGGTTCAATGGTATCTACAAATTCACCATAACAATTGTCTATCATTATAATTGCTTCTGTGTTTACCTTTCTTATTTCTTTTATCACATCTTGTATGCTATCTAGTGATAAACTTTTTCTTAAGGAATATCCTCTTGAACGTTGCATACATATTAGTTTTATACCACCTTGTTTAGCTCTTTCTACTATTTTTTGAGTATTAAAATCATTACCTATTAAGTCTATTTGTTCATATTTTATTCCATAACTTTTTAAAGAGCTTTTATTTTCTACTATTCCAATTACTTCATCTAAGGTATCATATGGTTTTCCATTTATACTGAGCATTGTATCACCTGGTCGTAGCATTGAAAACAAAGCTACTGTGAGTGCATGTGTTCCAGAAATAAATTGATTTCTAACTACTGCATCTTCTGTGCCTAATACTTCTGCAAATATTTTTTCAATTGTATCCCTTCCTATATCTCCATATCCATATCCTGTTGTTCCTCCAAAATGCATATCTGCTAGATTGTGTTTTTGGCATGCCATTAGTACTTTTAAACTATTGGCTTCTTTTATTTTATCTACTTTGTTAAATTCAGGCTTTATTTCTTTTTCTACTTCTTCTGATAAGTTTATTAGTTTTTGTGGTATTCCAAAATTCTGATACATTTTTTCCCCTTTCTAAAAACGGACGACTACTCGTCGCCCTACTCATCCTCTTCTTCCTTTTTTTCTTTTTCTAGAATTTTATTTTTACATGCTTTTACCCAAAGTATTCTTTTGTCTTCATATTCCTCTATTTTGTATGTTACCTTTTTTGTTTCTATTACTGGTTTTTCGTCATCTTGTGGAATTCTACCTAATAGTTCTATTAGGTATCCTGATAATGTATCATAGTCTCCATCTGGTATATCAACTTCTAGAATTTTTCTTAAGTCATATATGCTTACACTTCCATCTATCATAAATGTATTTTCATCAATTTTTTCAAAGTCTTTTTTTTCATCATCGTATTCGTCAAATATATTTCCAACAAGTTCTTCTATAATGTCCTCCATTGTTATAATTCCTGCGGTGCCTCCATATTCATCTAATACTATTGCTAGTTGCTGTTTGTCTCTCTGCATTTCTTTAAAAAATTCATTTATTGGTTTGCTCTCTGATACAAAGTATGCTGGTCTCATGAGTTTTTTTATCTTTGCTTCTTTTTTCGTATATGCATATGCTAGCAGGTCTTTTATAAATAAGACTCCTACTATATTATCTATATTCTCTTCATATACTGGAATTCTACTATATTTGTACTCTTTAAGTTCTCCAAGAATATCTTCAATATTAGATGTTATATCTATTGCATATACTTCTGTTCTATGAATCATTGCTTCTGATACTGTTTTATCATTGAATTCAAATACATTGTTTATAAGTTCTTTTTCTTCTTCCTCAATTGATCCTTTTTCTTCTCCAACATCAACCATCATTCTTATTTCTTCTTCTGTGACTGTGTTTTCATCTTGAGGTCCTACTCCAAATAGTTTACAAACTATGTTTGTTGAAAAGTTTAAAAAATTAACAATTGGTAATGTTATAAAGTGTATAAATTTAATTATTCCTATACTTCCAAAAGCAATTTTCTCTGGATTTTTCATTGCTATTCTTTTTGGAACCAATTCTCCAAATACTAGTGAAAAGTATGATAATATAAGTGTTATTAGGATTATTGATATTGTATTCCATGTTGATATTCCTAATTCAATTATAGTATTTAGTTTTGGAGCTAATTCACTTGCAAATGCATCTGCTGCAAATGCACTTGATAAGAAACCTGCTAAAGTGATTCCTATTTGTATTGTAGCTAAAAATTTGCTTGGTTCTTGAAGCATTTTTTTTATTTTTTTTGCTTTTCTATTTCCCTCTTTTGCTTGTCTATCAATTTTGGCATCATTTAAAGATATAAATGCTATTTCTGCTGATGCAAAAAATGCATTTACAAAAATTAGAACAACTAAAATTATGAGTGAAATCATTCGTTTGTTTCACTTACTCCTTTCTCGTTTAAAAACAATATTATTATATAATGTATTATATGAATTGTCAATAGTTAGGTCAAAGGAGTAGAGTTGTCCCTCTACTCCTTTGACTTGTTTTATATTAACGTCCTTCATTGTCTTTATATTCTCTATGTGGTTTTGCTTGCTTGTCCACATTATGAAA
>OLNZ01002522.1_pt1 | contig 10879 bp, 12 predicted proteins | sample 1672981 | NCBI WGS metagenome assembly OLNZ01 (sample SAMEA3136743, study PRJEB25190) | human gut metagenome | biome: human gut; feature: human-associated habitat; material: faeces | place: Austria | collected 2013
CAGAGGGACGGGGTGCCCTGCGGGCCGTATGCCTGCGGCTTGCAGAGAACGGCCGAGTGCCGCGGCCCGAAAAATAAGCGAGTGGAGAGCAAAAAATGAGTTACCGACTGTTTCTATTTGATTTGGACGGCACGCTGGTGGATACCTCACCGGGCATTCTGGAGGCGCTGCGCCGGATGGAGCGGGAGGTAGGGGCGGAGCCCCTGCCGCAGAAAACGCTGGAGAAGTTCATCGGGCCGCCGCTGGAATGGTCGATGGAGACCTATTACGGGCTGGAGCCCCGGACGGCCAAGGTATGGGCGGATATCTACCGGCGCATCTATACCGAGGAAAACTGTATCGCGAAGTCGCGGCTGTACCCTTACATCCGGGAGTCACTGGCGCTGATCAGGGAAAAGGGCGGCAAATGCGCGGTGACCTCCCTGAAGATGGACCGCATGGTGGCGGCTACGCTGGAGGTCTATGACCTGGCGCCGGAATTTGACGCGCTGGTGGGCCGCAGCGAGGTCTGTCCCACCAAGGCGGATACCATCCGGGAGGCGATGCGGCTGCTGGACTGGCCGGGAACCGCAGATGTGGTGCTCTTTGGCGACAGCCGCTATGACGGCGAGGGCGCCAGGGAAGCCGGGGTGGCCTTTGTACCGCTGACCTATGGGTTTGGCTTTGCTGAGGAGGGCAGCATGGAGGGTCTGGATTGTGCCGCCGTGGCCCGGGAACCGGAGGATGTGTACCGCTTTATACGCGCACAGTTTGAAGGGGAATGATACATGGCATCTTGCGGGGAGATACCGCAATATGATATAATGAAACTGCCAAAGGCGAAGGGAGCCGAAGGCGAGAGAAAGGAGCGCTGCCGATGAATGGGATCCAAGTTTTTTTGGCGGCCTATGCCCAGCCGCTGATTTGGCTGGCTGTGGCGCTGGTCATGCTCATCATAGAAGCCGCCACGGTACAGATGGTGAGCATCTGGTTCTGCCTGGGGGCGGTGGCCGCGGCCATCGCGGCGATCCTGGGTGGTTCCATCCCGGTGCAGATCATTGTATTTGTGGTGATCTCCGGGGTAACGCTGGCCTTTACCCGCAAGTTTGTAAAAAAGGTGCTGCGGGTGAAAAAGACCCCTACCAATGCCGATAGCGTCATCGGCGCCATCGGGCAGGTGGTAGAACCCATCGACGATGAGGCCGGGACCGGACGCATCAAGGTGGAGGGCATGGACTGGAGCGCCCGCACCACCGATGGCAGTAAGCTGCCGGAGGGCGTAAAGGTAAAGGTAAAAGCAATCGCAGGTGTTAAACTGATGGTTTCCCCCATCAGAGAAAAGGAGGACTAATTTATATGCCAATCATTATTATTCTGCTCGTGCTCATCATTATCCTGTTGGTTACCAATATCCGCGTGGTTCCGCAGGCGACCGAGTTCGTCATTGAGCGCCTGGGTACCTACTACACCACCTGGGAGACTGGCCTGCACTTTAAGGTGCCGCTGGTGGACCGTGTGGCGAAGCGCATCTCGCTGAAGGAGCAGGTGATGGACTTTGCACCCCAACCGGTTATCACCAAGGATAATGTCACCATGCAGATCGATACCATCGTATTCTACCAGGTGACCGATGCCAAGCTGTATACCTACGGCGTGGAGCGGCCCATTCTCGCCATCGAGAGCCTGACCGCCACCACCCTGCGTAATATCATCGGCGAGATGGAGCTGGACCACACCCTGACCTCCCGCGATGTCATCAACAGCCGCATTACCGCCGCGCTGGACCAGGCCACCGATAAGTGGGGCATCAAGGTAAACCGCGTGGAGCTCAAGAACATCGTGCCGCCGCGTGACATTCAGGACGCCATGGAGAAGCAGATGCGTGCCGAGCGTGAGCGCCGTGAGGCGATCCTGCGCGCCGAGGGTGAAAAGCGCAGCCAGATCCTGATTGCCGAAGGTAAGAAGGAAAGCCAGATCCTGAACGCCGAGGCCGAAAAGCAGGCGGCCATCCTGCTGGCGGAAGCCGAGAAGGAAAAGAAGATCCGTGAGGGCCAGGGCGAAGCCGAGTCCATCATGCTGGTGCAGAAGGCGCAGGCCGATGCCATTCGCCTGCTGAACGAGGCCTGTCCCAGCAAGGAAGTGCTGACGCTGAAGGCCTACGAGAGCTTTATGAAGGCGGCCGACGGCCAGGCGACCAAGATCATCATTCCCAGCGAGATTCAGGGGATGGCGGGTCTGGCCGCTTCGGTCAAGGAGCTTGTCAAGGAATAACCCGAAATTTTAGTAAAAGCGCTGTCCCCCATGGGATGGCGCTTTTTTTCGGCTTGTGATATAATGGAGACAGAGATCCCCTGCCCGGGGTAGAGGTGGGGGAGGGGGGAGCCGGTGGCCGGCACCAAAACGGAGGAGGACGCGAAAATGGCAAAGCTGTATTTCAAATACGGGGCAATGGGCAGCTCCAAATCCGCCCAGGCGCTCATTACCAAGTTCAACTACGAGGAGCTGGGCATGACCGTCTGGCTCATCAAGCCCTCGGTGGATACCCGTGACGGCGCCGATATCATCAAATCCCGCATCGGCTTGGCAAAAAAGGCGGATATCATCCTGCCGGAGGATAATATCATCGAAAAATTTGATCAGCACCCCGGTATGGATGTCATCATTGCCGATGAGTGCCAGTTCTTCACGCCGGAGCAGATCGACCAGCTGCGCACGCTGGTGGATGAGCGGGATATGCCGGTTATCTGCTTTGGGCTGCGCACCGACTTTTTGACCCACCTGTTCCCGGGCAGCCGCCGCCTTTTTGAGGTCGCAGACTCCCTGACCGAGATAAAGACGGTATGCGCCTGCGGGCACAAGGCCACCGTCAATGCCCGTATTGCGGGCGGGCGCATCGTCACCGAGGGCGAGCAGGTCTTTTTGGGCGGCAACGAAAGCTATGTGGCCATGTGCTACAAGTGCTGGCAGGAGAAGATCAAAAAACAGCGGGAGGAGGATAATCAATGAGCGATAACCTAAGATTGGCGCTGGGCGGCATCGTGCTGATGCTGGCGGGGCTGTTTCTGCTGGGCATCTGCGTTTTAAGCGGCGGAAACGGCTTCTACCCCGATTTCCCCGCTGCCATCTGCGGTGCTGCCGGGCTGGTGCTGGCGGCAATCGGCATTTTTCGGAGGGAGAAATAATAGCTATGGCAAAGGATAAAACCGAAAAATCCAATGTGATGCGCCTGCTGGAGCAGAAAAAGCTGCCCTACACTCCGCACGATTACCTTGCCTCCGGGGCGGTAAGCGGGGTAGAGGTGGCCGCCACCCTCGGGGAGCCGCCGGAGCGGGTCTTTAAGACACTGGTGACCACCGGTGCCTCCGGCGGGTACCATGTCTTTGTTATTCCCGTGGCGGAGGAGCTGGATCTGAAAAAAGCCGCCAAGGCGGTGGGGGAGAAAAGCATCGCCATGCTGCCGCAAAAGGAGCTGCTGCCCCTCACCGGGTATATCCACGGCGGGTGCAGCCCCATCGGCATGAAAAAACCGTTCCCCACCGTGCTGCATGAGAGCGCCGCAGACTGCGAGACCATCTATGTCAGCGCGGGGAAGATTGGCTATCAGGTGCAGCTTTCCCCCGGCGACCTGCAAAAGATGCTGCCGATGAAGCTCTGCGATGTGATAAAATAAGCGCAAAAACGCCCGCCATATGGCGGGCGCGTTTTGTTTTAGTTGGCGGGGGTGAATTCGCAGGAGAGATACCGCAGCTGCAAGCCCAGCAGCGGGCTTTCCCATTCCTCCCACTCCAGCGTGCGGGTGCCCATCAGGTAATCGGTGGGCAGAATGTTGCCATGCATTAACCGATTGCAGCAGTCCTCGTAGGCTTCAGCCGGATCGCCGCCCTGCCCATAGCCGTTGCCGTAGACGGAGAAAACCCCCTTGTAGTGGTTTTCCCCCAGCTGCTCCAAGTGGGTCAGTACCATAAAGTTGGGGATGATCATGCCCCAGCCAGTAGATTCCACATTTCCATCCTGCGTTAGGGTGGTTTTACGGGTTTCATACTGGGTGATGGGCTCACCCAGGTATTCCATGGCGGCCCGGTCATATTCCGCCTTGGGGTAGGAGTAGGTCACTTCTTTTCCGGCGGCCAATTCCTCGGCGGCCAGCTTCACCAGTACATAGGCGGCACGGCTATCGGCGGCTTCCTTTTGGTTGGCGGCGGGATACAGCAAAAAGATATCGGCGTCATTATAGGGGTTCTGGAAATACTCAAAGTACTTCTGCACATCGGGGTCGATGGGGGTATTCGGATCGGTGACGGGGTCGGTCACGGGGTCGGTCACGGGATCGGGGTCGGGATCGGGGGTGGGGGTGGGCGCGGGCTCATCGCCGCAGGCGGCCAGGGCCAGCATCATGATGGCAGCCAACAGAATGGCAAGCAGTTTCTTGGTGTTCATAGTTCGTTCCTCCAAATACTTTTTCTTTTTTATATAAACCGCTGAGAGCGGTCTATAACGGGATAGTGGGTCATTCGTAGATCAGGGTAGAGATCTTTCCGCCCTCGCACAGGAAGAATACGCTATCGGAGTAGGCGTAATTATCCATGGCGTCGCGCATCTCAAATACCATGCCGTAGCGGCCGTCCGGCAGCTCCATTTCGGCAAAAGAGGTATCAGCGGTCACGGTCAGCTCCTCCACGGCATAGGCCTCCAGGCCATCCTCCCCGGAATAGGAGGAGAGATACCAGATGGTGGTGAGGGCATCGCCGGGCTGCAGCAGGCGCAGCTCCTTATCGGACATACCGGCCTCGCCAATGCCCTGGCGGGCCCCCAGGATGCTCCACTCTTCCGTGGTAAAGTCGTAGGCGACCTGCAGGTTGTAGGGCTCGCCGTTCAGCAGCACCGGCACGGAGTAAAGGTTATAATCCTCACCCTCAAAGCATAGCTCCATGTAGACCATATGCCCATCAATGCCGCCCCATACGCCGCGGAAGTTATCGGAGAAGACACCGTTTTCCCAGTCAGCGTTCATGTCGTTATCGGTGCCCAAAAGCAGCATGATGTCGTTTTCTTCATCAAAATAGTACAGCGAAAAGCCGATGCCCGCCAGAATGCTGTCGGCTTCCGGCCCCAGGGTGAGATGGGAAACGCCGTTCTCATCAACCTGCAGCGGCATACCGTCCCAACCCATAGCGGCCAGGCTCTGTATCTGCGGCAGCTCCTCGTAGTTCATGCCGGAGATATACTCCATCCCGGCGTCGTCCAACTGGCCGGTCAGCTCGTAGGAGTAGAAATATTTGAACGCCTGGCCGGCGCCGACATTGGTGTAGCCATACAGATCGTTCAGGTCGCCATTGTAGGAATAGTAGCAGGAAAGGCCGGTGGATTCGGCGCGGTAGGGCCCGCTGACCCGATACAGCACACAGTCCTCCAGGGCATTCAGCACATCTCCGGCGGTTTGCAGCAGGCCGGTGCTCTGCCGGGCCATGTGGCCCAGATCCACCATGTTGGTGTAGCCCTGCTCACGGGTGTTGCCGCCGTAGTTTTCGCTCTGCGCGGCAACGCGGGCAAACCGGGAGAAGAACCCGGGATCCTCGCAGGCAGCGGCCAGCGCTTCAGCGCCAAAGGCCTCATAGGCCTCCAGCAGCGGGCCGGTGCGGGTCAGGTCGGTCAGGGAAAGGGTGGCGTTGCTGTGGGTGCCCACCGCCTGGCAGCCGGCGTAGTAGGCATCACAGATGACCTCACCCAGTGCGGCGCCGTCCATGGCGGGATCGGCGGCCAGGGCGCCCAGCCAGCCGGTATAGTCCCATCCGTTGGCGGGCTCCACTTCCTCGGAGGCCACCAGATAGTGCGCGGTACCGGCAAAGGTGCCCGCCACATCCACCGTGGCCATCAGGCAGGTATCAAAGCCTACCAGCTCCAGGGGCGGATTGTTTTCATCGGCTTCCCACACCCGGCCAAAGGCAGTCTGCATTTCATCCAGGGTCAGGGAGTCATAGCTGTAGCGTTCATCAAAGGCCGCGCCGCTTACCGAGCCGCCCCCGTGATTCCAAAAGAGAACGGCAGTCTTTTCAGCCGGGTAATTCTGTTTGCAGTAGCGCAGGAAGTCCGTCAGCGTGGCGGCATCGCCCATGCTGGCGGGGGGCAGCTCATCCACCATGGTAAGCCCCTCGCTATCGTACACATAGCGCTGCAGGATATCGGCATCAACAACATTGTTCTGCCAGGTCTTGGCGCCGCCGGTTTGGATGACGACCCGGACATTCTCAGGCAGGGCCACCTCCATCATTTCCATCAGGTCGCTGGTGGCAAAGCCGCCATTCGATTCCAGGTCGCTGCCGCACAGGTACCAGTAGATGGCCCAGGTGCCGGCCTCGGCGTTGGGTTCGGGCGTGGAGATATCTTCTCCACACGCACCAAAGGCCAGCACCAAAAAGAGCGCCAGCAAAGAACTCAGTATTCTTTTTTTCAAGGGTAGTTCCTCCATGTTGATTGGGTAAAATGAATAATTGCGACAAGAGTACACTATTTAATTGCCTTCATTGTAGCATGGGAAAGCAAGTGAAAATGGCCCAAGTGCGAAATGCGAAAAAATCGGTGTGAAATGCAGCGCGATATAGTTGCAAAATCGACATGGATAAAATAGAATAAGACTAACGACGAGAGGAGGTGAGGGGCATGCTGCGCATTGGCGTATGTGATGCCGATAAGGAATTCCGGCAGCGCTTGGTGCAGATGATCCGCATTTGGTCGGAGCACAGCGGGATCCCCACCGAGCTGTATCCCTTTGATAATGGGGACGAGCTCATCTCCAAAAACGCGGCCTTTCGCATGGATATCATCCTGCTGGATATTGTGATGCCGTTGCTGAACGGGATGGATACCGCGCGGGAGCTGCGCGCGCAGGATACCGCGGTAAAGATCATCTTTTTGACCTCCTCTCCGGAATTCGCTTTGGAATCCTACGAGGTAAGGGCACAGGATTACCTGCTCAAGCCCATCACCTACGAGCGGCTGCGGCGGGCCCTGGAGGATTGCAGCCACCTTTTCGAGGCGGAGCCGAAAAACATGGTGCTGAAGACCTCCTTCGGCTTCCAGAAGCTCTATTTCCACGACATCGAATACGCTGAAGCCCAGAATAAACGGGTGGTATTCTATCTGCGCGGAGATAAGGTGGTGGAAACCTCCGAACCGCTGCGTTCTTTTGAGGAGCGCCTGACCGTCAGCAGCGGGTTCTTCAAGTGCCACCGCAGCTACCTGGTGTACCTGCCCAATGTCGATCACTTTAATAATAACGAGATCTTTACCAAATCCGGCCGCAGCATTCCCATCGCGAGGGGCTACGGCAAAGCCTTTCAGGAGGCTTATTTCGCGCATATGTTCCAAGAGGAATAAAGAAAGAAGGGACCTCCATGCTGGAAAGCATATTGGCTGTGCTGCATAATGCTACTACGCTTCTGTTTGGCGTTTACATATCTGCAGCCTTCCTGGGCGTTCGTATGAACCGCCACAATGTCTTTACTCTGCTCATTTTTTCCGGCGCGGTGGGAATCATCTATATCGCTGCTTACCTGGGCCTGGGCACCGAGGGTACCGAAAAAATCTATCCTCTTATTATCCACCTGCCGCTGGTGCTGTTCCTTTCCCGCTACTATAAGTACAAACCGGCGCTTTCCGTCCTTTCGGTGCTTACTGCCTATCTTTGCTGCCAGATCAGCAAGTGGGTGGGCCTGGTGGCCTATGCTGCCATGCCCCAGATGTGGATCTACTATGCGGTACGCATCACCGTCACAGTCATCACCTTCATTATCCTTATACGGTTTGTCTCCGATGCTACCGCGCAGCTGTTGCAAAAGCCCACTCGGTCCCTCCTCATCTTGGGCCTAATGCCACTAGTTTACTATGTGTTTGATTATATCACCGGCGTATATACCACGCTGCTGTATTCCGGCCGGGAGGTCGTAACGGAATTTTTGGGCTTTGTGCTGTGCATCGCCTACATCCTGTTCCTGTTCATGTACTTTAAGCAGTATGAGGAAAAACGGGAAGCGGAGCTGCGCAACCAGCTGATGGAAATGAAGCGTACTCAGTCCGAAAAAGAGATCGAGGCAATCAAACGCTCCCAATATGAAATTTCCATCCTGCGGCATGATATGCGCCACTTCCTCACCAATGTTTCCGGCTACATCGAAAATGGCGAGACCGAAAAGGCGCAGGAATTCATCCGCGAGGTCGTCACCGCCACCGATAATACCGCCACCCAGTGTTACAGCAAAAATGAGGTAGTCAATCTGATCCTCTCCTCCTACGAGGAAAAGATCAAAGCCTGCGGCATCGAGTTCAAATACTCGGTGCAGATACCGGAGGAACTGCCCTATTCCGAGGTGGATCTGACCGCCATTCTCTCCAACGCGCTGGAAAATGCTATCCACGCGGTCAAAAAGCTGCCGCCGGAAAAACGCTATATCGAGCTGGACCTGCGCATGAAGGAAAACAAGCTGCTCATTTCCATCAAGAATACCTTTGCCGAAACTCCGGAGCTGCGGGACGGCCTGCCGGTGGCCAAGGAAGAAGGCCACGGCTTTGGCAGCCAAAGCATCCGTTATGTGGCGGAAAAGCTGCACGGCAATTGCCAGTTCTCGGTGGTGGATGACCGCTTTGTACTGCGGGTAGTGCTGTAAGCCGTAATACATAAAGGGAGATACCGGTGTGGGTACCTCCCTTTTTTCGCAAAAGGAATGCCCCCGGCCGGGCTCTCCGGCGGGAGGCAGTATTTTATGGGATCAGAACGCGACCTTCATAAACAGGGCAACGCAGCACAGGATAACAGCCAGCGGAACATAAAGGTACCGGCCGATGCCATACCACAGGCGGCCGCGGGTCTTCCCGCTGCCGGTATTGATGGCCGAAAGCAGCTCGTCTTTTTTCATTACATAGAACCAGGAAACAGCGCCCAGCGTAGCGCCGATGGGGATGATATAGATGGAAACAAGATCCATCCACGGCCCCCATTGGGAGATGGTCTCCATACCGATGCCGAAGCCAAGGCACAGTACGGCCAGGATGATGAGGGTAGCGGTGCGGCTCAGCCGGGGGAACCGGTTCTGGAGCGATTCCGCCACGGCCTCGAACATGTTTTGCAGCGAGCTGACTCCGGCAAAGATCATGGCGATATACAGGATAACGGCAAACAGCTGACCTAGGGGAATATCCTGCAAAATGGTGGGCAGCGTGACAAACAGCAGGCTGGGTCCCGCGCCTACATCCAGCCCGTAGGAAAAGCAGGCCGGGATAATAACCAGCGCGGCCACCACCGCAGCGATGGTATCAAACAGGGCGGTGTGCTGCGCCACCCCCACCACATCCTCCTGCGGAGAGAGATAAGCCCCGTAGACGATCATGCCGCTACCGGTGACCGAAAGCGAGAAAAACGCCTGCCCCATGGCCCAGATCCAGATCATGGGGTCAGCCAGGGCTTCCCACCGCGGGGTAAACATAAATTGATATCCCTCCGCGGCGCCGGGCAGGAAAAATACCCGTACCGCCAGCACCAGGAAGATGAGGAAAAACAGCGGCATCATGATCTTGTTGGTCTTTTCTATGCTGTGGGCCCCCAGGAACAGCGTAAGCAGGGTGCCCACCACTACGATGATGTGATAAGGCACCACCGAATAGGGCTGCGCCGAAAAGGAAGCGAACCAGGCGGCGGTATCGGCGGTCATCAGGGTGCCGGTCAGGGAATCCACCAGCGCTTTCAGCACATAGGTAACAATAACGGCATACCCGATAGCAATGCACAGGGAGCCCGCCAGCGGCAGCCAGCCCAGCACACCGCCCACCTTCCCGGCTGTTTCTCCACGGGTGGCCCAGGCATTGCGGTAGGCCCCCAGGGTGCCGGTGGCCGCCCACCGCCCCATGGCGAATTCCGCCGGAAGACCGACATAGCTGAAGATAAAGACAAACAGCAGGTAGATCAGCAGGAATGCCCCGCCGCCATTGCTGCCCAGTTTGTTGGGGAAACCCCATACATTGGCCATCCCCACCGCCGAGCCGACCGAGGCCAGAATGAAGCCCCACCGGCTGGCAAAGCTCCGTGTGCTTTTTTGATGTTTCATTTCATTTTCTCCGTTTCCATAAAACAAGCCGTGCCTTGTGGCCGGCTTGCTGCTCCTTGCTATTTTAGCGCTTTACATCGAAAAAGTCAATACAACCCCCGCCCGGCATTCCAAATATCCGCAAAAATATGCTTGACAAATTAAGGAGGACAACACCATGCAGGAATTGCAGATCGGCAGAGTTTACCGCCACTTTAAGGGCGATTATTACCTGGTGGAGGGCCTGGCGCACGATTCAGAAAGCGGCGTGCCCTGTGTCATCTACCGCAAGCTGTACGGGGATGGCGGCCTGTGGGTCCGCCCGCTGGAGATGTTCCTTAGCCGGGTAGACCGGGAAAAATACCCGGAGGTCCGCCAGGAATACCGCTTCCAGCTGCAGGAGATCGCCAGTGTGGCGCATCACGGGGAGTGAGGCTGTCCCATGGAGTGTGAAAAGATCCACTGGGTGCTGTGCCCGGCCTGCTGGGGCAAAACCCGCACCTAGATCCGGGAGGATACCGTACCGGAAAACTTCCCGCTGTTCTGCCCTAAGTGTAAACAGACCTTCCTGGTGGCAGCCCACAGTGGAAAAATAGAATACAGAGCAATCATGCCAGACGCAGAGACGCAGAGCCGAACTTGATTCCATTCCAGGTTTGCTCTGCGTTTTTGCGTCGAAGGAAAGGAGACAGAACCCCTATGAAAGAAATTACCGTACGCCTGCTGCTGGCTGCGGCAGTGCTTATGCATGATATCCCGGCACGGAGGCGCTGCTGTGGCTGGAGATTATCCGCAGCTCGGTGGAAAAGACCACCTTTTCCTCTTAC
>OLNZ01002547.1_pt1 | contig 10813 bp, 9 predicted proteins | sample 1672981 | NCBI WGS metagenome assembly OLNZ01 (sample SAMEA3136743, study PRJEB25190) | human gut metagenome | biome: human gut; feature: human-associated habitat; material: faeces | place: Austria | collected 2013
TATTATCTGTCGTCAGATGGAATTTTCCTCAGAGTTTTCAAAAAATTTTAGAAATACCCCAAGCTATTTTTTCCTGACGATTAACCGGATATTCAAATATCAGCGGAATATCCCGCACAACCATGGGATAACACCTGTCATGAAAAATAACGGTTTCATTTTTCTTCAAATGCAGCAGCCGGGACGGTGAGAGTAATGGCCGATGATATTCATTGCAGCCTGCCAGTTCCGAGATATACTTTAAAAACGACATTTCTCTTGAATGAAGATAAATCAGATTACCGCAGTTGTCCAATACGGTCTGACTGGCATTCAGGCCATATTTCTCTATCATCTGAGAATAGGACTGGATGACGAGATGGAACCGGATATTCCGGCTTCTTGCCGCAGTCAGCATGGAAATCAGATCCGGCAGAATCGGCATATTACAAAATTCCTCAAGTATGAAATTCACCCGGCGCGGCAATATGTCCTGATAGTCTGACGCAGTTTCCAACAATGCCTGATAGCACTGGGTAACAAATAACGTGGCCAGGAAATGAAAAGTTGTCTTTTCATCCGGTACAATAAGAAAAACAGCCGTTTTTCGAAGTCCTATCCGACTCAGTTCAAATGTAGACTCGGATAACATATCTGTTAATGCCGGTGAGGCCTTGAAAAGACGCACCAGCTGGTCAAAGGTTGATAAAATACAGGAACGGGTATTGGAGGCCGTCAATTCCATATAGCCTGCCAGATTCTGATAAATTTCGCCAGTCTTTGGCAGCTCCTGATAAATCGTATCCAAATCGCCATTTTCCATTCTTTCGTAACGCCATTTCAGAAGGTTCTTCATATTCAGATTTTCGCCTATTTTTTGCATGAGGCAACATAAGCCAAGAGCCAGCTGACCCGCACTCTCATTCCAATATCTGTCCTTGTCTGATTTTGATCTGGAATTAAATAACGTCTCCATCAGGTCATTTAATTCCAGAATCGCCTTCTGCTCACCGGATTTTCCCTGGGCAAAGGATTTTTCCACACATCCCATAGGATTCCACTTGTCCGGTGAATCCTGAGGTCTGCGCAGATTAATGATAGGCATAGCATATCCGGCTTCCGACAAAAAGCCTTTTGTTTTTCTAACCAGCTCCCCCTTCGGGTCTACAATCACCATGGATTCTCCTGCCTTTGCACAGGAATAAATCAACGGGAGGACAAAACGCAGTGTCTTCATGGAGCCTGTATCTCCCACAATAAGACTGTGCACCTCACTCGGATCAACATAGGCCATGTCCGATTCCCTGAAAAGAATCGGACCGCCCTTGGGTATCCGCCGTGAATCATTGATATGAAACCCATATAAATCACGCTTCATTTCATCTTCTGATGCCATTCTGGCATCCTGATATCTAAGACCATCTTCAAACATCTGTATTTCTCCCTATTCTTTAGCCTGTTCTTTTACCCTGCATCGACTTCTGTTCTCTATCCTGAATTTACGCCAGACTTCCTTCCTGAATTTATCCCAATCCTTTCCCGTTTTCGTCATCACTGCTCCGACACAAAACCAATGGTTCTGGCAGCTTCTCTTTTCTGAATTCCCGGCATCAGACCGATATCCCTGGCTCTGATGACTTTGCTCCTGCCATTTTGCATGCACTGTTCAAAATAAATCTGCCTGAAAAGCTGCTCGACAACGATGATATTTTCTGTCTCTGATTCGCTTCTCTCTTTTAGCTTTTCTGCCAACAGTTGCTCAGCTTCTGCCTGAACACGCCAGCTTTCCTTTTCTGCCATCGTCACAAAATGTTTTACACACTGTTCAACAGATGGTGTCTGAGAATAGACTCTCATCCACACCCCATATCGAACAAACTCAGCAAATAAGGCATCATCCTTTTCCTGATTCTGACCGGCCGGAACAAGCAGTATAAAACAGATATCTGAATGTTCTGCGATATACTCCAGAAACACTCTCAGAGACGAATTATAGCCGCTTCTTCCCCATTCTTCTGCCAGCTCAACCACAATGGTGCCAATGTAAGTATCATAACAGTCTCTGGCAATACTGTAGCTGTCGCAGAGATGCTGAATGAAAGCACCGGCGCCCTGCCAGTCCTCATAATAAGGCATTTTGATGGTAAAAGTCCGCACTAATCCTTTAAAAGGAAGCATTTCCTGCCGATCAATCACCTCGGCAATTTTTAATCCCAGTCGCTCCATCGCCGAAGTCGAATGCCCGATAATATAAAAATCTGGGCGCGGCCCTTTCAGCTGCTTCACTCGTCTGATAATTGCTTCTTCATTTTTTCTATACTTCGACATACCGCTTCACCTTTCATAGATTAAAACACATAATCACGACTTTTGACGTTCTATCATTTATATCTGCTGGTGATTGGAATTTTCCTCACAAATTTCGTACAAAAACAAAAAAGAATCTTTCCATCCTTTTCGGACTTTCATCCGATGGATAAAAAAGATTCTTTGTTTATTATCTGTCATCAAGTTCATATTTCCTCAAAACCCATAAAAAATAACCCGGGTATTCATATCATCATGACCGATAGAATAACCCGGATTATTCCGTTTCCTTGTTAAATGCCTTATCGCTGGTACAAGTTCCAGGAAGGCTTCCTATATTTGCAACTTCTATTATTCTGCACTGTTACACAGGCGGCTGGCTCCGCACCGCATCCACAAAAAGCATCGTCAGTCCCATGTAAACTGCCAGGGCCAACCCAAACACAGACAGCAGTACAATGATAATTATACAAAGGATTTTTCTCTGCTGCAGTCCCCGCACTGCCAAAATAATTCCCGCAATAATCAGAATCAACAGTACTGCTGCCATACCAAACGTCATGCACTTATCTCCTTTCTCAGCCCCACCATCTATTCTTTATTATTTTCTCAACTTCCCTATTCCATCAGATAGTAATTTCCTTCTTCATCCCAAAGAAAAACATCTCCGTCCCCTGCAAAGACCTGATGTGACACACCATCATACATCGTAGACTCTGCATAATAAATATCCGCTGCATCTGCATCCTGTGTCAATGTACCACAATCCATCTCCGCCGGCTCAGCACCTGGCGCACGCTGATAATAACTCCAGTTTCCGGAAGCATCCATAACGATATACGTTTCCGCTGAAAGGTCACCGTCATAATACCAGATACCCTCAAAATGACTGAAATCATTTTCTAAATTAATGCTAGTTTCTTCCTGCGCATTTTCACCCCAATCAACGGAAGGGTCATAGGGTTCATCAGAAATCCATCCTCCAGGATAGACCTTATTATCCGCTTCATAATAGGCAAGTCCATCATCGCCAATCTTATACTCATCCCCCAAAAAGTACTCATTTACGCCGTCATTGTACCACAGCCATGTATCAGAACCATTGCCATAGTAGAATTTTGCTTTTTCAAGGTCTGTATAAGCCGCAATGTCACCGTCTCTGTAGAAGACACCGTCAAAATGTCCATCATCGCTGTATCGGCCAGGATACTGACCGGACAAAGTAAAACTGTTGCCGTCTTCACTTGCACAGAGATAAGCACGGTCTTCATTGTCGTAAAGATAAAGCCCCATTCCCTCACCCTCGTCACCAAGGGTTCCGTCCATGGAATAATCCGGTGAAGAAGCTGTATATATCATGTTCGCCGTGTCAATAACAATGGTTTCATCCACTGCATTCTGCCACATGCCGTCCCAGTTATTTGCCTCCCATTCTGCAAGTTTTGCCGTATCATCCCGTTTGAAAGTATTGCGGTGAATGTTAAGTCCATCACCGTCACCATTCTGATTCGGCATCAGCACACCGTCACTACGCAAGACAAAATCATACATGAAACCATTGAATGTCATCATCGGCTTGCCATCTTCCGGGGACTCCGACATTTCACCACGTCCGCCGACCCCATAATAGGAACGATAGATATAATATCCGCCCTCACTGTCAAAATACAGCTTTGTGCCGCCATTAATGCTCCACATGCCATCGAGGGACGCTGCGTCTGTCACCAATTCCTCACTGTCGCCCTCTGCATTTTCCATTTCCTCCGATGATGCCGCTATGCTGTCAGAACTTCCGCAGGCAGCAAGACTCAGACACATCACCATTGCAAATATAAAGGCCCCATACTTTTTCCATTTTTTCATCACACTTTCCTCCTCACATTACTTTTGATAATTTGCATCACTATTTTTGTTCTGTCATAACCAGCATTTCTCCTTTCTTCTGCTTCCCTTTTATAAAATTTTTTATCTTTCCCGCCAGTAATACTCCGTCGCGTCATCCTCAAAGCATATCTTGCACTCCTCAAAATTCAATTTAGAAGTATCTGTGTACGTCAATGTTTTCCCGCTTTTCAACCGACGCTTGCTGCCGAGTTTGAATACAATACCATCTGCTTCCCCCACCTGCACATCTCCCTGTTCCGGATTAAATTCATACCAATAAAGCGTATCTCTTTGAATTTTGATATAAGTCAGGCTGTTCCTGTTTCCGTCAGGATACCAATACCCCTCGGCAACCGTATTGTCACTATCATCAGACGCAATTATTTCATGTTCCTGTATACGCATCTCTTCAATAGAACTGTATCCCAGCTGCTTTGCCGGATTGTCATTATCAGATTCCATAGACGCCATATATTGTACTGTATCCGTCGAATCATAGATATCGCTTTCACTCCCACCGGAGCCCCGATCATCTTCATTTTCTACAGTATCATTATTATCGCTGCCGCCTCCACCGCAGGCAGAAAACCCAAAACACAAAGCAAAAACCATTATCAAAACAATCATTTTCTTACATTCCTTCATTACTTTCCCCCCTATTGCCTGCCAACATAAGCTACCTGCTGCAAGTTTCTTTTATTATTCACCACGTGAAAAATCCACCGTACATACATTGTACGATGGATTTTATGCAATACCTATTCCCCAATGGTTAGTTTTTCTTGTCAAGACTGAAAATTCATATCCTACACCTCCTAATCATTCAACACTTCCTGTATCTCCTGTTTATTCAGGTGTGTCTTTTCCATCAACGTATCCACCAGTTGTGCCATCTTATCTGCATTTTCTTTGATAATCGCAACCGACAAATTAAGCTGTTCCTGAATAATGGCATTGACCTTTTGTTCAATGCTCTGTGAAACCGTCTCAGACACTTCATTCTGCATGACGATTCCGGCGGCAATTTCATTGTACATGCCATAATTGCAGATCATTTTTCGTGCAATGGCGGTTGCTGTCTCAAGATCGGAGGATGGGCCTGTGGACAGTCCCTCTTCTTCGCCGTAATAAGCCAGTTCTGCTGCCCGGCCACCCAAAGAAACAGCAATCTGACGAAGCAGTTCTTTTTTTGTATAAACACCCTTACCTTCGGCTGCACTGTACATCATGTATCCGCCGTGGTTGTCCCGGGCCGCCACTGTCAGGTAAGACGGTTCTTCTCCAAAATAATTGCACACAACGGCATGCCCCGCTTCATGACGGGCTGTTTTAATAAGATCAGCACGATTCCAATGCTTTTCTTCGCCATGATTATACTTTTCAAAAGCCTCATCCATCATGCTGTCTGACACTTCTGTGCCGCTGCGAATGGCTTCACGGATGGCTGCATTCACTGCACCCTCAAGCAATGCCGGACTCATGCCGATCGAACGTTCTGCCAGATTCTGCAGCATATCATCACTGATCCTGAGTATCTGATGCTTATTGCGAAGCATCTTCAACAGCTGAATCCTGCCCGCTCTGTCTGGCAGATCAATGCAGATACTCCGGTCAAACCGCCGAACCAGCGCCGGATCCAATGCGCCTGTACTGCCGTTATTGCCGCCAAGATTGGTGGCGGCCATCACAAGCACCGGCTTTTTAACTGATGTTTTGAAGCCATCCATCTCCGTCAACAGTGCATTCAGGATTTCCTGTCTGCCGTCATGAAAAGCTTCCTCCGTTCTTCTGCGGCCAATGGCATCAATTTCATCGATAAACAAAATCGCCGGCGCATATTTTCTTGCAATCGAAAATATTCTATGCACGGCCTGCGGTCCCTCCCCGACCCATTTGCTGATAAACTGATCAGCCGAAGCTGTCAGGAAGGTTACATCGGATTCCGCCGCTATCACCTTGGCCAGAGAAGTCTTTCCGGTTCCCGGAGGTCCGTAGAGCAAAATACCCTTTGGTGCTGCGGCACCTTTCTTCAGAAAGCTTTTGGCATCTTTCAGATAGGACTGAAAATACTGCAATTCTGATTTTACATCCTCTGACACCACAATATCCGACCAGTGAATATCCGGTTTTTCTTCTGCCGATAAAACGTCTTTCTGATCATCCGCATCTACCGCCGTCGCCAGATGCAGATCAAAAACCTTGATGGTGCCAATGGTGCCGTCTTCACTTAAGGACTGGGCTGTTTCATAATTCAATACCTGATGCCTGAATGCAAGGGTATCCAATGCCTTCTGCTGCCACAGCTGCATCTGAAGCTGGTCAAGCGTTGCTTTACAGGCATTCCTGTCCGAAAATGAGATATGTAAAATATCCTCGGCTCCTTTCCCCAGAAATGAGAGTACTTCTTCACGATTATATTGATAATTATCTGTTTCCCAGATAAAAACCGGCAGTTCCGGTTCATACTGCTGCAAAACCTCCCAGCATTTTCTGCCCTCTGAATGCACATCTCCCGCATTCAGATAAGACATTTTCTCTGAACATCCATGGAAATAGTCAATGGCTGCAAAACTCAGTTCATGCTCCTGAAGAATCTGTTTCACTTCATCCAGATTCGATGCATACAGCATCCTGCCCTTTTCCTGCATCTGCTGTGCCTGCATCCGCGCTTCTTCACTGCCGAAAAACAGGAAAGTATTGTCCTCCGGCACATGATATAACTGCCGGATGATCGGTTCAGTCCAGTCAATATCCAGCTGCCATCGGATTTTCTGAATGCCGCTTGCTGCCATTGCTTTTCTGTCAGTTCCTGCCAGACGATAAAGTTCAAATAACTCTGCAGAGAAAAAGCGTTTGGCCGCTGCAGTCATATTTCTTGCATCACAATGTCCGCCCAGTGAAAAGAGAAGGGTTGTGGCCAGTGATTCAGCATCTTCCGACAAAATGGAAGCCTCCTGATAAAGAGACGCCTGCTGCTCCATCAGCTTTCTCGCTGCAATCGTCGAAAGCTGATGGGCCGTAAGATGATTAAACAGTAAAACATTTCCTGTGGCCAATCTGGAACAGATTGCCTGCGGAAAAACCGTTCTTCCGGTAACCGGATGACACTCTTTCTCCAGAGCATCCAAAATCACCTTTTTCGGTACATCCGAATAGTTGTGTTTTGTCGTATCCTGATACAGGGATTTGCCGGCATTGGTTGTGAAAATGATCACGGTTTCACCAAAAGCGATATTGGCTTCATATTTATTATCATACAGTGTACCGGCATCCAACACCTGCAGAAACAGATTGATAACTTTCGGATGTGCTTTCTCAATCTCATCAAAAATCAACATTGAAGATGGATGGTCATGCACAAAACCGGTTAATGCGCCGGGTTTCGGTGACTTGAAATTTGCTCCGGCACCCGTTAATTCAGAAGCCGAAACATCGTCGGCATAACTGCTCATATCAAAGCGTTTCACAGGCAGCTCCAGGGCCTTTGCCGCTTCTGTCGCCAGATAACTCTTTCCGACTCCGGGACTTCCCGCAAACAGGAAAATGGCTTTCGGTCTGCAGCGGTTCTTCTCCGTAAAGGCGGACAATTCTCCCTCAAAATAACCATTGGCAAATTCTGCGATAATATTATCCTGCCCAATGACCTTCTGCATCAACTGTTCGCGGATTTGAACCGTCTTTGCTGCCAGCTGTTCCATCGTCGGTTTTTTCACGGAATGCTCTTTCTCTGCCATTGCCTTAACCGGACGTTCCGTTCCCGCAGTCATCTTCTCCGAGTTCCCGGTCTCCTGAGCCGTCTTTACCTGCTTGCGGAGATACTGATACGCATCCACTGCAGAGCGTGTGCTCATGTTCAGCCAGATACGGAATGCACAGAGTTGCTTCTCCTGCCCTGTCAGACTGTCTTCAGATTTCACAGGCGGCACCATTGTTCCTTCTGGTTCATCCCTGGCAACAGCTCTCCGAAGCGCTTCATACTCCTGAATATCATAGGTTTTCCCCTCAAGTACATGGCTGTCTCTTCCTACTGAAATGATTGCACTGTACATAGTCCCCAGACCGACAGAATCGTTTTTTGACTCACACTGCTTTTTTGCTTCTTCAAATATCAATGTTAATAATTCTGTTTGCATCATGTTCCTCCTCATCTGTCATCACTGTATCAGGCTTCTCTTTTCATACCCGCCGCTTGCCTATGGCGTAAAGCGGCGGGCTGCCGCGCGGCTCACCACGCCGTTTCGTAAATAACGATGTCCTAGGACCAGATAGCCTTGTTGATCATCGGGTACGCCTCATCTACGATAGATGCCATCCGCATCATCAGTTCCATCGTTACCTTTGCAGCGGTAGTCTCATCAACCAAGGCATCTGCCTCTGCATGGACATTCATTTCCTGTCCAATGCAGAATTTGACCCAGCGCATCTTGTTATTCAATTCATTGCAGCTCAGCAGTGCATTCGGGTACTGCTCTTCTGTCACGCGGGTCACCTCAAAACATCTGAGGGCCACCGACTCTTCCGATGCATCAAAGAAAATCATGATCTGTATCCGGGTACTGTCCAGATTAAATCCTACTTCCACCAGATCATCCCCATCCTGAAGCGTTCTGATGTCTCTGTATTTAAGATCGCGTTCCTTCAGTTCATTGATAAATAATTCTGTTGTTTTAAGCATATGTCTACCTCCATTGTTCTTTGCAGCTGTTTTATTTCTGATGCTGCTATCATAACACATCTCTTTTTGACGGCTGTTACCACGGTGGCATATTTTTGCAATTAGTCCACATCGTGTAAATTTTATAAATGCAATGTCTTTCAAAAAAGAAAAGCTCCAGTCATCACATATCCTATAAGACTGAAGCTCTTTTTTGAATATCTGAATCATATCTGCAATCCGGCCTTCGCCGTACATCCATGTCCTTCACCTATATTCTGCCACCAGGAAGATAAGTCTGAGCTTCGGGGAGCGACCCCTCACTTCTTACCCCGGCTTACGCCCAAGCCTGCACAGGAATGGCTACCTGCAAATTTCACCGTCCATTCAGATTTTTCCTCACTATTTCTGCCATACGGCTACTTTCACCGGCTACTTCCGTTATAGGCGGATTTCTCCACCGTCAAAGCAGAGTGCATTATTGGCTTTACCTCTGTCATACCAGCTGCCACACTGATACCCCTTAGGCTTATTCCTGCACCGCAGGCGTCTATTGCTGCACCCGGAAGTTCCGTGCAATTAAGTGCGAACATCTCTGCGATATGCGTTTTCCTTGACGGTTTCCGTCTCCCCGGGATTCATCACTGAACCCCGACGGCCTCCCTGAGCAGGTATCCCTGTTCCGGTCAACCGGACATCCTCACCATTTCGGCTCTTGGAAATTACCGCACACCTCGAAGCACTGGCGTACTTTATTCATCGAGTTGATCGCAGACATGATTCAAATATTCAAGTATGAAATTGTCAATTGTCAGCAGACCAGATGGAGCAAATACTCTGATACTCTGTATTTCATCGCTGTCCCCCGCTGACAAGAATCATTATAAACGCTGATGAAGTATTTGTCATTCAACCAGCGGTTTAAAACATCCCTTTACTTATTGGGCCCGCCGTATTGCCGGCAGACCCGCTGCCGCCTATGACCAGATGGCTTTATTGATGACGGGATAAGCATCATCAATGATGGACGCCATTCTCAGCACTAGGTTCATGGTAACTTTTCCGGCATTGCTATCATCAATAACAGCTAAATTCCATTCTTTTTATTAATATCTGCTCGCTGTCCGAAAAAACTCAGACAATGAAGATTTTTATTCAAGCCCTCTTGATGTATCTATCATAGCATTTTCCGTCTCCGAATCTATTCCCGTAACGGCAGATTTTTACAATTAATACACAATGCATAAACACAACAAAAAAAATAAAAACCCGAACTATTCATATCTGTCTAACTGACATCAATTGCTCAGGTTTACGCTCTTTTTCATCCACATTTATTACAGTGTATAGAGCACATTGCTCACTCGTAGGTACGGTTCAACACTACATCACCTTACATAGAAGCTTTAACTGTCAAAATTGTTTCAATCTCTCATAGGTACGGTTCAACAACAGTGTTTACTGCGTTTTCTGTTTTCATTATACCCCATTTTCCCTGTTTTTCAATCTTTTTCTCCAAAAAAGTCGGTCAACCTCTTCATAGTAAATTCCTGCAAAGCCTTGGCTTAACAGTGATAAGGAACTAATTTACTTATCAACTGTTAGCTGACGGTTTCCGGGGTGCATACGGACAAATCCCGTCTGATTTCTAACAGGAAGTCAGACGGGATTTTCGCTTTATATTTCGAATTATGGAGGACATACCATGAAAACCTTAATATCTTGTGCTTACACTATGGATAATTGCTGTGTGGAACTGAAATTCAGGGACGGCAGAATGATTGCGATTGACACTATCGCTGTTGAGAACGAGATTGCAGACAATATGTATCAGCGGTCAGAGTTGGATTATTTGATCTACAATGACCCGATAGCATATGCTGACTTGATATTGAATGGCGATCCCGAAACCTATCTGAAAACTGTAACAGAATACAAGCCTTTGGATAGCTGACAACACGCTGCCCGCAGGAGAAAATCCTGCGGGCG
>OLNZ01002549.1_pt1 | contig 10803 bp, 9 predicted proteins | sample 1672981 | NCBI WGS metagenome assembly OLNZ01 (sample SAMEA3136743, study PRJEB25190) | human gut metagenome | biome: human gut; feature: human-associated habitat; material: faeces | place: Austria | collected 2013
CCCGCCGCAACGGAAAATCTCTATTCTCCGTAATGAAAAAACAGGGCTGTCGCATCTGCTGATCTCTGCGCCGGTCTCCATGATATGGACAATCCGGATGGCAGAGGATCTGTCGAAATGATGCGGCAGCCCCGTCTATCGTCTAATTATGCCTGTTTGATGCCATACTTACGATTGAACTTATCAATACGTCCGCGAGCAGAAGCAGCTTTCTGCTGGCCTGTGTAGAATGAATGACACTTAGAACAGATTTCTACGTGAATTTCAGGTTTTGTGGAACCTGTTACGAATTCGTTACCACAGTTGCATGTTACCTTTGCCTGATAATACTTAGGATGGATTCCTTCTCTCATCTTATTCACCTCACTAATATTCTTTCCTGATTGCCAACCAGGAATAATCACTTGAGTTATCTCAAATCGGGCGTTCATGCCCATTTCTGTCATTATAAAACAGCTTTTAAATTTTATCATACTTTTTTATAGTATGCAAGCGTTTTTTTGTATTTCACATAATATTTTTTACCACATTTTCGTATGGCGGATCATGTTGACGAATTCTGTATTATCTTTTGTATGCATAAACATATCCAGGATCTGCTCCAGCGCCTCTTCAGACTTCATGCCGCCCAGTGCCTTTCTCATCACATACATACCTTCAAGTTCTTCCTTGCTCAGCAGCAATTCTTCTCGTCTTGTTCCTGAACGCGGTATGTTGATAGCCGGGAAGATACGCTTCTCGGAAAGTTTTCTGTCCAGAACAAGTTCCATATTGCCTGTTCCCTTGAATTCTTCAAAAACGACATCATCCATCTTGCTGCCTGTCTCTACAAGAGCTGTAGCAAGCACCGTGAGGCTGCCTCCCTCACGCATATTTCGCGCAGCACCGAAGAATTTCTTCGGCATATGAAGTGCTGCCGGGTCCAGACCGCCTGAAAGTGTACGTCCGCTCGGCGGCACTGTCAGGTTGTACGCCCTGGCCAGACGTGTAATGCTGTCCAAAAGGATCACCACGTCTTTCTTATGTTCAACCAGACGTTTTGCACGCTCCAATACCATCTCTGAAACACGTTTATGATGTTCCGGTGTCTCATCAAATGTAGAGTAGATGACTTCCACATTATTGCCCTCAATATACTCCTTGATATCCGTCACTTCCTCCGGACGTTCATCGATCAGAAGAATGATCATCTGCATGTCCGGATAATTGGTATGGATTGCCTTGGCCACCTGCTTTAAAAGTGTTGTCTTGCCGGTCTTCGGCGGTGATACGATCATACCTCGCTGTCCCCGCCCAATCGGAGAAACAAGATTCATAATCCGCATGGAAACCGGCGCATTCGGTGTCTCAAGATTAATTCTGCTGTCTGGAAAAACAGGTGTCATATTTTCAAACTTGCCGCGTCTTTGGGCTTCATACGGCGGCATGCCGTTGACTGTTCTTATATATAAAAGTGCTGAAAACTTCTCTTTCTCTGTCTTTACCTTGATATTGCCACAGATAATATCACCGGTTCTCAGGTTAAATCTGCGAATCTGTGCCGGTGACACGTACACATCATTATTACCGGGCATATAATTCTCACAGCGGATAAATCCAAACCCTTCCGGGATCACTTCCAAAATACCATTCGCCATCATGCCGCTGTCTAACTGACCATAACCTGGGATTTCACTTTCCTCATTTGACTGGATATACTCATTTTTCTGGTAAACATCCACCCGTTGGCAACTGTCCCCACGCTGATAGCTGTCATTCCGGTGATAATTCTCACCGCGCTGGCCGTTTTCGTTACGCTGACCATTCTCATTCCGCTGGTAGTTCTCGCTGCGCTGACCGTAGGTATTTCTTCTGCCACTGTACAATCCGCCATTTGTATATGTCTGTCGTTCCGAGCGTTGTGTCCTTTCTGTGCGTTCTGACCGCTCCGGGCGTTCTGTTCGCTCTGATCGTCCTGCGTATTCCGCCCTGGATGTTCTGCCCCGAAAAACATAAGGCTTTTTATTCTCGCTCTTCACCTCATGTTCCGACCCTTTCTCAACTGATGCAGTCGGCTGCTCTTTGTCTTTCTCCAAAACTTCTGATTGATCTTCCAGAAGCCCCATCTCAGCCATGAGCTTCTGCAATTCCGCCTTACGCATCACGGATGTATTTCTGACGCCTTGGGCCTTCAATATTTCTCTCATCTGTGCGACAGACATTTCTTTTCCTGTTCAGCCATAAAAACCTCCTTATCTGCTGACAAATTTTCACCGTTTCCGACACAGTAAAATAACACTCGCTGTCAAACGATTCTGAATCATATTAAAATTATATCTTATACTGGGTAATGAATCCTTACGAAATCTCTGTAATCCTAATAATAAATTCCAATTCTAATAAAATAAGAACAAAAAACCTGTCGGTGTCTTATATTTTAGAAAATTTGAATAATTCTTCTTTACCATTATATATGAAATAAACGCAAATAAAAAGCATAACTTTTGTTTTTTTATTTTCTTTTTATAATTTTATACTAAAACCAACCGTCAATTCATTTACAATTTTTTACAATTTGAAAGTTTCGCAATCATTTCCTGCATATTTTTCAGCTTTATATCCGCTTTAATAATTGACAGCAGCTTTTATGAAGGAAACTTTTAACAAAATTCCTATTTTTTTACAGATTAAAGTGAAAAAAGATTGAATTATTGCTTAATCTATATTATAATCATCAATGGAAAGAATGAATTCCACTGAACATACTTTGCTGCGGATTTTGTCCGTCGGCAGGTCAATATAAGGAGGATGAAACAGAATGTCTTACAGTGACGAAATTATCGAAAAAGTTAAAGCAAAAAATCCTAACGAACCTGAGTTTATTCAGGCAGTGACAGAAGTTATGAATTCTCTTCGACTCGTTGTAGATAACGATCCAAAGTATCAGAACGAAGCATTACTTGAGAGAATCGTTGAACCAGAACGTATTATTATGTTCCGTGTACCATGGGTTGACGATGAAGGCAAAGTTCAGGTCAACAGAGGTTTCCGTGTACAGTTCAACAGTGCGATCGGACCTTACAAGGGCGGTCTCCGTTTCCATCCATCCGTTAACTTAAGCATTATCAAATTCCTTGGTTTTGAACAGATTTTCAAGAACTCCCTGACAGGCCTTCCTATCGGCGGCGGCAAGGGCGGTTCTGATTTCGATCCTAAAGGCAAATCTGACCGTGAAGTTATGGCTTTCTGCCAGAGCTTTATGACAGAGCTTTGCAAGCATATCGGAGCTGATACTGATGTTCCTGCCGGTGATATCGGTGTAGGCGGCCGTGAAATCGGTTATATGTATGGTCAGTACAAGAGAATCCGCAACGTATCCGAAGGTGTCTTAACAGGTAAAGGCCTCACATACGGCGGTTCCCTCGCTCGTACAGAAGCTACAGGTTACGGTCTTGTCTACCTTGTAGAAGAATTATTAAAATGCAAAGGCGACACAATCGAAGGCAAGACTGTTGCTGTATCAGGTGCCGGTAATGTTGCTATTTACGCTATTCAGAAGGCTCAGCAGCTGGGTGCTAAAGTTGTTACATGCTCTGACTCCACAGGCTGGGTATATGATCCGGAAGGCATCGATGTCGCTGCTCTGAAAGAGATCAAAGAAGTACAGCGTGCACGTCTGACAGAATACAAGAAATACAGACCACAGTCTGAATACCACGAAGGCCGCGGCGTATGGCAGATTCCTGTTGACATCGCTCTTCCTTGTGCAACTCAGAACGAGCTCTTCCTTGAAGATGCTAAACAGCTTGTGGCAAACGGCTGCAAGGTTGTTGCTGAAGGTGCCAACATGCCTACTACTCTTGATGCAACAGAATATCTTCAGGAACATATCTACTTCGTACCTGGCAAGGCTTCCAATGCCGGCGGAGTTGCAACATCCGCTCTTGAAATGTGCCAGAACAGCATGCGTTACAGCTGGACATTCGAGGAAGTTGACGCTAAACTCAAAGACATCATGGTCAACATCTTCCACAACATCGACAACGCTGCTAAAGAATACGGTGTAGAGAACAACTACGTTGCAGGTGCTAACATCGCAGGCTTCAAGAAAGTCGCTGATGCTATGCTTGCTCATGGTATTGTATAAAATGTAAAGTTCGGTCTTAGAAATCAATAAACAGGATGCTCAATAAGTTATTCAGAATAAACTTATTGAGCATCCTGTTTTTGTCGTTTTTTTGACCGAATTTTACTTTACTTTATACACATTAAACACAATCCGCCATTATAAAGCCTTCGGATCCTCAATAGGCGCCTGCCTGATCCCTGTAATATAAAATCTACCCCGGTTTGATTCAATGCCTATTTTAACGCAATAGTAATCTTACAAATTACACACAAAAAATACTCTATGATATACTATACCAGAAAACGCTTTAAAAATCGAGTACAAAACAAGCCACACATCTGTTTGCATAAATTTGCCGGCTATGCTATCATATATGTAGTTAGGAGGAATGCAGTTTTGTGGGCAGATAAGCGTTACCACTCTCTCGATTACGAGATGAAGGCCCGGTACGGGCACAAGATTTATAAGATTGCCCTTGACGGCGGCTTTACCTGCCCCAACAGGGACGGACTGATCGATGCAAGAGGCTGTATCTTCTGCAGTGCGGGCGGTTCCGGTGATTTTGCCGCATCCAGGAACCAATCCATCACGGAACAGATTGAGGAAGGCAAACAGCTGCTTGCAGGGAAACGGCTTTCCGGTCAGCCTGAGATTGGCAGCAAGGAATCCCCGATGCCTTGTTATATCGCCTATTTTCAGGCATTTACGGGAACTTATGCACCCATAGATCGTCTGCGGGCACTTTACACAGAAGCCATCCGCCACCCGGAAGTAGCCATTCTTTCCATTGCCACCCGCCCGGACTGTCTTCAACCGGAGGTTCTCGATCTTTTATCAGAACTGAATCAGATCAAACCGGTGTGGGTTGAGCTCGGCCTTCAGTCAATCCATCCTCAGACAGCTGCTTACATCCGGCGAGGCTATCCACTGTCTGTCTATGATGCAGCTGTTTTGAATCTTCACGAAAGAGGCATCGAAGTTATCACCCATGTGATTCTCGGGCTTCCCGGTGAAACTGCTGATGACATGCTGGCTACCGCCGATTATATCGCTCATCAGCCCATACAGGGTGTCAAGTTCCAGCTGCTCCATGTTCTCAAAGGAACCGATCTTTATACTGATTATCTGCAGCAGCCGTTCCATGTTCTGACACTGGAAGAATACACGAATATCCTCATCCGCTGTATTGAGCATATGCCGCCGGATGTGATTATCCACCGGATTACCGGTGACGGTCCCAAACATCTGCTGGCTGCCCCAGACTGGAGCCGCAACAAGAAACAGGTACTTAATCATATTCATCATTGCATGAAGCTTCGCAATGCATGGCAGGGGCGCTGTTATGTTCCGTTGACGAATGATTATTATGACAGGAATTGATGATTGCAATAGAAAGGAGTTTTTGTTTTATGAATCAGGATACACTGATGCTTTATAAATTAATGGTTCTCTATATGCTGAATAAGGTCGATTTTCCATTGACGAATTCTCAGATTTCAGAATTTATTCTGGACAAGGGCTATACGAATTATTTTACTCTTCAGCAGGCGCTCCACGACCTTTCCGATACAGAATTGATCCGAACAGAACATATCCACAACAATTCCTACTATTCCATGAACCAGTCCGGTGAAGAAACGCTGGAATTTTTCGGTCACAAGATTCCAGCTGAGATCAAGACTGAAATCGACCAGTTTTTCAATGAGCACAAGTATCACCTGAGAAGTGAGAATGAAGTTACCGCTGATTATTATGAAGATAAGAAGGACTGCTATATTGTTCGCTGCGAAATCCATGATAAGAAAGAACTTCTCGTCGGCATCACATTAAACGTCACAGATGAAGCTCAGGCAACCGCCATCTGCGATAATTGGCGCAATCTCCATGGCGATGTCTATGACTATCTTATCCATACCCTCATGATTCGTCACTAATACATTGTTTTCGAAATAACTATACCATTCACTTGCCTGCGAATCCGAGTGTACAGGCAAGTGAATGGTATAGTTATTTACGAAACGATGTACTAGAATCGAATAACCGCATCTGTAAACAAAAGAAAAACGCAACCTCCCTGTTCTTAGTGCCAAACGAATGCGCTATTGGCACACACCCCCAAAGAAAGGTTACGTTTTTCCTTTTCCCAATCACTTTTAAATTCTCAGTTGAACTTCTGTATTCCTATAAAGAACGATACAGATCTTCGTACTTTCTCGCTGAATTGCCCCAGGAGAAATCTGCTGCCATTGCCCTGTCTACAATACGGTTCCATGCTTCTCTGTCACCATAATAAACAGACTTGGCATACTCAATCACATGCAGCATCTCATGTGCATTATAATTTGCAAAACTGAATCCTGTACCGCTTCCTGTATATTCATTATACGGTTCTACAGTTTCCTTCAGACCGCCTGTCTCCCTTACAATCGGCAATGTACCATAGCGAAGACTCATCAGCTGACTGAGTCCGCATGGTTCAAACAGTGACGGCATCAGAAATGCATCGCATGCACCATAGATTCTGTGGGAACGGGTATTGTCATAACAGATACTTGCCGAAACTCTGTCTTTATACTTCCATTCATAGTATCTGAACATATTCTCATAGCGCGGATCACCTGTACCGAGAATAACAAACTGTACATCTTCCGCACAAATCTGTTCCATCACACAATCGATCAGATCCATTCCCTTCTGATCTGTCAATCTTGAAACAAGACCGATCATAAACTTGCCACCGTCTACCTGCATGCCAAGCTCCTGCTGCAGCGCCGTCTTATTATGCACCTTCTCTGTTCTGAAATTATACGGAGAATAATTGTGTACAAGCATCGGATCCGTCTCCGGGTTATACTCATCATAATCAATACCATTGACAATACCCGAAAGATTATTGGATCTCGCACGCATCAATCCATCCAGTCCCTCTCCATAGAACGGATACTTGATCTCATTCGCATAAACACCGCTGACAGTGGTGATCCAGTCTGCGTAAACAAGGCCGCCCTTCAGATAATTGCCGGCGCCGTATGCTTCCAGTTTGTCTGATGTAAACAGATAGCCCGGAAGTCCTGTTACACGCATCATATCATCAATGTTCCATGTTCCCTGGAACTTCAGATTGTGGATTGTCATCACGGCTTTCATGTTCTGGTAAAAATCGCTGTAAGAAGAACTATCCCAGAATTCATTCTTCAGATAAACCGGCATAAGACCCGTCTGCCAGTCATGGCAATGGATGATGTCCGGTCTGAAATCGATAACACAAAGCATCGTCAGTGCGGCCTTACTGAAGTAAGCAAACTTCTCAAGATCCCACAATCCATCTTCATAAATCCTGTCTCCGGAAAAATAGTATTCATTGTCGATAAAATAAAATGTCACGCCATCCAGCATCATCTGAAATACACCGACATAAATCATCCGTCCTGCCATATTGATATAAAAATTCGTCATATATTCCATCTGCTGTTGAAAATGTTCCGGAATCACTCTGTATTTCGGCAATACAACCCTGACATCAAATTCATCTCTATTGTATGCCTTCGGCAAAGATCCGACAACGTCTGCCAATCCGCCTGTCTTAATAAATGGTACCGCTTCAGATGCCGCAAATAGGACTTTCTTCATAAGGCTTTGTTCCTCCTGCTAATGCATTATATTGTATCTTCTATTATTATACAACATAATTCGTTGCAATAAAAGCAGAAATTTTGTGAATTTTCAGTCAATTATCAACTCCTGTTCTTGTATTCCAGTCGGATTTTATCCGCGATCAACGCAATAAATTCACTGTTAGTTGGTTTGCCTTTTCCGGTATGTATGGTATAGCCAAAAAGCTCATCAATGGTATCCATCTTGCCTCTGCTCCAGGCCACTTCGATAGCATGGCGGATCGCGCGTTCCACACGACTCGGCGTCGTCTTATTCATCTTGGCAATGGTCGGATACAGGACCTTCGTAATCGAATTAATGACCTCCCGGTTATCCACTGACATAATAATGGCATCCCGCAGATACTGATAACCTTTGATATGCGCCGGCACACCAATCTCATGAATAATGTTGGTCACATCTGTTTCCAGATTCTTTTCCCGGTATTCTGTCGTATAATCTGTTTGTCTGCTCTTCTGTGTATGGACCGGCTGTAAAATCTGTCGTTCAGTCACCTGATGAATACGACGCAGAATCATATCATTTTCAAATGGCTTCATAATATAATACATGGCGCCGAGATTAAAAGCATTCTCCGTGATGTTTTCCTTTCCAATGGCAGAAATCACAATAAATGCGGGTCGTTTCTTCAGCGACATATCCTTATTGACCTGCTGCATGACCTCCAGACCGTCAAGCTTCGGCATAATCAAATCCAAAAGGACAACATCCGGCTCCTGATTCTTAATAATGTCCAATGCCTGAACACCATCGTCCCCTCTTCCGATGACTTCAATATTCTTATCCGTCTGTAATATGGCATCCAACAAACTGACCATCTTCTCATTGTCATCAACAATCGCAACATTGATTTTTGTCATAACGCAGCCTCCCATTCTTCATCTTTTTCCAACAAGCGTCAAATGTATTATATTATCAAAAAAAGATTGTCTCAATTAATAAAACTCGCAATAACCACCAAAATAGGACAATATTTTCTAATTTTTTTATTATTTTTATTTATGAAGTCGAAAAACATATTATTTCGTCTGTTTTTATTCAATTTTTTATTTTTTTCTAAAAATCAAAAGGGCTTATTGCTGTTTATTTTCAAACATGATACACTTTTATTAATGTTAATTATTTCAAATCCATTGAATTAAAGAGGTTTTTTTATGCAAAAAGAAAATAAAGGCAGCATCGACCTGACAAAAGGATCGATTCCCGGCGGTATTCTGGCCTTTGCCATTCCGTTGTTTCTCGGTCAGCTGCTTCAGCAGTTGTATAACATGGTTGATGCATGGGTCATCGGCAACTTTGCGGATAACGATGCTTTTGCCGCCGTCAGTTCCACCGGCACTGTCGTCTTTCTGATCATCGGTTTTTTCTCCGGCATTGCCACCGGCGGCGGTGTCGTTATTTCACGCTATTTTGGCGCCCGCGATGAAGACAATGTTTCAAAGGCTGTCCACACGAATTTCCTGATGGGGCTGATTGCTTCCGCAATCGGCACTGTTGCCGGTCTTATCCTGGCTCCCCATCTTCTGGTATGGCTTGGCACCCCGGACTCTGTTATGCCCCATGCCTTAAGGTATCTGCAGATTTATTTCGGCGGTGTATCCACTGTTATCCTCTACAACATCTGCATGTCCATCATGCGTGCCCTGGGTGACAGTATTCATCCCCTTTACTATCTGTTATTCTCTTCCATTGTGAATATCGGTCTGGATCTGCTTTTTGTGGCCCATCCTGCCTTTCACTGGGGTGTTACAGGTGCTGCAGCCGCCACTGTGATCTCTCAGGGTCTCAGCGTCATTCTCTGTTTGTTTCGTATGTGTCGGATTAAAGATTATACCCGGCTTGATTTCAAAAAGCTGCATTACCATTCCCACATGATGAAGAAGGTGTTGTATCAGGGTCTGCCCGCCGGCATTCAGAATGCCGTGATCACCGTCGGCAACCTGGTGATTCAGAAGAATATCAATTCCTTCGGCGCTTACGCTATGTCCGGAATGGGGGCCTACTCCAAGATTGAGGGATTCGTTTTCCTTCCGATTATGAGTATGGCCATGGCACTTCCGACCTTCGTCAGTCAGAACCTGGGAGCCAGGCAATACCATCGTGCCAAAAAGGGCGCCGTTTTCGGCATCTTATTTGGCATGATCACCGCTGAGGTTACCGGACTTCTGATCTACTTTTTTATTCCATATGCACTGAAGATTTTCGGCAGTACACAGGAAGCCGTTGCCTACGGCACTATTCATGCCCACATTGTCAGCCTGTTTTTCTTCCTGCTGGCCTTTTCCCATTGCTCTGCCGGTGTGATGAGAGGCTGCGGCTATGCTGTTGTGCCAATGGCTGGAATGTTGCTTTTCTGGTGCGGCCTGCGTATCGTCTACGTCACCACAGCACTCCGGTTCTTCCCGGTCTTTCAGATGATTTCCTGGGCCTATCCGCTGACATGGGGATGCAGTACCATCCTGTTTCTGATCTTCCTGTTCAAAGCCGACTGGCAGCATCATTTGGACTAAATGTGTATGCTATCATTGATTTGATTGATAGTTTGCACTGAACATTTTTCAAAGGCTGTTCGCACAATTGCGAATGGCCTTTTTTATTTTCTGGAAATATCTGTAAATTATTCTAGTTGTATAGGTAATTTTTCACTATATCACCACTTTAATTTCCTAAATTTTTTACACTTTTTTACGTTGACAAAATAAATTATCAAGGGCTATAATACTGCTAACGAAAAGTTAAAGGCGATGACGAAGAGAAGTAGCGCTGTTTATCGCTTCCAGTGAGTGGAGAGAGTGAGAACCCACAGAATGAATCAGCGTGAATAACACTTTAACAGCCGCAATCTGAACAGCATTTTGCCCAGTAGGTGCGCCGTCAGCTGGACGTCAGACAGCAGGAGGTTTTTGCCTCTGTTGAGAGACTGCATTGCAGTAATTCAGGTGGTACCGCGGATTTTATATTCGTCCTGAACGATCATCGTTCAGGGCGATTTTTTATTTACGCGAGCAACGAGCCAAAGT
>OLNZ01002563.1_pt1 | contig 10773 bp, 8 predicted proteins | sample 1672981 | NCBI WGS metagenome assembly OLNZ01 (sample SAMEA3136743, study PRJEB25190) | human gut metagenome | biome: human gut; feature: human-associated habitat; material: faeces | place: Austria | collected 2013
TAGATGTTTCTTCTCCCTTAAGGTGCTTGTAATAATGTCTTTGAACTGTTCCATGAGCAGCCTCATATTCATAATATCCCTGTGGAGATACCAGAACTGATGTCATCATTGATAATGAACCAAATGCTGTTGCAACCATATCTGACATAACGTCACCATCATAGTTCTTGCATGCCCAGATATATCCACCTTCTGAACGGATAACTCTTGCAACTGCATCATCTATTAATGTATAGAAATACTCAATTCCTGCTTCCTTGAACTTATCAGCATAATCCTTATCATATATATCCTGGAATATATCCTTAAATGTATGATCGTACTTCTTAGAGATTGTATCCTTAGTTGCAAACCAGAGATCCTGCTTAGTTTCAAGTGCAAAATTAAAGCAGCTTCTTGCAAAATTCTCAATAGAATCGTTAAGGTTATGCATACCCTGAATAATTCCTGCCCCCTTAAAGTTATGAATAAGCTCTCTTGATTCGTTACCCTGCTCATCTGTGTATACAAGCTCTGCCTTGCCAGCTGCTGGAATCTTCATCTCTGATGCCTTGTATACATCACCATAAGCGTGTCTTGCTATTGTGATAGGCTTTTTCCAAGTCTTAACATATGGCTCAACACCCTTAACAATAATAGGTGCTCTGAATACAGTACCATCTAATATTGCTCTGATTGTTCCATTAGGGCTTTTATACATTTCCTTAAGGTCATATTCCTTAACTCTTGCTGCATTAGGAGTGATTGTAGCACACTTGACAGCAACACCATATTTCTTAGTTGCTTCTGCTGAGTCAACAGTAACTTGATCATTAGTTTCATTACGATGGACGAGTCCAAGATCATAATACTCTGTATTAAGGTCTACATAAGGTAAAAGCAGTTCTTCCTTAATAAGCTTCCACAATACTCTTGTCATCTCATCTCCATCCATCTCAACGAGTGGTGTTGTCATCTTAATCTTTTCCATTACTAATCCTCCATATTGTGCATTTAATATTGGAACTATATCCAAGCTATTATTAAAATTTGCTTACAATTATAAAATATTTTTATTACTTTGTAAATGCCTGTTTTGCCATAACAATTATCTTGTATTAAATATCCCAGTTTGCTATAATTACATAATTGATTTACATAGGGTTTGCCATTTACGGTGGCTGTTATTCTAAATACTGCCGTATATGTTGTAATATTCGTGTAAACATTATTAATATGCAGGTTTTATTGTGCCTGTATTTTAAAGGATTATAGTAATAAATCACATTTAAGAAAGGACGGTTTTGTAATATGTGCGGATTTGCTGGATTTACAGGATACCTTGAAAATGGTAAGGATGTACTTACTGATATGATGAATAAAATCATCCACAGAGGACCTGACAGTGCCGGTCAGTATATAGACGACAAGGCTTATATGGGCTTTAGAAGACTTTCAATCATCGACCTTGATAACGGAAGCCAGCCTATGTTCAACGAAAATAAAAAGATTGTTATCACATTTAATGGTGAGATATATAATTATCAGGATTTAAGAAAAGACCTTATTGAAAAGGGGCATATATTTGCGAACAACTCTGATACAGAAGTTCTTATTCACGCTTATGAAGAATACGGTGAAGATATGTTAAATAAGCTTCGTGGTATGTTTGCATTTGTTATATGGGACAGTGAGAAGGAAACTCTCTTTGGTGCAAGGGATTTCTTTGGAATTAAGCCTTTCTACTACACTGTAGTTGACGGCAACATTATATATGGTTCTGAGATTAAGAGCATATTGGCACACCCTGCATATAAGAAGGAAGTTAATGATGTTGCTCTTGAAAATTACCTCACATTCCAGTATTCAGTGCTTCCTGAAACATTCTTTAAAGGTGTATACAAGCTTATGCCAGGTCACTGCTTTACTTTCCATAATGGAGAAATCAACATAAAAAGATACTGGGAGCCTACATTTGAAGCTGATGAGAGCAAGTCCTTAGATGAATTTGTCAAAGAGATTGACGATGCTATGCACGACTCAGTTGAACACCACAAGATTAGTGATGTTGAGGTTGGTTCATTCCTTTCAAGCGGTGTTGACTCAAGCTATGTTGCCGCTACATTTAATGGTGACAAGACATTTACAGTTGGATTTGACTACGAAAAATATAACGAGATAGATTACGCTAAAGCCTTATCTGAGAAAATCCAGATAGACAATTATTCTAAGCTTGTGTCAAGTGAAGAATACTGGGCAGCTATCCCTAAAATCCAATATCATATGGACGAACCTTTAGCTGACCCTGCTGCTATTGCCCTTTACTTTGTAAGCCAGACAGCTTCTAAGTATGTTAAGGTTTCAATGTCAGGCGAGGGTGCTGATGAGTTCTTTGGCGGATATAACATTTACAAAGAACCTCTTGATACAGCAGGCTATAGAAAGCTTCCAAAGGGACTCCGCAAGTGTCTTGCCAATGCTGCACAGGCTGTTCCATTTAAGTTCAAGGGCAAGAATTTCCTTATAAGAGGAAGCAAGGATATTGAAGAACGCTTTATCGGTAACGCATTTATGTTCAACGAAAAAGAACGTGCCAAGATATTAAAGAACCCTACTGGAAAGTATAACCATAAAGAACTTACTAAGCCATTTTATGACAAAGTTAAAGATAAAGATGATGTAACTAAAATGCAGTATATAGATATTAACTTCTGGCTTATCGGTGATATTCTTCTTAAGGCTGATAAGATGAGTATGGCACACAGCCTTGAAGTAAGAGTTCCTTTCCTTGATAAGGAAGTATTCAATGTAGCAAGAACTCTCCCAACTAAGTACAAAGTTAATAAATCTAATACTAAATACGCTATGCGTAAAGCTGCTAACCAATATCTTCCTGATATGGTTGCTGAGAAGAAGAAGCTTGGTTTCCCAGTGCCAATTAGAATATGGTTAAAGGACGAGAAATATTACAATATGATTAAAAAAGCTTTCACAAGCGAAGCTGCTAACAAGTACTTCAACACAGATGAGCTTGTTAAGTATCTTGATGAACATAAAGAAGGCAAGGCAGATAATTCAAGAAAAATCTGGACAGTATATATGTTCCTTGTATGGTACAATGACTTCTTTGGTGACTCAGAATATGCGGCTTAACTACAAGACTGCGGTTATAGCTGTAATTTTTCTGAAATTCAGGATTTGAGAAAAATTTCAAGAATTAAATATAAAAAATTTCAAGAAATTCAGTATTTTAAAGAAAATCAAAAGAAAACATCTTAATTATAAATAAAAACTGTCCTGTTTAATGATTAGATTAATATGAGCTAATTATATCTGCTCACTTTATCCAATTCATTAAACAGGACAGCTTTTTTATTACTCTACATTCTTTAATGCTTCATCCATAGGTATCTTCTTTATCTTATACATCATAAATACTGAAATCAGAGCATACACACCGATATTCAGCACGAACATAACTACGAACAGATATGGTGCATAGTAGCAGGAAATCCAGCCGGACATTTTCTCCATAAATACCCTGAACAGGCTATTCATAATTACAACTGATAATGCAATATTGATAACAACTGATATGACAACCACTATTGTTGTTGAGGTGACATACAGCCTGCTTATCTCACTGTTGGAATAGCCTAATATCTTAACCATAGAGATTGATGTCGAATTCTTCTCAACAATAAGCTTAGTTAACAAGAACATTAATACTGCAAATAATACAACTGCAAAGACTTTAATAATTCCAAATACTTCCCCCATAGAACGGTCAAGCTGTCTTGAAACCTTAGTTAAATCATCAATTGTAATCTCTGTTGCAATATATTTCTCATCAATATCAAGCTTCTCTGATGATAAGTAGCCTGAATAGTAATCATCATCTTTGTCGAATAGATTTTTAAAATATCCGTCACCCATAAATACTGCAAATGCTGATGGATAATCATACATATCCTTAACTGTAAATGTATATTCCTTGTCCTCATATTTCTCTTTGAGCGTTATCTTATCACCCTTATTAATCTTGAACTTTTCAGCATAGCCGTGTGACACATACACTTCACCATCTTTAAGCTCACTACTGTTAATGTCAACATATTCGCTGTCATCAGCAATTCCGTATATCAATACATCTTCACTCTTTAAACGTCCCTCAAGTGTTGAAAGTGTCCTGACACAGTATTTCTCTGCGGCCTCATTATCCACCTCAACCGGAACTTTCAATACATACTGATGTTTAGCTATAAGTTTGTCCTGTATCTCATTCTGGTAATGGTCAAGAAGCGGGGTCATCATAATACCGAACAGAAGGAGTATATTGGCAAATAATATACCCACAAATAATGTAATGTAATTTGGCATATTCTGTATAATTATTCTTAAACGAAATCTGTTAAAGAACTTGAATCCTGGCAAATGCACAGCTTTCTTCTTCTGTCTTACAGCCAAGTCCTTTCTTAAGAACTTAAGTGGTGAAAGACGAAGCCTGTAACCTATGAGCAATACATTTATCACTACCATTATTATAAATGGAACAACTGTTGTTAATACAAATGCTTCACCATTCCAAAGTGTTGTATAAGTTGTAAGCGAATAACTCTGATAATATGTATCTACAAATATATCCTTAAACCATGTATATCCTAATATGTTACCGACAAGCGCACCTGCTAATGTAACAATAATCGGTAGAAGAATATAATGTAACAACAGCTCTCCCCTTGTATATCCCGAAGCTCTTAAAGTACCAATAACATTAGCTTCTTTGAATATTGTATTATTAGTTGTAACTGCAAATACAAATGCCATAATAGCTATAACAACATATAAAAGAACTATCATCATAGCCTTGTCGCTTCCCATATCATCACCGGTAAAATGTATCGCCTGATTAAGATATCCTGGAATATAACTAGTAAGTATAGCATTATTAGATATTACTTTCATAAAATCATCTGCCATCTCTTTTTCTTCTATATCGTCTGCAGGCTTATTATCATATTTCCACGAATATACATAATGAATATGTGTATCATCATACATATCAAAGCAGCTCTCTGACACTACACCAACACCGAATTTTAAAGAGTCAAACATTGTATCTGAGTTGTTCGAGAAAAGACAGCTGTAATCAGATAATGCAACATAACCTGTTACTTTAAGTGCCCTTGTGCCAACATTAATTATGTCGCCGATTTTAATATTATTATTGACAGAATACATTCTATCCAATGCAATCTCGTTAATATCCTCTGCGAGTCTGCCTTCCATAACATCAACCTTATCAATATCATCTCTATTAATATAGAAACGTATTGTGCTCTGGTCGTCTTCTCTTAACTTCTCATTATTGTGTACTTTTAAAGTTTCTTCTTTATAGAAGTTCTCATATATAGTAACATTTTCTTCTTCTAACCTGTCAATCAGCTTATCATCGGCCTTGGAATACAATTCAAAATTACCATCTTCTACATTATATTTATCAAAACTCTTATTATATGTATCAAGCACGCTTCCATCAGCTATAAGAAAACCACTTATAAGCCCTATAACAGCTGTCATAAATATAAATATGACTATATATTTTGCAATTTCACCAGTAAATTCTCTTGGCAATCGTTTAATTAAAGGATTTTTCATATCTAACTCCCATTATATAATATTTAATCTACCATTCAAGGTCAGCGGCAGATACCTTACTGTTATTAACTATATTATCTCTTATCTGTCCATCTCTTAACTTGATAACCCTGTCAGCCATATTCTGGATAGCATCATTATGTGTAACCATTATGACTGTGTTGCCGTATTTCTTGTTGACATCCTCAATAAGCTTTAAGATTTCCTTAGATGTGTGATAATCAAGTGCTCCTGTGGGCTCATCACATAATAATATGTCGGGATTTTTAACAATAGCCCTGCCTATTGCAGTTCTTTGCTGTTGTCCGCCAGATAACTGGTTAGGAAGCTTATGCCTGTGCTCATACAGCCCTAATGTATTAAGCAGTTCGTTAATATCAAGCGGTGAATCGCTAAGATAAGCACCAACCTCGATATTCTCCTTAACATTAAGGTTAGGTATAAGATTATACATCTGGAATACATAACCAAGGTGCTTTCTTCTGTATCTTGTAAGCTCTTTTTCTTTCATATCTTTAGTCTTTTCACTATCAATGCTTACATATCCCAAATCAGCATCATCTATTCCACCTATTATATTAAGAAGTGTTGATTTTCCCGAACCAGATGGTCCAAGCAGTACGCATATTTCCCCTTTTTCAACTTCAAAATTAATTCCCTTAAGAACTTCTACTTTATTAGAAGTACTGCCATATGATTTTTTTAAATCTTTTACAGTAAGAAACATATAATTTTCTCTCCTTCATATTTAATATAATTAGGTTAGTCTAACCTAACCTTTATTAGTATTATAATATCAATAACGCAAAAAAGGAACACACCAAATGATAAAATATATCAATTAGTGTGTTCCTTTTTATAATTTTTAGTAATTTATATTCTGTGATTATTGCTTCTTACAAGTAATACTTTGCGGCATTATAAATTTCTATGCTTAAGATTATTACTTATGCTCCTCAGCTAAGGTTATATTCTTCATACTATTCATACTGATGAAAAGTGTTGATGTATTATGTAAAAGTGCTGATGTTGTTGGCTGTATTACACCTAATACACCAAGTGCTATAAGTCCTGAGTTGAAAGATACTATAGTTCTGTAATTACGGTTAATCTTCTTAATAAGATTGTTGCTTAAATCCTTAAGATATACAATCTGCCCTAAATCATCAGCACTAACTGTAATATCTGCAATCTCTCTTGCTATCTGAGCACCATCACTTATTGCAATACCAACATCTGCCGCTGACAATGCCGGTGAATCGTTAATACCATCACCAATCATTATAACCTTACGTCCGGCAGCTTTTTCCTTCTCAACAAATGAAGCCTTATCTTCTGGGAGTACTTCTGAATAATATTCATCTACGCCAACCTTGCCTGCGATTGCCTTAGCTGTACGCTCACTATCTCCTGTCATCATTACAACCTTAGATATTCCAAGCTCTTTAAGTGAACTAATTACTTCCTTAGCCTCTGGTCTTACAGGGTCTTCTATACATATAACCGCCGCAAGCTTATCCTCAATTGCAAGATAAAGGTGTGAATATTCTTCTGGAAGATTATCAAACATTTCCTGTCTGCCTTCAGGCACAGTACAGCCTTCATCTTCAAATACAAAATGATAGCTTCCTATTATAGTCTTCTTATTATTTATAGTAGTTGATATACCATGTGCAACTATATACTCAACCTTTGTATGCATTTCTTCGTGGCGTAAGTTCTTCTTAGCTGCTGCATCAACAACTGCCTTGGCCATAGAATGTGGAAAATGTTCTTCCATACAGGCAGCCATTCTTAAAAGCTCATCTTCACTATCACCACTAAATGAATATACATATTTTACTGTTGGTGCAGCCTTAGTAAGTGTTCCTGTCTTATCAAATACGATAGTATCTGCAGCGGCTACTGCCTCTAAGAACTTACCACCCTTTACTGTAATATCATTCTGTCCAGCCTGTCTTATTGCTGACAATACTGTTATTGGCATAGCAAGCTTAAGTGCACAGGAGAAGTCGACCATAAGTATTGATAATGCCTTTATTGCATTTCTTGTAAGAAGATATGTGAGTGCTGTTCCACCTAATGTATATGGAACTAATGAATCCGCAAGATGTTCAGCCTTGCTTTCAAGACCAGACTTGAGCTTCTCTGACTCCTCAATCATCTTAACAATCTTGTCATACTTACTATTACCGCCACTCTGCTTAACCTTTATTGTGAGTCCGCCCTCCTCAATAACTGTTCCTGCAAATACAGCACTTCCTGTATTCTTGCTTACCGGCACTGCTTCACCAGTAAGTGAAGCCTGATTAACCATAGCTTCACCAGCAACTACAACTCCGTCAAATGGAATAACATTACTTACATGAACTATAATTTCATCACCGTTCTTTATCTCATTAACAGGGACTAATACTTCTGTATCGGCTGTCTTAAGCCATACCTTGCTTACATTAAGTGACATAGTCCTTGCAAGATCTCCTACCGACTTCTTATGTGTCCATTCTTCCATAATCTCACCGATTCCAAGAAGGAACATAACAGAACCTGCGGTATTGAAATCATTTCTTAACATAGAAACACCGATTGCTGTCGCATCAAGCACAGGTACTTCCATCTTTCCTTTAAGCAATGTCTTAACACCGCTGCCAATATATTTAACCGACTTTACAGTTGTTACAACATTTCTTACAGATATAGGGAGAAACAGCTTACTTGCTGCTCTTAAGAATACCTTATTAACCAGCTTGTCCTGATAATAAGAATTCATCTCTCTTCCTGAACTGTTAAGCACATCTTCAGGAACTGTCACCTGTGAATATGTAAAATGCTTAAGTTCATTAATAATCTGTGCTTTATCGCCTTTGAATTCTATAACAGCATCACAAGTCTTTTCATATACTTTGACAGAAGTCACTGTTTCTATATTTTTAATATAATACTCTAATATATCTGCCTGTTTAAAACTCATATGCTTCATATCCATATGAACTCTTAAACGTCCTGTCATACTGTGTTTAATATAAAATTTCATATTCTGCCTCTTAGCACTTATTCCAGCATATTATTACTGCTCTGTGCTTTCTGTTTCTTCTGATACTTCGTTTAATTCTACTGTATCATCTACAACTTCTTCTGCTGCTTCTCTCTCATCGTTGATAGCCTTAGCCTCCGCATAGATATCACCAGCATTCTCCTGAATTGTTGTTGCTGTCTTCATTACACACTTCTTAGCACGAAGGACTGCTGCTGTACAGTTTGTGTATACCTTCTTAGCATCCTGGCTTGATAATATCTTAATTCCTGCTGTACCAAAAAGTACACCTGCTGCAAATATTCCTGTCTTAACTCCATCGATTTTCTTAAATACGTTTTTCATCTTGTCCTCCATTTCCAATTAACATCTGGCTGATGTAATTTACTTTGATTTTTGTTTAGGTATTATCTTATACCATACTTTTTAGTTTTACCACATATTTTTTATTAATTGAGAAACTTTATCAAAAACAGGAGGGACATTATTATTATGGCCCTCCTGTTATACTCTTAACTGTCTTACTGTCTATGTAACCACAAGCTGTTAAACCCTTCTGCACTATCTGGTTCCATTTGCTGGCTGACAGATTGATTACTGAATTATCGTCAAACTCAACTGTGTATGTGTTGTTCATATTACATTCACTTCCACACGATACACGGTACATATTTCTTCTGTTAATAGCACCAATCTCCTCAAGTGTATTAATCATACGGTATACTGTAGCTGTTCCAATATTAGGATCAAGCTTTGATGCCTTATAATATATTTCTTTGCAGCACGAACATTCTTCATTAAGAATAATGTCTAAAAGCATCATTCTCTGTTTCGTTATTCTGCATCCCCTGTTTCTTAATCTTTGCAGAATTATGTCCTTCTGCATTTCGCTTCTTTCATAGCCAACTACTTCAGAAGCATTTTTATCACATGAATAGTATTTCTGCATTAATGCCTCCTATCCTAGTGGCAGCCTCCACAATGACCACAATCTCCACCGCATGAATGTTTGCCATTCTTCTTGCCTTTAACCATTGTATACACAATAGCGGCTACAATTACCACCAATACCACCAATACGATTACTGTACCCATATTAATCCTCCATTCTTACACCAACTCTGACATCTGCCGCTATATCTGATGAATAAAATATATATCCAATCCGCCACTTAGTGACGGATTGAACACTTATATAATTATGATTAGGAAGTAATCTTAGTTAGCTGCTGCTTTCTTGTATTCTTCCGCTTCCTTTGTTGGTCTGAATAAAAGATAAAGGAAACCAGCTACTAATACAAATGCTACACCTGTCCAGATACTGAATACACCATCAGCGATAAGGCTTCCAATATTGTAGATGCAAAGTGATACTACATATGCAAATCCACACTGGTAACCAATTGCTATCCAAGTCCATTTAGCACTGTTCATCTCTCTCTTAATAGCACCGATTGCTGCGAAGCAAGGAGCACAGAGAAGGTTGAATGTAAGGAATGAGAAACCTGCTAACTTAGTAAATGCAAGTGCAAGTGCTGCATATGGAGATACATCTCCACCACCATAAAGGATACCCATAGTACCAACGATATTTTCCTTAGCTACAAGTCCTGTGATTGAAGCAACGGCTGCCTGCCAGTTACCCCATCCAAGTGGAGTGAATATCCAGCCGATTGCATTACCAATCTTAGCTAAAATACTCATATCAATTTCATCTTCTGCTAACATTCTGAATCCGTCATCAGCAAATCCAAAATATGTTGTGAACCATACAACGATTGTAGAAAGAAGGATAATTGTACCAGCCTTCTTGATGAATGACCAGCCACGCTCCCACATACTTCTAAGTACGTTGCCAACTGTTGGAATATGGGAGCCATATTATATGCAGGAAGTTCCATAACGAATGGTGCTGGATCTCCGCTGAATAACTTTGTCTTCTTTAAAATAATACCTGATACGATAATTGCTGCCATACCAATGAAGTAAGCTGATGTTGCAACCCAAGGTGAACCACCGAAGATAGCTCCTGCAATCATAGCGATGAATGGTATCTTAGCACCACAAGGTATAAATGTTGTTGTCATAATTGTCATACGACG
>OLNZ01002566.1_pt1 | contig 10757 bp, 8 predicted proteins | sample 1672981 | NCBI WGS metagenome assembly OLNZ01 (sample SAMEA3136743, study PRJEB25190) | human gut metagenome | biome: human gut; feature: human-associated habitat; material: faeces | place: Austria | collected 2013
ACAGGTGGTACATTTCATGCGGCACTGTTAAATGATGGAACAGTATGGACCTGGGGATACAATCCGGCTGACAACTGTGGAATCGCAGACCGTCTTGTCGTAAAGACACCGACTAAGGTCGCATCTGATGCAATAATGGTATGGACAGGCAGATTACAATATAATTCGGACAAGTACAGCCTTGCCGGGTTTGATGGGGAATATCCTGCCGAAATGATGAATACCGTAATAGAAAAAAATGATGGTTCATACTGGATTTGTGGAGAGGGTGTTGGCACAGAACAAAAAACTGTTTCGGGAGAAACAGAGTATACAGTTACATGTAGCAGTAAATTTGTGCCATATGAATTTCCTGCAAATGAATTTTCAAAATAAAATATGGCTGAAAGTAAAAATCCCCGGTAGTAACTACCGGGGATTCTCTGTCTATTCAGCTACAACCTTGGCAAATTTCTTTTTACCACGTCTGATAATGAGACCCTCGCCCTTGAAATCGTCGAGAGTGTATTTTGTAGAGATATCAGTTACCTTCTCATCTGCAACGGAAACACCGCCCTGCTGGATATTTCTGCGGCCGTCTCCTCTTGAATCGCAAAGTCCTGCTTTTACGAGAACAGAGATGATATCAAGCTCTCCGTCAGGGAAGTCCTCAGCGGTAACAGTAACTGTAGGCATATTTGCGTTGTTGGCTCCGCCTGCGAAAAGTGCATGGCTTGCCTCTTTAGCCTTTGTGGCTTCCTCCTCACCGTGAACAAGCTTTGTAAGCTCGAATGCCAGGATTTCCTTAGCATCATTGAGCTGTGCGCCCTCCCAGCTTTCCATCTTGTCAATCTCTTCGAGAGGAAGGAAGGTGAGCATTCTGATACATTTAAGAACATCGGCATCAGAAACGTTTCTCCAGTACTGGAAGAACTCGAAAGGTGTTGTCTTGTTAGGATCAAGCCATACTGCACCTGACTGTGTCTTGCCCATCTTCTTGCCCTCAGAGTTTAGGAGCAGATTGATTGTCATAGCGTATGCGTCTTTTCCAAGCTTACGTCTGATAAGCTCTGTTCCACCGAGCATGTTGCTCCACTGGTCATCTCCACCGAACTCCATGTTGCAGCCGTATTTCTGGAAAAGTGTGTAGAAATCGTAGCTCTGCATGATCATGTAGTTAAACTCAAGGAAGGAAAGACCTTTTTCCATACGCTGCTTGTAGCACTCAGCTGTAAGCATACGGTTTACTGAGAAATGAGCACCAACCTCGCGGAGCACATCCACGTAGTTTAAGTCCATCAGCCAGTCAGCGTTGTTTACCATGATAGCCTTTCCCTCGCCAAAGTCGATGAAGCGGCTCATCTGTTTCTTGAAGCACTCTACGTTGTGGTTGATAGTCTCTGTTGTCATCATCTGGCGCATATCTGTACGTCCTGATGGATCACCAATCTGTGCGGTACCTCCACCGATAAGTACGATAGGCTTGTTTCCTGCCATCTGAAGTCTCTTCATAAGGCAAAGCGCCATGAAGTGTCCAACGTGAAGGCTGTCTGCTGTAGGATCAAAGCCGATGTAGAAGGTAGCCTTTCCGTTGTTTATAAGCTCTTTGATTTCTTTTTCGTCGGTTACCTGCGCGATAAGACCGCGGGCAACTAATTCGTCATAAATTGTCATGATTTTCCTCCTGATAAGTTGAATCTGTATTCTGAAAAATAAAATATCCCCCTCATCCATTTAAGGACGAGGGGGATTTCTCGCGTTACCACCTTAATTTGCATCCTGCTCGCACAGGAATGCCTCCGTGAGTTGTCACACATTATTCGACATATATTATATAGTGAAAATAGCCGATTCTGCTAACACTCCGGCACTATAACGTGTGCCAATACGTTGCAGCTTATTAATCGAACCGGCGATATTTAACCATCCGGTATGACGTTCGGTGCAAAGCTCCGGGATGTATTCCAGATCTGTTTCCTTGTGCCTCTCACCTGCCGGCAGCTCTCTGTAAGTATTGCAGAAATGTACTTGTTCCCATCAAAGCCTGTTGAAATGTAATTGTGCTTCAATTGACGATATTATAGCCGTTTAAGAAGGGGTTTGTCAAGGGCTGTAAAAAGCGGTGATTACTTTAACGGTATATACAGGTCGGAAGAACTATTGCAAAAAAGTATAAAAAAGTATAAAATAAAAGAAAAAGTATAAAAATTTATAAAAAACTATAAAGAACAATATAAAGTATAAAAAAATATAAATAGTTTTGAATTTCATATAATAAATTGAGGTGAATTTATGCAGAATCCATTTACTACAACCTTCAGTAAGACTCCGGAATACACATATATCCATACAGAGAAAACAGAGGAGATACTGGAAAACTTTATTTACGATAATCCGTCGGAGTCGGTATATAAGATAACCGGTGTCAGAGGCTCCGGTAAAACCGTTATACTTGCAAAGGTGGAGGAAGAATTAAGAACCAATGAAAGCAGATATATAAACTGGCTTGTTTTTGATGTAAATCCTGCAAGAGATATACTGGGACAGATAGCGGCAATGCTTGTAAAGGCCGGTTTTGGTTCACAGGATAAGAAAACAACAGGGATAAACCTCTCTGCAACAGTGATGGGAACAGGTGGTGGAATCGGCTATACGGCAGAAAACAATAATAATTTCTTTGATATCGGTGTAGAAGTTGAGACAATGATACAGGCTGCACAGAAAAAGGGGAAGAAGATACTTATAGGAATAGATGAGGTTTCAAAGTCCGAAGAGATGATAAAATTTGCGTCTGAATATGGCAGATGGCTCAGAGCAGGGTATCCGGTTTATTTTGTGTGTACAGGCTTGTATGAAAATATACAGGAATTGAGCAATGTCAAAAATCTTACATTTTTCAGAAGAGCGGCAACAGTTAAAACGGAGCCTCTTAATATGATACGAATGACTGAAATGTATAAGAGTAAGCTGGATATTGACAGTAATGAGGCTCGTGAAATGGCGAAAATTACAAAAGGATACGCATATGCATTTCAGGAATTGGGAGTGTTGTATTTTAAGAAAAAGTTGGATGAGTTGTTAGAAGATATTTTACCAAAACTCAAAGCTGAATTGTTTGCATATTCTTATGAAAAAATATGGGAAGAGATGACTGAAATGGACAGGTTTCTTGCAGGACTTTTGACAGAAAAGGAAGAATACAAGCGTGAAGAAGTGCTTAAGCTTATGGGAGAGAAGTCAGGAAGCTACTCTATGTACAGGGATCGTCTTATAAAAAGAGGGATATTAAATTCCAGACAGGGCTATATCTCACTTGCACTTCCATATTTTGGTGAATATATAAAGGAGTATTGTTAGAATCTTAAAATGAGTGAATTATATAAGCTCCAAAAACTTTTTAATTATTGCACTCTGACCTGTGGTGATGTATACTTTGAATAACAAACAAACTTTGGTTATGAAAGGGAGAAAAAATGAGCACATATTATACTATTATGAGTATGATTGACGGCTTTAAGTCGTTTATCAATCTGGCAGTTATGGTACTGACAATTGTTGCATCATGGATTATGTATGCAAAGGCAGGAGAGCACGGCTGGGCGGCCATTGTACCGTTTTACAGCTCATATGTAAAATTCAGGATTGCAGGGAAACAGAAGCTGTTCTGGGGATATCTTGTGGCAAGTATCGCAAGTATAGCAGGATGTATTTTATTGATGTATGAGATTATTGCCTCAGGACTTTCCGTTATGACATCCAGTTATATGGGGTCGTATTATGATTCTACCTATGGATATGCCGGAAACCGCATCGGGGCTCACATGGGCATGCTGATATTTGCAGTTATTCTGATTATTGGAGCAATGATTGCGGCATTGGTTATGAATATCCTCTGCTGTGTCGGACTGGCACATGCGTTTGGCAAGGGAGCAGGATTTGCCTGCGGACTTATATTCCTCAATGTGATTTTTATCTGTATTATTGCCTTCAACAAAAACATTGTTTATGTGGGAGATGGATATAATAGTAATAATAACTACTATAATCCATACGGTTCAAACGGATATGGTCAGCAGTATGGTCAGAACATGTACGGAAACGGAGCAAACCAGCAGTACGGTCAGAACATGTACGGAAACGGAGCAAACCAGCAGTACGGCCAGAACATGTACGGAAACGGGGCAAACCAGCAGTACGGTCAGAACATGTACGGAAATGGAGCAAACCAACAGTACGGCACACTGGGAACAAACGGAGCCGGAAATCAGCAGTATGGTCAGAATGATTATGATGAAACGCAGATTCTGAGTGATAAAAATAGTTCAGCTTCATCAGGACAGTCATGGAATGATGAGTATAACAACAAAGATTACGAATAAATAATAAGAATAAAGCGCATGAATAAAAGCTATAAATAAATGTTATAGTACAAATTTGTATCATTCTCTTGACATATAGTGTCAGAGGACTATAATACAAAACAAGATTTAAATAAATATGTTCACCAAAATTCGTTGATGAGAACAAGGTCCGATTTGTATTTATTTTCAGAGAGCCTGTGGGCGGTGCGAACAGGCAATGGTCAGATTGGAATATCCTCTCTAAGAAGCGGGCTGAAAGCATTAAGTGTGTCTGTAAACCTCGCCGGTGTCCACCGTTATATGGAAAGCATATGCTGGTATGCAGAGTGTCACAGTAATACACTGTGGAATCAGGGTGGTAACGCGGATTATTTCGTCCCTTTTCAGATTATGTCAATCTGGAAAGGGATTTTTTAATTCCATAAAAGAGTTTTAGTGAGCAGAAAAATGTTAAGGAGGCTTACAATGAAAGCATTACAAAAAGTAAGTAAATTTTTATCAGACTACACATCGATAGTTGTCATAGCAATCGCCGTAGTCACATTTCTGGTTCCGAATCTGATGGCCTGGGTAAATCAGATGCTGTTTGTGGATCCGGTATCCAACAAGTTCACATGTCAGTCAATCATTATCGGAATCATCATGTTTAGTATGGGACTTACACTTACGACACAGGATTTCAAGATACTCGCACAGAGACCATTTGATATATGTGTAGGTGCAATCGCACAGTATCTTATCATGCCGTTTCTCGCATTTGGTATCTCAAAGGCATTGAATCTGCCTGACGGAATCGCACTTGGACTTATCCTCGTAGGCTGCTGTCCTGGTGGTGTTTCTTCAAACATTATGTCATACCTCTGCGGTGGTGATGTGGCATTCTCAGTTGGAATGACAACAGTTTCCACATTGCTCTCACCATTTATGACACCGCTTCTGGTATCATTGCTTGCAAGCGGAACACATGTCTCAATCAAGGCGCTTCCGATGTTTGTGTCAATCATTGAGACTGTAATCTTTCCTGTAGCGGTTGGATTTTTACTCAACTACCTGCTTGGAAAGAAAAAGGCATTTGCCGAGGCTCAGAAGGTCATGCCGGGCATTGCGGTGCTTGGTCTGGCATTCGTTGTAGGTGGTGTTGTATCATCACAGGGCTCAAAGTTCTTTACATCAGGAGTAGTAATTTTTGCGGCAGTTCTGTTACATAACGGACTTGGATATCTGCTCGGATACGGTGCAGGAAAGCTGGTAGGCATGAACACAGCCAAGAAGAGAACCATCTCTATCGAGGTTGGTATGCAGAATGCAGGTCTTGCCACAAACCTCGCCACCACTACAGCACAGTTTGCTTCAACACCTGAATCAGCCATCATCTGTGCAGTATCATGTACATGGCATTCAATCTCAGGCACACTGCTTGCCGGAGCCTTTGCATTAAAGGACAAAATGGCTGCTAAAAAGGCAGAAGAAGCCGCTGAGACAAAGACAGCATAAAGAGAATTAATACCTATTATAACCGATTGGTAAATTAAACAAAAATCATAGAAATTAAAAATAAATTATGTATAAAATATTTATTGAAATTTGTTAAAAAAAGAGTAAACATAATATACAAATAAAATTAAGATAAACAAAAGAAAGAGGTAATAATATGAGTGGAATCTTAATGATGGTAATAGCCATTGTTGTGCTCGGTGGAGCATACTTATTATATGGCCGTTATCTGCAAAACAAATGGGGCATTGATCCAAATGCCAAGACTCCTGCCTACGAGATGGAGGACGGAGTGGACTATGTACCGGCCGATACCAATGTAGTATTCGGACATCAGTTTGCATCTATAGCAGGTGCAGGCCCAATCAACGGACCAATTCAGGCAGCTATTTTCGGATGGCTTCCGGTTCTGCTTTGGATATTAATTGGTGGTGTATTCTTTGGAGCTGTTCAGGACTTTGCATCTATGTACGCTTCAGTTAAGAACAAGGGTCGTACAATCGGTTACATCATCGAGGAATACATCGGTAAATTAGGAAAGAAATTATTCCTGTTATTCTGCTGGCTGTTCTGTATACTTGTTGTTGCAGCCTTCGCAGATGTCGTAGCCGGAACATTCAATGGCTTTGCTGCTGATAAAGCAGGCGAGGTTACAAAGGTTGTAGCCAACGGAGCAGTTGCAACTACATCAATGCTTTTCATCATAGAGGCAGTTGCACTTGGTTTCTTCCTTAAATACTCTAAGTTCAACAAATGGATTAACACACTTGTTGCAATCGCATTACTTATAGTAGCTATAGCACTGGGACTCAATTTCCCAATGTATTTAAACCTTAGCGTATGGCACATAATTATATTTGTATATATACTTATAGCCAGTGTTACACCTGTATGGGCACTGCTTCAGCCACGTGATTACCTTAACAGCTACCTGTTAATCTTCATGATCGTAGGTGCGGTAATCGGTGTATTTGTTGCAAATCCTGCTTGTAACCTTGATGCTTTCACAGCATTTGCAATCCCTGATGCAAACGGAAACCCACAGTATCTGTTCCCAATCTTATTCGTAACAATCGCCTGTGGTGCAGTTTCAGGTTTCCATTCACTTGTATCATCAGGTACTGCTTCTAAGCAGATTAAGAATGAGAAGAACATGCTTCCTGTTTCATTCGGTGCCATGCTTATGGAGAGTATGCTTGCAATCCTTGCACTTATCGCAGTAGCATCATTCGGTAAGGGAGAGGCAGCTGCTCAGGGACTTACAACACAGCCACAGATTTTCGCAGGAGCTATCGCAAACTTCCTGTCAGTAATCGGTTTACCACACTCACTTGTGTTCACACTGATTAACCTTGCTGTATCAGCCTTCGCTCTGACATCACTGGATTCAGTAGCCAGAGTCGGACGTCTGTCATTCCAGGAGTTCTGGCTTGATTCAGACACAGATGATGACAATATGAGTCCATTTGTCAAGCTGATGACAAACAAATACTTTGCAACAATCATCACACTGGTACTTGCATTCCTGCTTACAAAGGTAGGCTATGCAGAGATATGGCCACTGTTTGGTTCAGCTAACCAGCTCTTATCAGTACTTGCACTTGTTGCCTGCGCAGTATTCTTAAAGAAGACAAAGCGTCAGGGCTGCATGCTCTGGATTCCAATGGTATTCATGATGGCAGTTACATTTACTGCACTTGGCATGACAATCTACAAGCTTACAAAGGCATTATTCTCTGTAGGACTTGACCTTGGAAATTCATTACAGCTTATATTCGCAGTATTACTGCTCATCCTTGGTGTACTTGTTGCAATTCAGGGTGTGAAGAAGCTCTGTGAGAAATCAGAAAGCAAGAAAGCTGCAGCTTAATATTTAAGATAGAAGTTGCAATTATTAATAGAAGTCAAAAGTCTCAGAATCCGATAATAAGCGGGTTCTGAGACTTTTTAGTTTATGTGAATATGATGAATAAAAGAGGTAAAATATAATGGGAGCCTGATATCAGGCTCCCAATTCTCTGTCCTTTCCCATGAAAAATACTGCTAAAGCTTCCGGACCAACATGGCTTCCGGTGCAGAAATCATAGGTGGTATTTATCACATCGCGCACCTTTATGCGCTTTTTAATCTGTTCAATCACATAGAGCGAATCTTCATATGCGTCAGCATGTGCCACTCCGATAATCTGATTTTCAGGGTCTGTAATGTTGTCGCATAACAGATTGACAAGCTCATTTAATACGGCTTTTCGGCCACGACATTTTCTGAACTGTACAATATATCCGTCCTTGCTGCCCCTTAGGATAGGCTTGATGCTTAGCATGTTGCCAACCAAAGCGGTGGTTCCGCTTAATCTGCCGGTTCTTGCAATATACTTTAAATTGCCCACGGTAAACACACCGTTTAATCTGGCAGGATAGGTCTCTATCGTGTCAGCCACCTCATCAAAGCTCATGCCCTTCTCACGCATTTCGCTGGCGTATATTGCGAGAAGTCCCTGTCCGAGGGAAGCATTTAATGAATCCACCAGGCGTATTTTTCTGCCGTTACTGCAATCATCAAGGACAGCATCGGCTGCGACACGGGCTGAGTTGTAGTTGCCACTTATGTTTTTACTGAGGGAGAAATACAGGATATCCTTGTCAGCCTCAATGATTTCCCTAAAAGTATCCTCAAAGATTCCGCTGCTGATAAGTCCGGTCTTTACCTCGGCACCTTCTCTTATCGCATCATAGTATTCCTTACCCTTTGCCCGCTCCTGTTCCGGTGTGAGGTCAGGCTCAAAGCAGGTCATTTCCTTTCCGTTGACAAGGTTTACAAATGATAGCACCTTGATTTTATATTTTTTACATAGCTCTGCAGGAATGTTTGCCGCAGAGTCAACAATTATTTCAAACATATTTACCCTCGTATTTCTATAATAATGATATGATGGTCAAAAGGTATTTTGCCCCTTTAATCATAATAATTGGTTAACTGTAGTTATGCATCACATATCTTGCAATTATATGCCATTAATATATGTGGTTGCAAAGGATAGTATATGTAGTTTTTGATACTATGTCAATGACTTTTGCCATGTTTAGTAAAAATTTAGAATATTTAGATAGAGTTATCAGGGATGTAGTGTTATAGTAGAAATAATAGATATATAGATTCAATGAAACAGAGGAAAAATATGAGTGATATAAAATTAGGCTGTCACGTAGGCATGGCAGGAAAAGATATGTTTCTGGCATCAGCCAGGGAAGCAGCGTCATATGGCGCGAATGTGTTTATGCTCTACACCGGGGCACCACAGAACACGAGAAGAAAGGAAATCTTTGAGCTCAACATAGACGCAGGCTGGGAATATGCACATGAGCATGGGATAAATGAGATAGTGGTCCACGCGCCATACATCATAAATCTGGCAAACACCGTAAAGCCTGAGACGTACGAGCTGGCAGTGGAGTTTCTGGAAAAGGAGATAGTAAGGACCGCGGCAATGAAGAGCCGCATACTGGTGCTTCATCCGGGAAGTCATGTAAATGCCGGTGAGCAGGCTGGAATCGCACAGATTGTAAAGGGACTTAACACAGTGCTCAATCAGAATGATGACGATGTGTTTATCGCACTTGAGACGATGGCAGGAAAGGGCAGTGAAATAGGCCGTTCCTTTGAGGAGCTTAAGGCAATCTATGATGGAGTGGACAGGAAAGAAAGACTGCGTGTCTGCTTCGATACGTGCCATGTAAATGATGCAGGATACGATATTGTGAACCATTATGATGATGTTTTTGCGGAGTTTGACAGGGTGATAGGACTTGAGCAGATAGCGGTATTTCATGTGAATGACAGCTTAAATCCTCTCGGAGCACACAAGGACAGGCATGCAAATATAGGCAAGGGAACCATCGGCTATGATACACTGCACCGACTGGTGCATGATGAGACCTTTGCAAATGTACCAAAGATTCTGGAAACACCATGGCTTTGTGAGGAGAGCTCTGCGAAGAAGACTATTCCTCCTTATAAAGAGGAAATTGAATGGCTTCTTAAATAAGAAGGTGGCTAAAAATGTATGGAGAGGTTTGGTATTACAGACAGTAAGATAATGGAGGCATAATAGATGAAGGAAAAAACCTACGAGGGAACTAAAAAAACACAGAATGGTTTAAAGAGAATGTTTTTTTCAGTGCTTGCGATATTATTGCAGGCAGTTTTCATGGTATATATGTTTACAAGGCTAAATGAATATGCGGCAGCAATAAACACGACCACAAGCGTCCTGGCAATCATACTTGTGCTCGGACTGTACAATCGTGAGCAGACCGCATCCATGACTACACCGTGGATTATACTGATACTGGCATTTCCGATAATGGGAGTGTCACTTTACCTGTTAGTCGGACTAAACGGCGCACCGAATAAGATGCGTGCACGGTTTGAAGAGGTGGATTCCATGCTTCTTCCATGTCTGCCTGAAAACGCAGACATACTATCCGATATGTATGAAAAGGTGCCACAGGCAGCGGGAATTTCAACATACCTGGCCAAAAATGCACTTTATCCGGTATATCAGAACACGGATGTAACATATTATGATCAGGCGTCAAAGGGACTCGAAGCGCAGCTTAGCGATTTATCAAAGGCAAAGAAATTTATTTTCATGGAGTATCACGCCATAGAGGACAAGGAATCGTGGCACCGTATCCAAAAGGTGCTCATGGAGCGCGTGCAGGCAGGAGTCGAGGTCAGAGTGTTTTATGATGATATGGGCTCAATCTTTTTCATAGACAGGGATTTCTCGGAAAAGATGCAGAAGCTTGGCATCAAATGCAGGGTGTTCAACCCGGTTGCACCTGCCTTTAACATGTTTTTAAACAATCGTGACCTTCCTCTTTTTATTTAATATGCCGGACTATCATTGCTTTGCATCAT
>OLNZ01002572.1_pt1 | contig 10740 bp, 8 predicted proteins | sample 1672981 | NCBI WGS metagenome assembly OLNZ01 (sample SAMEA3136743, study PRJEB25190) | human gut metagenome | biome: human gut; feature: human-associated habitat; material: faeces | place: Austria | collected 2013
CATTTACAGGAGGATTTTGAATGAACAATACCGCAACCAACACCGCCACTTGCCCGACTGTCAGAAAGCAGATTGGCAAGACCACCTATATCGTCCGTGTCCATTTCAGCGAGACCGCCAAAGAGACGATGGAGGACAAAATCAAGCGTATGCTTCGTGAGGAAGTCCGCAAAATGTGACTTCTTTTTGAATTTGATGAAAAAGTCCTTGACTTTTCGTCTCTGGCAAGACAGCTAAAAGCATACTTATTTCCCTCGGCGTTCGTCTGGAGAAGTTCAACCTTCCACAGATAGCGGCGGTAGTATGCCATGACGAACTGAACATACCCGCCCTTGGCGAACACAAGACGGCTTTGTTAGCCGTTATTCCGGATAACGACAGCAGTTTAAACTTCATAATCGGCATGATGTACTCATCAATATTTCAGGAGCTCTATTACGTTGCCGACCAGGTATACGGCGGCAGGCTACCCGTACATGTGCATTGCGTGATGGATGAGTTTGCAAACGTGGCCCTGCCGGATGAGTTTGATAAGCTGCTTGCAACAATGCGTTCAAGGGAAATATCCGTCAGCATAATCATACAGAACATTGCCCAGCTAAAGGCCCTTTTTGAAAAGCAATGGGAAAGCATAATAGGCAACTGCGATGAGTTCCTCTACCTTGGAGGCAACGAAACCTCTACGCACAAAATGATTTCAGAATCTTACCTTGGCAGGGCAACCATAGACACGAACACATACGGAAAAAGCACGGGCAGAAGCGGCAGCTATTCAACCAACTATCAGCTTTCAGGCCGCGAACTGTACACAGCCGATGAAGTGCGCATGCTCGACAACCGCTATGCGTTGCTGTTCATTCGCGGAGAGCATCCCATACAAGATGAAAAGTATGATATTTTGCGTCACCCTAACATCAGTTTTACAGCAGACGGCGGTATGCCGCCCTATATGCACGGACAAGCACCGCTGGCATTTGACTCGGGCGAGGTTCTTCTCTCCGGCGAATACGGCGATTACGAAGCACTATCCGAAGAAGAGATATTTAAGCTTTACAACAACGAATCGGAGGAAAAGAAAGATGACTAAGAAAACAAAGCGGGCCTTTGCCATGCTCTGCACTATTGCGATGATATTTACCGTTACAGCAACTGCGTTTGCCACCGACGACCCGCTGCAGGTGATAAACAACCTATCCGAGTTTATATTCGGACTTATCCGCGCCATAGGCATGATACTTCTGGCATTCGGCATTGTTCAAATTGGTCTGAGCCTTAAAAGCCACGACCCAAGCCAGCGCGCCAACGGATTCCTTACGTTTGCCGGCGGTATCATAATCACATTCGCAAGGGAAATTCTGAACCTTATCACGGGCTGACGGGAGCACGGCAAATGAACAGCGGCAACTGGATAATAGACAACATAGTTAACGCGCTTAACGTATGGAACGATAAATTGCAGGAGATATGGCAAATAATCACCCAGTCTCCGGAGAGCTTCAAGGGCGGCGGGATATGGGGCGTTGTTCTGAGCATAAATGCCGCATTGAAAGCCATAGGCTACGCATTGCTTGTGCTGTTCTTTGTGGTCGGAATTGTAAAGACCTGCGGCTCGTTTGCGGAAGTCAAGCAGCCCGAGCATACGGCAAAGCTCTTTATTCGCTTTATTCTTGCGAAGGCTGTAGTCGGCTACGGTTTAGACCTGATGATGGCTCTGTTTCGCATAGTGCAGGGCGTTATATCCACCACGATGGATACGGCTGGGCTCACGGCACAGGCGGCAGTTACAATGCCCGAAGAAATGACAGCGGCAATTCAGGCGCTGACATTTTGGCAATCCATACCGGCATGGGCGGTCAGCCTGATAGGCAGCCTTGTGATTATCATACTGTCATTCGTAATGATAATGAGCGTCTACGGGCGCTTTTTCAAGCTTTACCTATATACGGCAATCGCCCCCATTCCCCTGTCATCCTTCGCCGGAGAGCCATCCGCAAATATCGGCAAAAGCTTTTTGAAATCATATGCGGCAGTATGCCTTGAAGGAGCCGTCATTGTATTGGGCTGCATCGTATTCAGCGTGTTCGCATCAAGCCCGCCGTCGGTTGATGCAAGCGCAAGCCCCGTCGCCATGGTATGGATGTACATGGGGGAGCTTATATTCAATCTGCTTGTGCTGACCGGCACGGTAAAGATGGCTGACAGGGTAGTCAGAGAGATGTTTGGGCTGTAAATGCTGCAATTTGAATAATTCCTTGACACAGCGCTCATAATATGAAAAAATAAAGTTGATTTTATATTTTCGTATTTTGGAGGGTATTATGGAATACATCAAAAGAGAACTTGAACGGAAGTTCCTGCATATGAGCGATTTTTTTAAGGCGGTTCTTGTTACGGGAGCGCGGCAGGTGGGAAAAACCACTATGCTGAAGCATTTATGTGAAGGGCAGAACCGCACCTATGTGACGCTTGATAATATGATGGCGCGTACATTGGCTCAAACCGATCCCGCTTTGTTTTTTCAAACCTACAAACCACCTATCCTCATTGATGAAGTACAGTATGCACCGGAGCTGTTTGCACAAATCAAGATACTCTGCGATGAAAGCGAACAGACTGGTCAATTCTGGCTTACCGGTTCGCAGCAATACAACGTAATGAAGAATGTGCGGGAAACACTTGCGGGCAGAGTGGGAATTCTAACTCTATATGGTCTGTCACAGCGAGAAAAAGACGGTATTTTGTTGGAAGATACACTGGACTTTTCACTTCCCTGTTTGCAAGAAAGGCAGCGTCTTATTCAAAGGAACGATGTGCATACCGTTTTCGAGCATATCTGGCGCGGAGGAATGCCACAGCTTTTTCATGCAGACAGCGAACAGCGGCAGGAGTATTTCAATTCCTATATTGATACCTACCTTATGCGTGATATTACTGAAGCGGGTGGTATTACGGACTACGCGCGCTTCAAAAAACTGCTGTCGGCCTGCGCTGCACTTACCGGGGAGCAAATCAACTACAATACATTAGCAGAAGCTGCCGATGCGACTCCACCAACAGCAAAAGCGTGGGTAGATGTGTTAGAAGGGCTTTGTATCGTCTACCGTTTACCTCCCTATTCCAACAACGCGCTCAAACGTCTCTCCAAAACGCCAAAGCTGTACTTTTGCGACACGGGATTATGCGCTTTTCTCTCCCTGTGGCTGACAAAGGATACGTTGATGAACGGAGCGGCAAGCGGACATTTTTATGAAAACTATGTCGTTATGGAACTTGTCAAGAATTATGCTTACGCAAAGGACAAGGCGAATCTCTCTTATTTTCGCGATTCCAACGACAAGGAAATCGATGTGTTTGTGGAGGAAAACAACCTGATCCACCCGTTGGAGATAAAAAAATCCGCTTCACCCGATCGGCGTGAAATCAAAAAATACTCTGTATTGGATAAAGCGTCTATCGCTCGAGGCAAAGGTGGTATAGTCTGTATGTGTGACGAACCAATTCCCATTGACGCGGAAAACTGCTTTATTCCAAGCAATCTAATATAAAGCAAATACAAAAGAAGCAATAAGATAACGAAGCATCCGTAAGAACGGGTGCTTTTTCATTTGGAGGCAACATGGAAATCAAAATAAACAAGGAAATACGGAACTATACGGAAAGCATGTTTTTCGGGCTGAATGCGCGGCAATGCATATTTTCGCTGCTTGCCATAGGCATAGCCGTAGCAATCTACTTCGGGCTGCGCGGTTACCTTGGCACGGAAACGGTATCGTGGCTTTGCATCCTGGGGGCCGCGCCGTTTGCGGCGCTTGGGTTCCTTAGATATAACGGTATGCCGGCAGAAAAGTTCATCGCGGCGTTTATACGCTCTGAATTTCTTATACCCAAGCGGCTGCTGTTCCAGCCCACCAATGTCTACTATGAAATACTGCAACCCACAATTCGAAAACATGAAAAGGAGGCGCAAAAGAAGCATGATTAAGACTTTGCAAACCATACTGCGGCAGGATAGAGAACGCTTTATTATCCCAAAAGGGGTGCAGGAGATAATCCCCGTCAACCGTATTTGGAGCGACGGTATTTTCAAATCCGGCAACGTATACACCAAAGCATTCAAATTTCCCGATATAAACTATGCCATGCTTTCAAAAGAGGATACGCAAACGCTGTTCTTAAAGTACTGCGACCTGATAAACTCCTTTGAATGCGGCTCTACATATAAGCTCACCATAGCCTTATCCCGTTATAATCAAAAGGCGCTTAACGAATCGATAATCATGCCAATGTGCAATGATGACATGGACCGTTTCCGCAAGGAATCCAACGCGCGGTTTATGGACGAAGCCATAGGCGCGGGTAACTTCCGGCATTTGCGCTATCTTACGGTAAGCGTCAGAAAGGGCAACATTGCCGACGCCCGAGCATATTTCAACAGAGTTGGCAGCGAGCTGGCCGTTTATCTCTCTCGGCTCGGTTCAAAATGCGAAGAGCTTGACGCTATGGAGCGCCTTGCTTTGATTCACAACTTCTTCCGGCCCGATGAGGAAAGCGATTTCTACTTTGACATTAACGATGTGGCTAAAAAGGGGCATAGCTTCAGGGACTATATTTGCCCCGATACATTTGAAACAGAGCGCGACTGTTTCCGCTTCGGCGACCGCTGCGGGCGGGTGGTATTTCTTAGGGATTATGCCAACTACATAAAGGACGATATGATTACGGAGCTTTGCGACATAGGCGCAAGCATGATGCTTTCGCTTGACTTCATCCCCATTCCCACGGATGAGGCCGTGCGTGAAGTTGAAAACCGACTGCTGGGCGTGGAGACAAACATTGCCAACTGGCAGCGGCGGCAGAACCAGAACAACAACTTTTCGGCTGTTATCCCCTTTGACATGGAAGTGCAGCGCCGCGAGAGCAAAGATTTCCTCAACGACCTGACAAACCGCGACCAGCGCATGATGTTCGGTGTGCTCACCGCCGTAATTACGGCAGACAATAAGCGCCAGCTCAACAGTTATACCGACGCGCTCTTTACAATAGGCCGAAAACGGCTATGCCAATTCGCCACGCTTAAGTATCAGCAATTTGAAGGGCTGAATACCGTTTTGCCATACGGCATACGCAAAATAGATGCGCTGAGAACGCTTACCACCGAAAGCGCCGCCGTATTCATGCCCTTCCGCGTGCAGGAGGTATTTGACAAGGGCGGAATCTATTGCGGCAAGAACGCCATCAGCGGCAACATGATAGTAGTCAACAAGGCTAACCTGATGAACGGTTCTTCCTTTCACTTCGGCATCCCGGGTTCAGGCAAATCCTTCGGCTGCAAAGATGAAATGACGCAAATTGCGCTCAGTACCGATGACGATATTCTCGTCTGCGACCCTGAGCGCGAATACGACTTCCTGCGGGAGTTTGGGGCGGAGATTATACACATTGCCGCCGGCAGCGACGACCACATAAACGCCATGGACATGGTGGAAGGTTATTCCGATACAAAGAATCCCATCGCGCAGAAGTCTCAGTTCATAATGTCGCTGCTGGAGCAGCTTGACCAGACACGGGAGCTTACCTCTATAGACAAAAGCATAATCGACCGCTGCACCGGCGATGTGTACAGGAACTACCGCAACGGCGGGCCGTTACCAACTCTTCCGGCATTGCGTGAGCTGCTTCTCACTCAGCCCGAACCTGAAGCGCGCGACTTAGCGCTCTCGCTGGAGCTTTTCACCAAGGGCAGCCTTAACGCTTTCGCCTATCCTACCAATGTGAACACTCAATGCCGCATTCTGGTATATGACATTCTCGACCTTGGGGAGCAACTCAAAACAATGGGTCTGCTTGTTATAACGGATGCGATTCTCAACCGCGTAACTGAGAACTGGAGGGCGGGCCGCCGCACCCATGTGTATCTCGATGAGTTCCATGTTGTATATGAGAACCCATACAGCAGCATGTTCTTCACCTCCGCCTGGCGCAGGTTCCGCAAGCGCAACGCCTTCCCCACGGGCATTACCCAAAACGTGGAATATTTGCTGGACAACACCTCCGCGCGAAGCATGCTCTCCAACTCCGAGTTCATAGTCATGCACAACCAAGCCGCAAGCGACAGGGAGAAGCTTGCAGCGCTGTTCAACATATCTGAGCAGCAGATGAGCTACATCACCAATGCCGAAGCCGGCCATGGCCTGATGAAGATAGGCAATGCCCTCGTGCCTTTCGTCAACCGCTTCCCCAAGAATACTGAACTTTATAGGCGGATGACAACTAAGCCTAATGAAAAGTTTGAATAATGAGCCGACCATGTCCTTCTCACTCGCTCCACTGAAATGTTGTCGGGTTTATCTATAAACTTTTCAGTGAGACCATTGGTTTTTCTCTCATATTGGAGTATAATACTCATTGAAAAGTAGCATGATAATACCAGCAAGTTTTCAACGGAGGTCGGATTATGGAAATAAAACGGGATCGCTATTTGAAGAAAATCATCTCCTTTATGTGGGATGGTCAAGTAAAGGTAATCACCGGCATTCGCAGATGCGGCAAGTCCTATCTGCTTCGCAATCTGTTCAAGAGCTACCTTCTTGGCGAGGGTGTTGCCGAAGACCACATTCTGTCCTTTGAGCTGGATTTGACCCGTGATATTCGCTATCGCAATCCGCTGGAGCTTGCGGCTCATGTCCGTGAGATTGTGGAACACAGCGCAGACCAATATTATCTCTTTGTAGACGAGATTCAGATGTCCGATGAAGTTCCGAATCCCTACAATCCGGACGGCAAGAAGATTACCTTCTATGATGCGCTCAATGATTTGAAGTCCCTTACCAACTTGGACATTTATGTGACCGGCAGCAACTCTAAAATGCTGTCCTCTGACATACTGACTGAGTTTCGGGGACGGAGCGATGAGATTCGCGTGCATCCGCTTTCATTTGCCGAATACTACTCGGCTGTCGGCGGCGATAAGCAGGACGCTTTTGACGAGTTTGCTTTCTACGGCGGTATGCCGCTGATCCTGTCCCGTCCCACGGATGCCGCGAAAATGGCTTATCTGAAATCGCTGTTTTCTGAGGTCTATCTGAAGGACATTGTAGAGCGGAAGAAGATCAAGCGTGAGGATGTGCTGTCCGCTATTCTTGACTTGCTTTGTTCGTCTATCGGCTCTCTGACCAATCCGACGAAGGTTGCAGCCATCATCAACACCGTGCAGAAGCGCAGCGGTGAGAATGCGGTTGCACAAAACACCGTGAAAGCCTATATGGACCACTTATCGGATTCCTTCCTCTTCACCGAATGCAAACGCTGGGATGTTAAGGGCAAGAGCTATTTTGACTATCCCAACAAATACTACTGTGAGGACATTGGACTGAGAAATGCCCGTATCGGCTTCCGCCAGCAGGAAATGACGCACATCATGGAGAACATCATTTTCAATGAGCTGATGATCCGTGAATGTTCCGTTGACATCGGCATCGTCTATGGCAATGAGAAAAATGCCAAAGGAAGGATTGTGCCGGTTGCACGGGAAATCGACTTCATTGCAACCTCCGGCGGCAGGAAGACCTACATTCAGTCTGCCTATGCGCTGGGAACAGAGGAAAAGGCAATAACCGAAAATAAGCCCTTCGCGCTGACCGGCGATTCTTTCCCGAAGATTATCGTGCGTCATGACATTCGCAAGCGTTGGTATGATGACAACGGCATTCTCAATATCAGCGTCATCGATTTTCTGCTGGATGACACGCTTGTCTGAATCCGCTAGGATACACAAAGAACGGCTTAACTAAAGCAAATAAAAGGCAGCATCCTTCTCGGGTGCTATTTTCCGTTCATAAGGAGGCCAAGCATTGAACCCAATCAAAACCAAACCTCGCTCCGCGCATTAAGGCCGACACCGCACGAGCACCGAAAGAGCTCATGCGGCGTTCGCTTTTATCGGCAAGGGAGCAGGCCATGGCCTGATGAAGATAGGCAATGCCCTTGTGCCTTTCGTCAACCGCTTCCCTAAAAATACTGAGCTTTATAGGCGGATGACAACTAAGCCTAATGAAAAGTTTGAATAATAAGCCAACCATATCCTTCTCACTCGCTCCATTGAAATGTTATCGGGTTTATTTGTAAACTTTTCAGTGAGGCCATTTGTTTTTCTCCTATCTAAAGCAAATAAAAGGCAGCACCCTTCTCGGGTGCTATTTTCTGTTCACAAGGAGGCCACGCATTGAACCCCATCAAAACCAATCCACCAGACTGCGCTCCGCGCATTAAAACCGACGCCGCACGAGCCCCGAAAGAGTTCATGCGGCGTTCGCTTTTATCGGCAAGGAAGCAAGCACTAGTCTGATTAAGATAGGCAATGCCCTCATGCCTTTCGTAAACCGCTTCCCCAGGAATACTGAGCTTTATAGGCGGATGACAACTAAGCTGGTGGAAAATTGGGGGTGGGGTAAAATACTGACGTAGCGGCCAAACACCCCCGCTTAAATATACTCAATATACATGGTATAATAAATATTGCCAGTATAATATTAGGCATTTTAGTTTGGAGGTAAGATTATGTGGGATGCATTTATATCACACGCAAGTGAAGACAAAGATACCTTGGTAGCACCATTAGCCTCGATGCTCAAGGAACTAGGTGCAAAAGTATGGTATGATGAATTTGAACTGAAAGCCGGAGACAGCTTATCAAAGTCCATTGATAAAGGTTTAGTTAACTCAAGGTATGGAATAGTCGTTTTAAGCCCCAGCTTCATTAATAAAGGATGGCCAGACTATGAGCTACGCAGTCTCATTAGTAAAGAAATCGGTAAAGACGGCATCATAATTCCAATTTGGCATAATATTACACAGCAAAGTTTGATGGAATTTAGCCCATATTTAGCCGATAAACTCGCACTTAAATCTGATATTGGAATTGAAAAGCTAGCCATTAAATTGTTAGAGAAAATCAAGCCCGAAATAGCTAATTCGTACTTAACGATGATGGCCCTCAGAGAGTTAGGCGATACTGCTGAAGTACATAAGTTCAATATTCACGACATAAAAGAACGTGAATGTCTCTTACACCAAGAACTCTCTCCCCATGTAGTAATGATGAGCATAATTCTCTGCGACTTGTTCTGTGATGTTCTCAAAATGAATCATTCAGATTTTGTAATGAATTTGTGTAAGGATGCTGATTATGAACGAGAAATAGCCATATGGTGTGCTATGGCAAGTACATATCTGTTATTTGCACGTAAATTTAATCTCGACACCCGAGACAAAGAGAAGAAACATGCGATAGTATCTACACTTCTCTCATATTCTTTAGGAAATATCTCAGTTGATGACATTGATGATATAGTACAAAGCAAGATATTAAGCGAAAATGAAATAGTCCATCTTCTTCGATTATTCGAGCAAAACATGGAGACGTTTAGAGACTATGCAGGGTTAGGAAAATAAACGTAAAGTGGTAGGATGTATCAGCACCCTTCTCGGGTGCTATTTTCTGTTCACAAGGAGGCCAAGCCATTGACCCACATTAAAACCAAACCACCAGACCGCGCTCCGCGCATTAAGACCGACGCCGCACGAGTACCGAAAGAGCTCATGCGGCGTTCGATTTTATCGGCAAGGGAGCTGGCTCGGGACGTTGCGGAGCCGCAGCAGCCGCAGGACGAACAGCCGGAGCAATATGCAGAAGCGCGCATTGAGCATGCCGCCGCCAAAGCAGTGCACGGCATTGGAGACGAGACTACATACCGCAGGAAGCGGCTTATGCTAAAAGCAAGCCGCCGCATAAAACAGAACAGGCAATCTCAGGGAGGAACGGAACAAAGCCGTTCCTCCTTTTATTCTGCCAAAAGCAATACCGTGCGGCAAGGCCGAGAATACGCCAGAAGAAATGCCCAAGCCTTACGGCTGACAGCGCAAGATGCTCCTCAAAGCATTAAGCAGAATGCAGAGCCACCTAAAGCGGCAGCTAAAGGAGCGGTTAAACCCATGCGGCGCGGCGTGAAGGCTGTACAGCATACCGTCAAAACAGCCGAGAGGACAGTTAAAACCACACAACATGCGGCAAAGGCGGCGCAAAGAACCGCTCAAGCTACCGCAAAGGCGGCTCAAACGACAGGACAAGCAGCGCAGCTTGCCACTAAAGCCGTAGCGACAACCGCAAAGGCTGCTGAAAAAACCATTGCCGCCATTATTAAAGCTATCATCTCGGCAATAAAGGAACTTGTTGTGGCAATCGCCGCCGGTGGCTGGGTAGCTATCGTAATTGCAGTATTAGCGGTACTCGTGGTTGCCTTGCTTTCATTGTTCGGTGTGTTCTTCGCCAACGAAGCGGCTGATGGCGGTAAGCCCATGACCGAGGCCATAGAAACCATAAACACCGAATTTAAGAATGAAATAGAGAGCAGAATTGCCGAACTGACTGCGCAAGGCGCTGCCGATGCTGTAGAGATTATCTATGAAGGCGATATGGAGAGCATCGAAAGCGCCGTGCCGAATTGGGCCGATGTGATAGGCGTATACGCCATAAAAGTCGGCGCGGATGCAGAAAACCCGTCCGACGTAACGGAAATGTCGCCTGAGAATATGGAAAAGCTCCGCGAGATCTTTCTTGATATGAACGAAGTCTCATACCGCACAGAATCTGAAACCGAAACTGCCATCGTAACCGATGAATACGGTGCTATTGTTCTTGATAAGAACGGGAAGCCGATTACGGAGCGCAAGACAACGCTGTTC
>OLNZ01002584.1_pt1 | contig 10715 bp, 8 predicted proteins | sample 1672981 | NCBI WGS metagenome assembly OLNZ01 (sample SAMEA3136743, study PRJEB25190) | human gut metagenome | biome: human gut; feature: human-associated habitat; material: faeces | place: Austria | collected 2013
ATACCGTCGTCGGCGGCGACACGCTGCAAATCGAAACGACGACCATGCCGGGAACGGGTGTGCTCGAATTGACGGGCAGTCTCGGCGACGTGATGAAGGAGAGCGCCCGCGCGGCGAAATCCTATGTGCGCGCGCATGCGGTTGAATTTGGCATCGACCCGGAATTTTATAAAAAGCTCGACATTCACATCCACGTGCCGGAAGGGGCGGTGCCAAAGGACGGTCCTTCGGCGGGAATTACCCTGACCACGGCACTGACCTCCCTGGTGGAGAACCGGCCGGTATCGCCGGAAATCGCCATGACCGGCGAGGTGTCTTTGCGGGGCGCGGTGACGCCAATCGGTGGGCTGCCGGAGAAACTCATGGCGGCGCAGCGGGCCGGCATCCGCAAGGTACTCATTCCAAAGGAGAACGAAGAGGATCTGAAGGATGTGGCAGAGGAAGTTCGGGAGAAGCTGGAGATCCTGCCGGTAAGCCGGGTGGAGGAAGTGCTGGAACTCACCGGACTGAAGTAGAAGTCATTACGCAAAAAAGTCTTTTTCCGCAACAGTCTTGCGGAAAAAGACTTTTTTGTTGTAAGATGGAGTGGCATGAAATGCAATTCTTTAAGAAGAAAATTAGCAGAGGGAAGAACGATGAATAATTTTGAGTTTGAGAATCGGACGAAGGTATATTTCGGAAAAGGCGTGGTTGCAGAGAAGCTGCCGGCGCTGGCCGCTGGCTACGGCGGCAAGGTGCTGCTGGGATACGGCGGCGGCTCTGTCAAAAAGAACGGCGTATACGATGAAGTCACCGGAATCCTGAAGGATGCCGGCGTGGAAATCGTGGAGTTCAGCGGCATCATGTCCAACCCAACCCTGGAGAAAATGCAGGAGGGTGCCCGTCTGGCAAAGGAACAGGAGGTTACCTGGATTCTGGCTGTGGGCGGCGGCAGTGTAATGGACTGCTGCAAATCCATTTCCGTCGCCGTTCCTTACGACGGCGACGTGTGGGAAGAGTTCTGGGAAAAGCCGGGCAATTTGAATTTCGATCCACTGCCGCTGGGCATGATCGTAACCATGCCGGCCACCGGCAGTGAGGTGAACGGTTCCGCCGTGCTGACCAACACGGAGAAGCACATCAAAACCGACCGAGACTATCCGCGGATGAATGCGGATTTCGCTCTGATGGATCCGACCTACACCTATTCCATGCCGCTGCGGCAGCTGCGGGCAGGCACTTTCGATATCCTGTCCCATATCATGGAAACCTATTTCAGTTTCCCGATTGAGGACAACGTGTCCGATGATATTTCCGAAGCCCTGATGAAGGGCGTCATTCGGGATTTCCGCAAAGCCCTTCAGAATCCGGAGGACTACGATGCACGAAGCAATATCATGTGGGAAGCTTCCATGGCGGAAAACCGGGTAATCAAGATGGGAAAAACCAAGGATTTCGAGGTGCACAATATGGAGCACCAGCTGAGTGCCTATACGGACTGCAACCACGGAGAGGGACTTGCGGTGCTGCACCCGACGTATTACCGCCATATTTTCCGGGACGGTCTGGGCAAATTCACCCGTTTCGCAACGAACGTATGGGGCCTGAATCCGGCAGACTATACCGATGAAGAGGAACTGGCGCTGGCAGGCATTCAGGCGTTGGAGGATTTCATCCGGGAGTGCGGACTTCCGGGAACCCTGCGGGAGCTGGGCGTGGATGAAAACACAGACCTTCGGGAAATTGCCGATTCTTGCTACACCGCCGGCGGCGCCTTCCGGGAAATCCGGCAGGATGAAATCTATGGGATCTATAAGGAATGTTTCTAGAAAAAAAGAAGATAAGATATGGGAGAGTGATTCGCCGGGCGAATCACTCTCTTTATATAAAGAAAACTCCGCGAACTCGCGTTAGATGCGGGGTTCCGTTGATGCGTGGCGAAAGCGGCGGGATTAATTGGTAAAGAAAGGTCTCATTGCGGCCGTGGAACAGAAGATGTGCTTCCCAGCGGCGGGGAAAGGGGGTAGAATACCTGTAAAGACGGAGATTTCGGAACGTGAAAGTTTTGGGTCGTGAAAGGAGTGAGGACATGCTGCTTGCAATATTGATTGTGTGCTTCGTCTGCTGGGCCTCGAATATTCAGTACATCGACGGGAAATGGGTCAACGTGAAGAAGCTGGAGAAACGGAATCGGAAGCCGGAACCGTACAACTCCTTCGAGTATTATTGCAAAATCGATCCGATGCACGCGCAGCGATATGACGAATGTTTTCGGACGAATTTTTTCGGTGAGGACTTAAAGGACGATGAATATGAAGACTTATAAGGAGCAAATTCCGGCGGCGGCCCGGTTCATTATGGAGCGGCTTCAGGCGTCGGGATACGAAGCGTACCTGGTGGGGGGCGCGGTGCGGGACCTGATTCTGGGGCGGCAGCCGGGGGATTACGACATTACCACCAATGCGCTGCCGGAGGAGACGGAAGCGGTGTTCCGGGATTTTGGGACGCTGGAAATCGGAAAGGCGCACGGAACCATCGGGGTGATTGTGGATCACAAAATCTACGAGGTCACCACCTATCGGGTGGATGGAGAATATACGGATCATCGGCGGCCGGATGCGGTCACCTTCACCCGCTCTCTGGAACAGGATTTGGAGCGCCGGGATTTTCGGATCAATGCGGTGGCCATGGACCTGAATGGAAACCTGCGGGGCGTGCCGGGGTACGAAGAGGATTTCGCCCGGCGGCAGATCTGTGCCGTAGGCAATCCGGTGCAGCGTTTCGAAGAGGATGCCCTGCGGATTCTGCGGGGCGTGCGTTTTGCGGCGCAGCTGGGATACGAGATTGAGGCGAACACCGGCCGTGCCATTCACGAGAAGAAACACCTGCTTCGTCAGATTTCGCCGGAGCGCATTCGGGTGGAAATAGAGAAAACGCTGACCGCGCCGAATCCCCTTCCGGTGCTTCGGGAATACCGGGATGTTTTCGCCGAGGTGATTCCGGAACTTCGGGAGACCTTCGATTTCAATCAGCAGAACCCGTTCCACTGCTACGATGTGTACGAGCACATCCTCCACGTGGTGGGCAATGTGCCGCCGGAACCGGTGCTGCGCCTGGCGGCGCTGCTCCACGATATCGGAAAGTCGAGGTGTTTTGTGGTAAAAGAAAATTGGGGACACTTCTACGGTCACGAGCAGGTGTCCGCAGAGATGGCGGAGGCGATTCTAAAGCGGCTTCGCTACGACCGGAAAACGGTAAAGGACGTGACGGAACTGGTGGCATCCCACGGATATGTTTTTAACCGCACGGAAAAGTACGTCCGCCGGCGGCTGAACCAGCTGGGGGAAGAGCAGCTGATGCGGCTAATCAATCTGGAGCGCGGGGACGTGCTGTCCCAGGCGGAGCACGTGCGAAGGGAGCGGGCGGCGGCCATCGATGCGTTTCGGGAGCTGGTGCAGACCGTGGTGGAGAAAGAAGGGGTGCTGAAGCGGAAGGACCTGGCCATCGACGGCCGGGATGTGTTGGAACTTGGGGTGCCCCGGGGATCGGAAGTGGGCCGGGTACTGGATGAAATCCTGGACCGGGTGCTGGAAGGGGACCTGGAGAACCGCCGGGAGGTGTTGCTGGCGGCGGCAGAGGAATGGAAGAAAAGGGGGAGAATCGATTAGGATTCATCCCCTTTTTTCTAATCTTTCAAATCCTGACGGACAATGCGGAGGCAAGCGATACCGGAAAGTATGCCGCCCAGAACCCAGGAAAATAGTTCTGCGGCCGGAAGGACATTTGCGCCCATCATGCCGGCGAAGGAATAGGCGAATACGATTCGGCCGGCCAACGCTAGAATGGAGATTCCGGACGAGATTTTTGTGTTCTTCGTGCCTTGCAGAAATCCGTTGAAAACGAATTGCAATCCAAAGAGAAAGTATCCCGGAAGGCAGATGAGGATGTAGTAATGCCCCATGGTTAGGGAGGCTTTGGAGAGTCCGAACAGGGATAATAATGGGATGTTGAAGCAGAGCAGCACCAAGGTCATCACTGCAGAAATTGCAAGGGATGAGCGGATGGCTATGCGGAAAGACTCCCGAACCCGCTGGATTTTGCCGGCGCCCATGTTTTGGCCGGTAAAAACAGAAATCGACATGGAGATACCAATCATGGGGATGATTAGGATGGAATCGATTTTGTAGGATGCGGCCACGCCAATTACGGCAAAAGCACCGAACGAGTTAGTCAAGCTCTGAAGAATGATTTTGCCAATGGATGTAAAAGATGACTGGAGCATCTGTGGAATTCCAAGGTTAACAATCTCATGAATGTCGGAGGCCTTCTCCGAACGGGAAAACGAATGCAGCAATATGTCGGCTTGACTGCGGAGGGAGAAGGAGCCGGAAAAGTATTCCGAGCCTTCCGCCTGCAGTCTTTTTTTGAGCTTGAAATAGAGATAGACGCAGGAGAATATCTGAGATGCTACGGTGGCAACTGCGGCACCGATGATGCCGAGGGTAAAGAAGCCTACCAAAAGCAAATCTAATCCAATGTTGGTAAAAGTAGAAATAGTAATTGCTCCCAGCGGCCGTTTGCTGTCTCCCATGCCGCGCATAATTCCGGACTGAAGCTGATAGATGGAGGAAAAAGGAATTCCGATGCACACCAACTGAAGGTATGCTTTGGCCCCATCATAGATTTCCGGTGGCGTATGCGTCAGCGACAGAACGGCATCCGCTCCCAGCAGTCCCAGCAGCAAGGCCAGCAAGGAGATGCCCACAACCACTGTTCTCATCCGGAGAATTACTTGGTGCATTCGGCGGTGTTCCCCGGAGCCGGTCAGATGGGAGATGCAGATGGAGCAACCGCCGGAAAGACCGATTTGGATAAGCCCCAGTAAATCGATAATGGGGGAAATGGAATTCACCGCCCCGAGGGCACGTTCGTTTACTAGATTTCCTAGAATCAAGCCGTCTGCAATGGTGTAGGACTGCATCATCAGGCTGGTGAGCATCAGCGGAAATGCGAAATTGATAAAGGACGGCAGCACCGGTCCTTCTGTGATAGGATTCAATTTTGGCGTGTTGTTATTCGTGTTCGTCATATTCATAATGAAGAAATTATAATCAACAATCCGTTAAAAAGAAACCCCTTCCGGCAAGACGGATGAAGACTTATTGAAAATAATAATAACAAAGCAAATCGATATATAAATACTCTATGCAAAAACAAGGCGGATAGTGCCAAAGAACTGCAACAAAGCATAAAAAAGCGGCTTTCGGGCAGAAATTCCCGAAAACATTGTAAAAAAAGGAATACAGGATGCTTACTGTATAGAAATAATAAATAGTATTTTGCAACTATAGAAAAAGCGAATAATTATATACTTCCGTATAGATATAGCCGATGAGTAAACAAGCTTGTTTTGAGATATTATAATTGGGTATTTAATGACGAGCGGAAAAGACCGATTGAAATATGCAGAGCAAAAACGAAGTAGTATTAATCATTAATCTCACCGATGGAAGTGTGGAGAAGAAACCATATCCGATGGAAAATACCATGACCTACGGCCGGCTGTTGGCATTGGAGCTCCTTCGGCAATACGGAGAATCACGGGCGAATCGGCTGGATGAAGGAAATGCCATCGCCCTTGTGCCGGGCCTTTTTACCGGGAATCCGGCTCCAAGTGCAGGGAGAATGCTTGTGGTGACCCAGAAAGACGGGAATGCCGGGGCGCAGATTTGCAACATTACCGGGAATTTGCCGGAGGCCTTGGGCAGAAATGGCATCGCCGCAGTAGTGATTTGCGGGAGATACGGAAAAGAAAACGGAATCATCCGAATCAGCGGTCAGGAGGTGCAGTTGGAGACATTGCCGGGAGCCACCGGAAAGGATACCGGGCGAATCGTCCGTGCTCTTCGCGCCGTGTACGGCAAGAATTGTGCAGCCGTCGGGATTGGACCTGCGGGAGAACGGAAGTTGTCCGCCGCTGCGGTGTTCAGTACCTATGCAGAGGGATATCCGGAATACTATGTTCCGCGAACCTGCGTAGGAGATGTGTTTGGCGCAAAGGGTTTGAGAGCGGTGGTGGTGGAAGAAGAGTCACAAGCGAGGACACGCACCCTGCGGAACACGGAGAATCCGGAATGCTTCGAAATTCTCGCTACGGAATTAGCTAACCGGATTCGGCGAAATGAAATCTGCGGAAATGCACTTCCTTCGTACGGCGCAGCGATTCTTCAAAGCGGACTGAACGACCGGTCTGTATTTGACCAGTTTAGTGATGCATCGGTTCCTGAAATTCAACGGATGACAGAATTCGACAACATCCATCATGGATGTACTCCTCTGTGCGTCATCGGTTGCCTGAACCGGCACGCGAGAAGACAACGGAATATATTCACGAATCCGCTGGCGATTGAAACCGGCGCCTTGATCCGAAAATATTTTGGAATCGATGACGATGAGCTGACCTTTCGAATTGTGAAGCAATCGGAGGATTTGGGAATCTCATCGACAGAATACATCGAGAATTTCCGATTGTATTCGAAATGCATCGGTGAAACGGTAACGGAGGAAAGCCTTATTGGCGGACTGGATGAAATCGAGAAGGATTCTCCGGAGGGAAGAATTCTGGGAAGTGGCGAAGCGGGTCTTCGAATGCTGTATCCGGATCGAATGACTAAGGATGTAAGGGAAGCACGGCGAGAACCCTCCGAAAGAGAGAAATCCCTGCGGGAGCAAATTGTGGCATTGGATAGTCTGGGCTTCTGCATTTTTACCGCATTTGCCATTATTGACAATTCGGAATCCTGGAAACTTCTGGCGAAAATGACTGAAGCACGGCTGGGCGGTGACTGGACGGAACAGAAGCTGATGGAACAGAGCCGGAAGAGCTTGCAGATGGAAGCTGATTTTAGCCGTGTACAGGCGGAAGCGAAAGCGGGCACGGAAATTCCGGGATTTGCAAGCGTTTTGGAACAATACAGAGAAATGAAGAAGTAATATGACGGAACGAAGCAGTAGAAAATACATTTTAATAGTGGGCGTTCTGTTGGTGGCGGGAGTGTTCTTATCCTTCTTTCTGGGAAAATTCTCGCTGGGACCGAAAGAAGTAATGGGCATTCTCACATCCCCGATTACCGGGGGAGAGACGTTCTGGACGTCCCAGCAGGAGCAAGTGTTCTGGGCAATCCGGCTGCCGAGAATTCTATTGGCGTGTCTGGTGGGGTGTGCATTGGCGTCTGCCGGCTGCGTGTATCAGGCGGTATTCGAGAATCCCATGGCGGCACCGGATTTTCTGGGGGCATCCTCCGGTGCCGCGTTTGGTGCGGCATTGGCAATTATCATGGGTGGAAGCGGTGTGAAGATTACCGCAATGGCTTTTGTCTTCAGCATGGCAACTATCCTGCTGGTGTATGCGGTGGGAAGCCGGGCTCCGGGAAACAAGACGGTGGGCTTGGTGCTGGCCGGGCTGATGATTAGTTCCATTGCACAGGCAGGAACCAGTTTCATCAAACTGGTGGGAAAGGTGCTGGTGGCCGACCCCAACAGCCAACTGCCGGCCATCACCTATTGGCTGATGGGCTCCTTGTCATCCACGAAGACGGAGGACTTGCTGTTCGCCGCTGTTGTGGTGCTCCTTGGAATCCTCCCGATTTTCGGAATGCGTTGGCATATCAATGTACTGACGATTGGAGAGCAGGAGGCGGAGACCATGGGGGTATCCGTCGGCCGCACCCGGCTAATCGCATTGGTGGCGGCCACGCTCATTACTGCGGCGGTGGTATCCGTCAGCGGAATGATCGGATGGGTAGGACTGGTAATCCCTCATTTTTGCCGAAAGTTCACGGGAAGCAATTTTCGGTGGCTTCTTCCGGCATCGATGCTCACCGGTGCGCTGTTCTTGCTGCTGGTAGATGATGTATCGAGAAACCTGTTTGCGGTTGAAATCCCCATCGGCATTCTGACGGCAATGATTGGCGCGCCCTTCTTCTTGTATCTCATATTCAAAGGAGGGCGGAAATAATGCTGGAAGTAAATCACTTGCGTTTTTCATACGGGAAAAATCCGGTTCTTCGGGATATTCATTTCCGGGCAATACCGGGGGAAATGGTCTGCATACTGGGCCCAAACGGTACGGGCAAAAGCACTTTGTTCAAGTGCATGCTGGGACTTCTTCGCGGATGGGACGGGGAAATCGCGCTGAATGGAGAGGATATTCGGCAGATGAAACCGGGCGAAAGAGCGAAGAAGATGGCCTATATTCCTCAGGCGGCGAATCCGGCCTTTGCCTATTCGGTGTTGGATATGGTGACGATGGGTACCACCGCCGGTCTGCATGGCTTCCGGGTTCCCGGAAAGAAAGAACGGACGATTGCCGTAGCCGCCTTGGAGAAATTAGGTATCGGACATTTGCTGGAGCGGGATTACACCAGCCTTTCCGGCGGAGAGCAGCAACTGGTGCTTATTGCTCGGGCGTTGGCACAGGGCAGCAACACATTGATTATGGACGAACCGACATCCAGCCTGGATTACGGAAATCAGGTGCGGGTGGAACTGCAGCTTCGAAAATTGACAGAAGAAGGATATTCCATCATTCAGTCCATGCACAATCCGGAGCAGGCGTATCTCTTTGCGGACCGAGTGGTGGGCCTGAGAGACGGATACGTGATTGCAGACGGTCCTCCGAAGGATATCCTGAATGAAGAATTGATAGAGAAACTGTACCGAATTTCGGTTCGAAAAGTCGATGCCGAAGACGGGAAGGGAAGATTTTTTGAGGTAATTTATTAGAGATGAAGAGAAATAGATTAATCGCCGCAATCATCGCGGTGCTCGTATCCGGCACCTTGCTGACGGGATGTAAGAGCACAGACGTGAAATATCCGAAAGGAACGAAAACCTATACGTTCACAGATGATTACGGTCGGGAAGTGGAAGTGAAAAAGAATATCAAAACCATCGTCGGCAGCGGACCGAATACGCAGATGATTCTCTGCACCGTGGCAACGGACATGCTGGTGGGACTGAATTCGGCACCTGCTACGGAACAAGAGAAATACTATCCGGAGGATTTCGTGGATATGCCGACGTTGGGTCAATTCTACGGTTCCAAGGCCAGCCTGAACATCGAGAATCTGATAAAAGCATCTCCGGACATTATCATCGATATCGGGGAGAAGAAGGAAGACGGGGCATCGGACATGGACGAGATTCAGTCCAAAACCGGAATTGCCACGGTATTCCTGGAGACTTCGCTGGATTCCTACGATTCCATGTATAAGAAACTGGGGAAGCTCCTGGGGCGGAGCGAACAGGCGGACCGGCTGGCGGCATATTGTAAGGAAACCTCTGATATGGCGGACAAAGCCGCAGCCAAGGTATCAAAAAAGAATCGGAAGTCCGTATACTTCGGTGTTTCCACCACGGGATTGAATGCCAACGTGGAGGGAAGCATTCAGGCAGACGTTATCGAAAAAATCGGTGCGCGCAATGCGATTCACACGGATGAAGAGGTTAACGGGATGGATGGCGGAAATCCGGTGGACGGCGAAGCGGTGAACAAAGCAAATCCCGATGTGATTGTATTCGGACCGGACAGTCCATATGATACCGTTCATAAAGACGGTCAATGGAAAGAGATTCCGGCAATCAAGAAAAACCATTACTACGAGACGCCGGGAGAGCCGTACAGTTGGATGTCCTCCCCTCCGTCGGTGAATCAGATTCTGGGAATTCGCTGGCTGGGAAAACTGGTGTACCCGGATTTGTATCATAACGATATTCGAAAGGATGCCAAAGAATTTTATAAACTCTTCTATCACTACAATTTGTCGGACGGCGAGCTGAACAAAATGCTGATGAAATCATACGGAAAATAATGGAGAACAGAATCAATCAAATGAAAAAAACAGGAGCGCGGCTCCTCATCATATGCCTCGTTCTTCTTCTGCTGATTCCGGCGGCGACAACGGAATCCTACGGGAATGCTACCGATACTCTTACCTTCAAAATCGGGTATTACGGATGGAGCCCGGAAGATTATGTGGAGAAGAAAACCTTTAAGGTTAGTGAGATTCAAAGTCTTTCTTCCGGAAATATGCTGGCATACACCTATTATGACCGGAGCGGAAAGAGAGTCGGCATTGACTCTGCCTATGGCGCCAAGCTGAACACGCTTTTGGACAAAGCGGGAATCGATAAGGGGTCCATCAATGCGCTGGCCTTCTACACAACGGACAGCGGGAATGGGGCGTTCGCTACTTTTACCTGGCAGGAACTGGTGCTGACGGATCGGTACTATTTCGACAACCTGGCGGCAGCCATCAACAAAGACGGAAAATATGTGGACAGTCAGGCAAAGCAGGAACTTTGGAACAATGCGGAGAAGGTGGATGTGGTTCTGGCATATCAGGATAGCTGGAAATGGTATTCTGCCGGATCGGAAGGAGCCAAACCCAGCAGCAGTGGGATGCAGACGGCAAACCGTTTTCGGCTCTGCTTCGGCCAGTCCAATCCGCTGGATTATCGGACATTCCAATCGGCCAAAATGGTGGAGACCATCTACGTGACGTTCTCCGGCACACCGAAATTGACGGCGGATCGGAGCAATCTGGAGGGGAAAGTCGGATCCAAGCACAAGCTGAAGGTAACGGCAGCGGCAGCGGACGATGCGCTGCAGCAGAAGGTGCAGGAGAAAATGACATATTCTTCCAGCGATGAATCGGTGGCGAAGGTGAATTCCT
>OLNZ01002585.1_pt1 | contig 10713 bp, 7 predicted proteins | sample 1672981 | NCBI WGS metagenome assembly OLNZ01 (sample SAMEA3136743, study PRJEB25190) | human gut metagenome | biome: human gut; feature: human-associated habitat; material: faeces | place: Austria | collected 2013
CATCTCTTGAAGAATTAAGCTGTAAAAGCGCGCTGTCAAGCCGGGATTTGGAGCTGTCTATTGCGCTCTGAGCACTGTCAAGCTGAGAGCCTGCACTCTGGAATTTTTCAATAGCCGTATAGGATCCTCTCTCCGCCTGCCTGTATGCTTTTTTGAGCTGCTCAACTGTGCCCTCCGCCTCTTTGCTGCTCTTATTCAGAACCGCCAGCTGGGAATTGACATCCGCAAGCTGTGACTTCATCTGCTGAGTCTGAGTTTCATCTAAAAGTCCTGAAGCAAGTTGCGCTTCAAGAGCCTGCTTGGTACCCTCCAGTATATTTATCTGGGTTGCAAAAGCGCTTGCCTGCGCCTGAGCTGCATCAAGGGAGGCAGCCGCCTCCGAAAGCTCGTCATATGCCGCATCCTTACCTGCCGTAAACTCTCCTTTTTTCTGGTTAAGCTCCGCCTGAGCCTTTGCAACCTGCTTCCTGCCTGACTGCAACTTGCTGCTCGCATCCGCAAGCTCGCTGTTTACAGAGGCAAGTATTTTATTGTTTATCTTATCTATTTTATCCTGATTTATATTCACACTTATATCGGATTTGAGCATCCCTGAGGAGTCTATGCCGGCAACGCCTGCTGTTCCCTCAAGCCTGTTCATAAGCTCATCCTCAACAAATCTTGAAAGCTCTTCCTGCGAGCTTCCCTCCATGCTGACAGCCGCCACACTTACAGGTATCATCGACGGATTTATCTTCATAATCGTAGGTGAGCCTACGGTATCGTCCCACGAGTAAGATATGAGGTTGACGTTTTGAAGTATGTCAACAGACACCGTATCCATATTGACTTTCTTATTAAACTCCAGCACCACCATCGAATAATTGGCGTTTGATATCGACTGCACTGTTTCGATATTTTCAAGGGTTGAAAGACTTTTTTCCATAGGTTTTGAAATCGTTTCCTCAACCTCCTCAGGTGTAGCGCCCGGATATGTAGTTATAACGATTACATACGGCATATCAATGTTAGGCATAAGGTCAGGTGTCATTTTCATAAACGATACTGCTCCCAGCACTACCACAAGGATTACCGCCACAAATATTGTCATCGGTTTTTTAACACTGAATTTTGACATAAGCCTTATTTCTCCTTTAACTCTGTTTCCATGCCCCGTACTTTATAATTTCAACCCGTTTCCTGAAATTATCCATAATCTCAGAAGCATTATCTATATCCGCAAAACATCTGCATATACTGTCCTTAAACAGTGCAATCCCCAGCTTCATAAGCTCTCTGACTTCCTCATCAGAAGTGAATTTAAGCCTGCTTCTGTCGATGTATCTTACAAATCCGTTCACCAGCGCTTCTTCATCTGCAATCACCCGCTCAAGACTGCTCTGCGCAACCTTGGCATATGAAAACACATTGACAAAAATTCTGCGGTTCTCATCTTTGCTGCCTGTTGCAACAATTTTTTCGAGCATATCCATACCTACTGCAAACATATCTCCGCAATTAGCTTCTATACTGGCTTTTATCTCCTGTGTCATAGAATTTCTGAAATCAGAAAAAACATACTCCAGCAAATCGTCCTTATCCTCAAAATACTGATAGAAACTGCCTCTTGAGATATCAGCGCTGTGTATTATTCTGTTGATTGAAAGCTCATCAACCGGAAACTCTGCAAGCTCGGAGTGCACCGCTCTAAGTATCTTGCTGCGTTTTTCATCCGGAAGTTTGAAAAATCTGCTGCTTGGCATGTCTATTCTCCTGTCTCCGAAATCAGTATTTATATTATATGTGACAGGCTGTCACCTGTCAACGTAAAAACCTTATTAAAAAACACCCCGACTTCACATCAGGGCGTTCATATATCTGTTTAAGCTCTCACCTCTGAACCGGTGAGTTTATATTCCTAATCCTCAAGAGCCTTAATCGCATCTATAATCTCAGCGTGACAGACGCTCACATCCTCGAGTAATTTTTCGGATGACAGCTCTGACGGTCCGCGCAGGTCTTCCGTAAGAAGCTCTGCCGCAGCCTGAAGTCTGTCAAAACCCAGATTCTGCGCAATACCCTTGATGGTATGAACAGATCTGAAAGCAGTTTCCCAGTCTTTGTCCGCAACAGCCGCTGTAAGATTTGAATATGAAGGATCCGCTGCATATTTCATTACGAATTTTTTGAGCATGTCTTCATTCCGGATTCTCTGGACAGCGTCCTCATAATCTCCGCCTGAAACCTCATAAAACTCCTTTAAATTCATAGTTTTCCTTTCTGAGTATCCTGTCTCTCTCTTTTTTTATAAGTTCATCATGCACATCGGTAAGCTGTCCCAGCACACCTGCATATTCTGCAATTCTCGATGACCACAAAGTCATAGCGGTCAGTCTGTGCCAGCGCATATTGCCGGCAACAGGTATAAGGACATTCATCGTGATCTGCGGTTCTTCTCTTGTTGTAGTCTTGAGCCTTTTGCAAAGCTCTGCCATGTCATTTTCTGAAAGCAGCTCTATATCATCCCCGTCCGACAAACGAATCAGTTTGCTCTTTGGGGCATCACCTTCGTACCAGCTGGTATATACAATATTGTTGGCATAGCGGTCATACTCAAACTGTATGCCTCCGCATATGTTTGCATAAAAACGGCTCTTGGCCTGCTCCCACATCAGCAGTCTGCGGGTTCTGTAATCGAGCCGCAGAGACTTGTTCTCCAGCATTTCTTCTGCAACACGATGTGCCTCATCTTTGTAATCGAAATTCTCCTGTTCTTTGAGAAGACATTCATCGAGTTTTCCGGCAATGGTTTTAAGGCAGTGAATAAGCAGCGGATTGAATTCTCCGCATTCTCCTGCGCATATCATCTCTATAGCCTTATCATGCGGTACTGCGTCTTTGTAGCAGCGTATACCGGTGAGCGCATCATAAACATCTGCCATCGCAACAACCTGCGCAGAAATCGGTATCTCGTCTCCTGCAAGTCCGTCAGGATATCCTCCGCCGTCCCATCGCTCATGATGCCATCTGCAGATTCCGTATGCAACAGCTACAAGCGGATCGTCGGGATTTGCGGGAACTTCGTTAAGCAATGCTTCTCCCAGCTCGGAATGTTTCTTCATAATCTCCCATTCCTCTGCGGTAAGCTTGCCGGGTTTGTTAAGGATATTATCAGGTATGGCTATCTTGCCGATATCATGCAGCGCCGACAATGTCGAAATCGCTGCTATATCCGACTCTGAGAGAGAATATTTGTCTGTCAGCTTCACCAGCTGATGAAGCAGCATATTGGTGATTGTTCTGACATGAAGTATATGGGCTCCCGACTCATTGTTTTTGAATTCTATTACATGACTCAGGAAATTAATCATGGTGCTGCTTACTTTTTCGCGTTCATATACCTGTGTTTCAACCATCTGAACAAGGTCCTTCTGACGCGTATACAGTCTGAGGATATTCTCCACCCTGCGCTGCACGATAGCTGCATCGAAAGGTCTTGCTATATAATCCGTAGCGCCGAGATTGTATGCACGCCGAACGAATAAAGCATCGCTCTCCGAGGATATAACTATAACCGGAATCTCATCCAGCCAGCATCTCCTCTCCATAATATCCAGTACCTTAAAACCGTTCATATTCGGCATATTGATGTCCAGCAGCATAAGATCAACGTCTGTGCCTCTGGCCAGCATCTCTATAGCCTCCTGACCGTCTGCCGCATACAGATATTTATATTCGCCTCCGAGAATATCTGCAAGTATCTGCCTGTTCATTTCGGAGTCATCTGCTATTAAGATGTTTTTAACAGTGTTCATACAAACCTCAATCAGCGTTCTTAACAAGCTTTACCCCCCCTTTTTTTATCATATGATGCGACGGGAGAACCGCACCAAACACGCCGGCAAAACCGGTGATTATACTGAAAAGCCCTGATTTATACTTGTTGAATTAATAAGTCCTACATTACGCATTGTAGCACTATGTCATCTCATATTCAATACCAATCCCATAAATTCAGCCTTTGTGAGTGTATTTTAAAATCATTTTCACAAGAGCCTCTGAATCCAGCGGCTTGGTCAGATGTTCGTTCATTCCTGCCTGTCTGCTTCTTTGCGCATCATCTGAAAACGCATTTGCAGTCATTGCAAAAATAGGTACATCGGCAGCATCGCTGCGCTTCATGGCCCGTATGCGCCCTGCTGCTTCAAGGCCGTCCATCACAGGCATCATGATGTCCATAAGTACAAGATCAAAATATCCCGGCTCTGAGGCTTCAAATTTATCGATTGCTTCAAGACCGTTGTAGGCCGTTGTCACCTCTGCCCCTTTGCTCGTGAGTATAAACTCTGCAATCTCCATATTGATATCATTGTCCTCAGCCAGAAGAATACGCACGCCTTCTATGCTGCCGGGGCTGTTCTCATGCTCCCTGTGCTCTGTCTCCGTATTTATGCGGAAACGCAATTTTACCGTAAATCGTGTGCCTATGCCCGGCTTGCTTTCAAGATTTATGGTGCCACCCATAGCCTCTGTCAGTTCTTTTGATATTGCAAGACCAAGTCCCGTACCTGTATACATGGTGCGCGCATCCGTATTTTCCTGTTCGAAGGCTTCAAAAGCGCGTTCCTGAAAGCTTTCGCTCATACCTATGCCATTGTCTTCACAGACAAATTCGACTTCTGTATTCTCCCCGTCTGTGTCTGTTTCTATACATGAAACAGCAACATAGCCTCCTGCCCTGTTGTATTTAATGGCATTTGTTATGAGATTCTGCAGTATCTGTCTCAGGTGCAGAGGACTACCTATAAGGTTCATATGCTCTGCTCTGATTCCTCTGCTGATATATTCGACTCCTGATTCTTTTGCCTGTATCTCCGCCACTGTTTCTATTCCGTCCATAAACTCCGCAAGATTAAACGGTTTCTCATCGAGCTTTATTTTGCCGGATTCAAGTTTGTTCATATCAAGCACACTGTTTACAAGCGCCAGCAGGAAGCCTGAAGTCTGTCTTACTTTGCTGCGGCATTCCTTTTGTTTTTCGGGATCATCAGGATAATGCTCTGCGATTTCCAGCATGCCCCGTATTCCGTTTATCGGAGTTTTGATGTCGTGGCTCATCCTTCTCAGGAAATCGGTCTTTGCAATACTGGCGCGCTGCGCCTCATCAACGGCACTGCAGAGTCTGTTCTGATATTCGATTTCTTTCTTTTTGTCTTCTGAAATATCTCTTAACAGGTAAAGAACTGTTTCAACCTGATCGTATCTGTTTCGGTGCTGCGGTATTATTTCAAGTAAAATCCACTCTCCGTCATTATTTCTGAAACTTATATCTAGAATGTCTTTGTCTTCAAGTCTTTTTTCAAGTGTGGTATAATCCCAGAATTCTTTTACGGTCTCTCTGATGTCCTCCTCCGGAATACTCTCATATACTGCAGCGCCTATATCTTCTATATTCCTGAAATCCTCTCTCAGTCTGCCGCCTGTTCCTGACGACTTCAGAACAGTTATGCTGCCGTCTGCCAGCGAGGTTTCTATAATTGCCATATATATACGGCCTATGGATTCTATTGTCCTTACATTTTTTGCTGCTTTGCGGAGATTTCTTCGTCCTGCAAGCGTCATCAGAGTAATAAATATAAGCCATAAAACTATATATACCGTCACAGTTACAGCCATTACCGCAAACCGGGTCATAAATATCTGCGAGGCAGGGAAAAACGCCGACAGAGTGTATTCTCCGAGTTTCTGCTGATTGCCGTACCAGTGACTGCCTTTGCTGTCGGTTAATTTTATCAGTCCGTTATCTCTCTGTTTAAAACTCCCGCTGTACAGTGATTTAGCCTCTTTAACTGATTTGCCTATAATGAGGTCTTTGTTTGAAGCAAGAATCGTATCTCCGTCACTGACTGCGATAATACCGTCTCTCTTGAAAACCATACCCTGAAACATTGTGTCAAGAGTTATATCGTTCACACCTGCTGTAATCGAATTGTATGTTTTGTAGCACACAACAGCGCCGGGCCTGTCACGCCTTGATACCACTGCCATATCAACCGAATCATCACCTTCTCCTGTGCGGTGCATGTATGACGCTTCTTTGAATCTGACTATCTTGGCAAGTTCTTCAGTCCCGAGAGCTCCTATGAAAAACTCCTTCTCGTAACTTCCTTGAGTCTTCATTACGATTTCAAGGTTTTCGTCGAAAACAGCAATCCCTGAAAGTCTTTGCTCATGAGCGTATCGTTTCAGTCTGTCCGCCGTATAGGTTCTGTCGTAATCAAGAATCTCCACAAGCTCGACGGTTTTGTCCAGCAGCCTGATAAGGCTCTTGATTTTGTCATTTGTAACGTTATTTTTGTATTCTGTGACACGATTATCCAAAAATTCGAGAGTCTCTCCCGTAAACTCCCGGGCATCTCTGATCGCCTGATTGGTAAGAGCTATATGCACTCCTGCAAACAGCAGTATGCCGGCAGCAACGGCTGTAACGATTATTTTAATAATATTTTTGTTCTTTGATGGTTTCCTGCCGGAAGTCATTTGCCTGTCACCTCCGGAAGCACATCTTTGTCCATGCTGTATTTCTCTGTTATATCTGCTATGGTACCGTCGTTTCTCATCTCTGTAAGCGTCTCCGAAAGTCTGTCAACGATACCGCTGTTAAAGTCTTTGCTGAATGCAACGCCGATTTCTGATTTGTAGACGCTCTCTCTGAGCTTGCGGTAATCGGCCGGTGAGGTTCTGATCAGAGAATCAAGAGCGCTTTCGTGTCCGCATATGGCATCTGCATAGCCCTTGCGAAGACACGCGTACACCTCATCCATCGTCGAGAAGCTGTATACCATTTCAGGTTTTGGAATATGCTTATCGTTTCCTTCAAGAAATATCTCCTCCGGCTTTGAGGTCGCCTGTACCGCAATACGCTTGTCTCTCAGTTCTGACAGACTGCTGATACTGCTGTCTGCTCTTACGACTACCATCTGCCGGCTGTAAAGGTACGGACAGGTCCACTGATACCGGTCTTCACGTCCCGTCATTGTAAAGCAGCCCCACAGGCAGTCAATGCTGCCGTCCTCAAGATAATCGTCTTTGTTTCCCCATATTATCTGTTTAAATACCGGCTCATATCCCATACGGGAAAGAGCCTCTCTTGCAATCTCCACATCCACACCTGTAAATCCGCCTGTCCCGCTGATATAGTTGTACGGTTCATAGTTGTCACTGCCTATTATCAGCTTCGGTCTGCTGCTGATACCGCTGTCATCGGGGTTTTGATGCGCGCAGCCGCACAGCATTACAAGCTGCAGCAATGCAAGCGTTATTATCAATATCGGTCTGTATATTCCTCTGCTGTTTTTCAATACTATGCAACCTTTCTGATTTATTATCTCTCCTGTGCAAAAAAACATTATAATTTCTGACATGCGTCAAACTAATTATAATTAATATATTGACGTTTTTCAAGAACTTAACCTATATTCACATTCTTTTGAATAATTAAAAAGCAGACTGAATCTGATCAATCTGCTGTGATTTCGTGGTTGCGGGAGGAGGACTTGAACCTCCGACCTCCGGGTTATGAGCCCGACGAGCTACCGACTGCTCTATCCCGCGATATTAAATTAAAAAAGGTGGTGCCGGAGACCGGGGTCGAACCGGTACGATCGGTAAGGATCGCAGGATTTTAAGTCCTGTGCGTCTGCCAATTCCGCCACTCCGGCAAAAAGTTGGCTCCGAAGGTGGGGCTCGAACCCACGACCTACCGGTTAACAGCCGGTTGCTCTACCATTGAGCTACTTCGGAACATCTTTAAGTATTAAGTTCGTCACCGTAACGCGACAATAACTATTATACATATAACCCCTACTGTTGTCAATAACAAATTTCAACTTTTTTATTTCAGCCTTATATTTTTTCAAAAAACTATATATACCTGTAAAAACTGCCGCACTTCACAGGTGCAGCAGCTTTTATAAAAAGAAATAAGATGATATGAAAAAAATCCTGAAACTCACTGTTTGTAAATATTATTCGGCCACATATTTAAGGAATCTTACTTTTTCAAATTCCTCTTTATATCTGCTCATTGCCTCATTTACTATGCCTTCGGCTACAGGTTTTAAATCCATAGCAACAACTTTATCTGTAATTTCTTCAATTACTTCAACCGGCACACCGTACAGCATCATAGCGCATCGTATATATCGCCTGATTTTCATTTCCATTGTGAATTCTTCACTGCATGGTTTAACAATATATCCTCTGGCAATCCCCGATGTCGCTATATCTATCTCATAAAAATCCTGTTCTTCTGCATCAGGCATATATTCTTCAAAAAGCCTCTTGAGTTTCTCTGCTGTTCTTCTGTGGATATATTCTGATGTTGTAGGCAGCGAATAAGCCGATACATACAAATCCCTCAGCTGCTCATTCATCTCTGCTATATGCATCTGTACAGCTGTCTCTACAGCATATACCATTAAAGGCTCTTCGTTTCTTGCCTTTTCAAATTGCAGATCAAACATATATTCAACAAACGCACGGAGTACAGCTTCCTTGTTTTCAAATGCTCTGAAAAAAGAACTGTTGCTCATTCCTACCCGTCTGGCGATTTCCGCCGTTGTTGTATTATGATATCCTTTTTCAAAAAACAGCATAACTGCTGAACTCATCATTTTTCGCCTTGTAAGTGCGCCGCTTGGCTGTTCACCTATTTTTGCCAAAAGAATTGCCCTCCATATCCTGTGATTTTAATCACATAATATCATACCTTTACCGTCTCTGCAATACTTTTTCATGACATATGTCATATTTATATAGGCATAGATACAAAAGTATAAACAGGCAGGGGAACCGCCATAGATGCGATTGCCCCGCCCGATGTTATCATATGAGTATAAGATAATCAAATACTATTTGTTAAGTGGTGGGAACAGCTCTTCAAATGGTTTTTCATTAGTTGATGCAAGTTCCGAAACATCTCTTATATGACCTGTTTTCTTTGCAATCTGATATCCTATCATAGGGAATACTATAGCTGCGCACGCTACTCCGAAAATGAAAACATCTTCGAATACAAGCATTATCAGACATATAATCTGCGCGATAACTGCAAAGTAAGGAATCCACTGCTGGCTCTTCTTAACCTTTGCCTTCAGGCATGTTTCAGGATCATAACCGTTCTTCTTGAGTTTTTTTCTAAGCGAAATCTGTGATAAGATTATTCCTACCCATGCAAGAGTTCCTGTGAAACCTGACAGTGACAGAAGGCTTACATATAAATCTTCTAAGTAACCAGTTATCTGTGAGATAAGTCCTACAAGAAGAACAACCCACATGAATCCTAATGTCCACAGAACTGCAGTTCTTGGATTTCCTGACTTTGTAACCTTGCTTAAGAACTTAGGAGCAAGACCTTCGATTGAAAGACCAAACATACATCTTACTGTTCCGTAGAAACCTGTGTTAGCACAGCTGAATGCCGCTACCAGCACTACTGCCGAGAATACAAATCCGAGCCAGCCTATGCCGTAGTAATTCATAATATCAGCGAATACCGGGTTAGCATCACTTGCAAGTTCATAAGGGTAAACAAGTACTACTAATATCAGTGGGAGTATGTAAAGCAGTGCTATACGATATGTAACACTCTTACAAGCCTTAGGAACTGATTCTTCAGGGTTCTGCGATTCTGCTGCTGCAAGACCAACGATTTCTGTACCCTGGAAAGTTACAAGAACTACTGTCATATTAACCAGTACAGCCATAATTCCAAGAGGGAATACCTTCTGGCCGAATGTCATTGTAGCATCTCCGAAGTTTACAGTACCTGCAAGGAAACCTGTGTAGGATTCGCTCTGTCCCCAAAGACCTACCCAGATACCGAATGCAGCAATTACGAATACCATAATAACGATAACTTTTGTGATAGCAAGACCTGCCTCAATCTTTGCAAAAATATCAACTGCACAAAGATTGATAATTGTAATTGCAGCCATTGCTCCGATAGCTATAGCAGCGTATGTAACCGCACTGTCTGTTTTCATCAGCGATGTAAGCACCGTAGAAACCGCAATAGCTTCGGAAGGAACATAGCATACCCAGTTAAACCAGAACGCCCAGCCGAATCCTGTAGAAATCGTAGGCGTCAGGAACTCACTTGTGTACGCTACAAACGAGCCTGTCCTCGGAACATTTACCAGCAGTTCTGAATAAGAAATCATAGTACCATAAACGATAATACCTGTTACAATAAATGCGATCAGAACTCCGGGTCCCATGCTGGAAAGACATGAGCCTATTCCAAGGAAATAACATGAACCGATTACTCCTCCGATTCCTATAAATGCAACCTGCCAACCTTTAATCCCTCGTTTAAGTTCATTCTTTTCCTCAGGATGTGCGCCTTTTTTTTCGTTTGCCATAAGAACCTCCTTAATAAAATAAAATAATTCCATTGCCTGAACCGGTAAGTTCAGACAATTTATTATATTTTGAGTTGTCGACAATTGTCAATAATTATCTGAAAATTTACATTTGTTATAATTTTAACTATTATTAATATGCTTTAATTGCTAAAAAAACGGGACAAATATGTTGTGGCCTCCTGTTGTCCTTATATACCATATGAAAAAGGACACAGCAATATTACTATGTCCCGTTATTAATTCTTCTTTTTTTGCCTGAAATAAAAAAAGTGGAAATGTACGGAATTGAAATTCCTATTTCCACATA
>OLNZ01002587.1_pt1 | contig 10709 bp, 6 predicted proteins | sample 1672981 | NCBI WGS metagenome assembly OLNZ01 (sample SAMEA3136743, study PRJEB25190) | human gut metagenome | biome: human gut; feature: human-associated habitat; material: faeces | place: Austria | collected 2013
TATGGAGAGCAGACCGTCCGCAGAGAGGTCGTTTCCGTCAGTTCATGCAGTGTGATATCGATATTCTTGGCGAGCCTACTTACCTTGCTGAGATTGAGCTTGTTATGGCAACAACTACTCTGCTTGGCAAACTGGATTTCCACAATTTTACGATCCGTATCAATGACAGAAAAATCCTGAAAGCTATGGCACAGTACAGTGGTTTCCCGGAAGATAGCTTTGATACAGTATTTATTATTCTGGACAAGATGGACAAGATCGGTCTGGAAGGTGTTGCAGAAGAACTCGAAAAAGAAGGTTTTAAGAAAGAGTGCATTGATACCTACCTTGGTATGTTCAAAGAAATTACTTCTGACATTGAAGGAGTGCGTTACTGCAAAGAAAAACTGAAAGACGTTCTGGATCCGAAAGTTGCAGAAGATCTTGAAACGATCATTACAGCAGTAGATTCTGTTAAGAATGCAGATTTCAAGATTTCTTTTGACCCGACACTGGTTCGAGGAATGTCTTATTATACAGGGCCGATTTTTGAGATTGCCATGGATGAATTCGGTGGTTCCGTAGGCGGTGGCGGACGTTATGATGAGATGATCGGTAAATTTACCGGACAGAATACTTCTGCATGTGGATTTTCCATCGGATTCGAAAGAATCGTAATGCTTCTTCTTGAAAGAGGATATGAGATTCCTGAGAGCAAAGCAAAGAAAGCATACCTGATCGAAAAGAATATGCCGTCAGACAAACTTCTTCCAATCCTGAAACAGGCGGAAGAAGAGCGCAAAAGCGGTGTACAGGTAAACATTTCTATTATGAAGAAAAATAAAAAATTCCAGAAAGAACAGATGACAGCCGAAGGTTATACAGAATTTGTGGAATTTTTCAACAGATAAAAAAAGGAGACAGAATCATGGCTGAAAGTATGAAAGGTCTGCACAGAACATGCCGATGTGCAGAAGTGACAAAGGAAATGGTCGGCAGCAAAGTGACCCTGATGGGATGGGTGCAGAAAGCCCGTAACAAAGGCGGAATCGTTTTTGTTGACCTTCGTGACCGTTCCGGTATCATGCAGTTGATCTTTGAGAATGGAAATATTGATGAAGAGGGATTCGAAAAAGCTGGAAAACTCCGCAGTGAGTTTGTCATTGCTGTAACAGGAACCGTTGAGAACCGTGGTGGTGCAGTTAACGAAAATCTTGCAACAGGTGCAATGGAACTTCGTGCAGAATCTTTACGTATTCTGGCAGAATCAGATGTTCCGCCGTTCCCGATTGAAGAGAACAGCAAGACAAAAGATGAGATTCGTCTGAAATATCGTTATCTGGATCTTCGAAGACCTGATTTACAGAGAAATATCATGCTGAAGAGTAAAGTTGCCCAGCTGACACGTAAATTCTTCACAGAAGAAGGTTTCCTTGAAATCGAAACACCAATGCTTGGTAAGAGTACTCCGGAAGGTGCGAGAGATTACCTTGTTCCGTCCAGAATTCATCCGGGTTCTTTCTATGGACTTCCGCAGTCTCCTCAGCTCTACAAACAGCTTCTGATGTGTTCCGGTTATGACCGTTATATCCAGATTGCACGCTGCTTCCGTGATGAGGATCTCCGTGCAGACCGTCAGCCCGAATTCACTCAGATTGATATGGAACTTTCTTTTGTAGATGTAGATGATGTTATCGATGTAAACGAAAGATTCCTTGCATATCTTTTCAAAGAAGTTCTGGATGTAGATGTAAAACTTCCGATTCAGAGAATTACATGGCAGGAGGCTATGGATCGTTTTGGTTCCGACAAACCGGATATGCGTTTCGGTATAGAACTGCATGATGTAAGTGAAGTTGTCAGAGACTGTGACTTTGTTGTGTTTAAGAGTGCACTGGAAAATGGCGGAAGTGTTCGTGGTATCAATGCAGAAGGCCAGGGTGGCATGCCTCGTAAAAAAATTGACAAGCTGGTTGAATTTGCAAAAGGTTATGGTGCAAAAGGTCTTGCTTACATTGCAATTGCAGAAGACGGTACACGCAAATCTTCCTTTGCAAAATTCATGACAGATGAAGAAATGGATGCACTTGTTGGCGCAATGGAAGGTAAGCCGGGAGACCTGCTTCTCTTCGCAGCAGATAAGAACAAAGTGGTTTATGATGTACTTGGAGCCCTCCGTGTAGAACTTGCAAAACAGATGGATCTTCTTGATAAGAATGAATATCGGTTTGTATGGGTAACAGAATTCCCGCTTCTTGAGTGGAATGAAGAAGAAAACCGTTACACAGCGATGCATCATCCGTTCACAATGTTGATGGATGAGGATATCCCGCTGATCGAAAGTGGAGATCTTGGAAAAATCCGTGCAAAAGCATATGATATTGTACTGAATGGTAATGAGATCGGCGGAGGAAGTGTCAGAATCCATCAGAACGACATTCAGGAAAAGATGTTCGAGATGTTAGGCTTCACAAGAGAAGCTGCTTACGAACAGTTCGGATTCCTTCTGAATGCATTCAAATATGGAGTTCCGCCTCACGCAGGACTGGCTTATGGTCTTGACCGTCTTGTTATGCTGATGGCAAAAGTTGACAGCATCCGTGACGTTATTGCTTTCCCGAAGGTAAAAGATGCATCCTGCCTGATGACGGAGTCACCAAGCAGAGTAAGTGAGCAGCAGCTTAAAGAACTCGGCCTTGAAGTAGAACCTGAAACAGAAGAATAAAAGAGTAAATACAAAGGCTGTCCCGAATAACGGGGCAGCCTTTTAACTGATAAATTTATTAATCTTCGGATTCTTCGGCGTAAGAGTCGTCTTCAGAGGAATCTGCATCTTCTGTTTCTTCACTTACAGGGGAATTACTTAAGGTTCCGAAAATGGCATTGCCAATGGTGGTATTACTGTCGTCAAGCTTCCACGAAACTCCATCATTGGTCAGATGGAAGTCTGCTGTGGAGGTGATGTTCGCTGTGTTATTTTTAATATCATTAAGAAGCATCTCAAGCGATTTTTGATATCTTTTTTCCGAACCGTCTATTACAGCATCCGCAGAGCTTAAATAAGCATCCTGTTCCTGACTGAACGTGTTCAGAATTGAGGTACTGTCAAACGTTGTGATGGTTGTACTGACGGTTGCAGTATATCCCTGTTCTTCACAGTTTGTGATCTTGAAATCAAAATTCTGGTGTACCTGTTCTACGAGCGCGGAAGCAATGGAATTTTTGTCGGAATCGGAAGTGTTGAGCAAACTTTCGATGCCCAGATAATTTCCCATCTGTTCGGTATTCATGGATTTCAGGGTGTTCAGATAAATGGTTAATGTTTCTTCAGGTGAGAGCAGATTGTTATCAGAGAGATAACTTATAAGACCGCCGACAAGATCATTTTCAAGGGAATGTGATCTTTGAATTTCCCACTCATCATGATCGGTTCCGGTATTTTGGAGCGTCATGGTACAGTCTCGTGTCACCGTTTCATATTTATTTTTTTTGAGCAGATTGTCTAAGATAAGATAACGTTCCTCAAGGGAATCTGTTGTCTCCTCTGTTGCAGAGTTATCAGAGGCGGCTGCTTTTAAAATGGCAGTTTCAAGAGATGCTTGGGCATAATCTTTGGCAAGTGTCCTGGCATCCAGTGTAGAAAGCTGCAGGGAAACGCTGGCTTCTTTTGTATCGTTGTCGACATCAACATTCCGGATTTCGTAATCAAAATCCCGGAAAAAGAGAGAAAAAACTTCTTTAACTTCTTTGGATAATTCTATCTCCTGTGTCGTGTCAGGAAAAAGTTCTTTATAGGATACGTATTTCTGGGTCGTATCAGAATCCAGATTTTTCAGCAGATTCAGTTCGTTGGTAATTACTGCCTCTACATCCGTTTTATCCACGTGGGAACAGCCTGCCAGAAATGCGACAGACATAAGGATAAAAAGGAGAAAAGGCATCAGACCTTTTGCGATCTTCATAGGTATCTTTCCTTTCAAAAATAATCCCTTATATTTTACCAGATAAACGTATAAAAGTCAAAAAACGGTAAAATTACGTCGGATTTCGAAACAATTCGTGAAAAAAATGTGAAACAGTTACGGATTTTCCACAGCTCTTTTATTTTATTTCAGAATCTGCTATGATAATTAAGTTAAAAAATACCTTTTACAGGGTTAGAAAAGAAAATTGCTATGATATAGGAATTAAAAGTACCTTTTACAAAGTTAGGAGGAACACAGCTTAATGAAAAAACGTATATTGATCCTTCTTGGGATATTGATAATTGGCGGCGGAGCAGCAGGGGTATGCTGGAAGATGGGAATCATAGGAAATCAGCAGCAGACCAGCGGTGATGCAGTTTATGTGACGAAAATCAGTGATCTGACAGATCAGACATCTGGTGTTTCCAATCGCTATGCCGGCGTGGTCGAACCTCAGGAGACGGTATCTGTTGAGTTGGAAAGTGGTCGAACAGTTAAAGAAGTAAAAGTCAAGACAGGCGATCAGGTCAAAAAAGGACAGCTTCTTTTTGAGTATGACCTGAGCAGCATTCAGGAAAGTCTGGAGGAAGCACAGCTTGATCTGGATCGTCTGAAAAACGAAGCGAGCAGCCTGACCGAGCAGATAGCAACTCTGGAAAAAGAGAAGAAACAGGCAACACAGGACAATCAGCTTTCTTATACGATTGAGATTGAGACCAACAAAATGAATCTCAAAAAAAATGAATACAGCCAGAAAAGCAAACAGGCTGAGATTGACAAGCTGCAGAGTGCAACGGGGAACACAGAAGTTCGAAGCAGCATTGACGGTGTGATTCAGAAGATTGATACTTCAAAGCTGACATCGGATGATAACAGCAGTGTGGATGACAGCGCAGATGATTCGGATATGTCATATTCAAGTGATAGCAGCAGCGGCGGCAATGCATTTATTACGATTCTGAGTACAGGTGCATATCGTATCAAAGGAACTGTCAATGAGATGAATGTTCAGAACATCATCGAGGGAGATCCGGTTATTATCCGTTCCCGTGTGGACAGCAGTCAGACATGGAAGGGAACTATGGGGACAATTGATCGTGAAAGTGCCACCAGCAGCAACAGTAGTTCAAGTTTTGGAATAATGGACAGCAGCGGAGATTCACAGACAAGTACAAGTACATATCCATTTTATGTGAATCTGGATTCTTCTGATGGTCTGATGCTCGGACAGCATGTCTATATAGAAATGGATGAAGGCCAGGATACGCAGAAGACCGGTGTATGGATCAGTGAGGCATATATTGTAGATGCAGATACAGAAAGTCCTTATGTCTGGGCAGCAGATCAAGATGACAAACTCGAAAAACGAAGTGTGATCCTCGGGCAGTATGATGAGGAACTTGGGGAATATGAGATTGCAGATGGTCTTACTAAGGATGATAGCATTGCATTTCCGTCTGATGTTCTTGAAGAGGGTATGGCTACGACAACAAATATTGAAGAGGCGATGGATACAAGTACTGTAGATATGCAGCCAGTGGATGAGCTTGGCGCGGACAATCTTGATGCGGACAATCTTGGCGCGGATAATCTTGATGGCGAAGATGCTTATGTTACGGATGATTTTTCTGATTCTGAAGATGACTGGAATGCAGATGAATGGAGCACAGACGATGAGTCCTGGGACACCGAGGATGAGTATGAATCTGATGGTGAAAGTACAGTGATCGATGATCCGGATGCGATGGGAGATGCGGTCTCTGATGATGACTCCGACGGAGTAAGTGTGCCAATGGATGAGGATCTTGTTCCTGTCCAGGGTGATACGGAGGATGCAGAATGATTCTTGAACTAAAAGGTATATATAAGAATTATCAGCAGGGAAAAATGAGTGTGCCGGTACTCAAAGATGTCAATTTTTCCATGGAAGAGGGAGAATATGTGGCAATCATGGGACCGTCCGGTTCTGGAAAAACGACCCTGATGAATATTATTGGCTGTCTGGATAAACCAACAGAGGGAAGTTTTTCACTTGATGGACAGGATATTTTGAACTGTTCAGAGAATGATATGTCAGATCTGCGATTAAATAAGATTGGATTTGTATTTCAGAGCTTTCATCTGCTTCCGAGACAGTCGGCTCTGGCAAATGTAGAATTACCATTGAACTATGCAAAAGTACCCAAAAAAGAAAGAAGAGAACGTGCATTGAAAGCCTTGGAGCGTGTGGGACTGGCAGATCGCGTAGACTTCCTGCCAAATCAGCTTTCAGGTGGACAGATGCAGAGAGTGGCGATTGCAAGAGCAATTGTCAATAATCCGAAGCTTTTGCTTGCGGATGAACCGACAGGTGCACTTGACAGTAAATCAGGCGCACAGGTCATGGAGCTTTTTCAAAGGTTGAATGATGAGGGGGTAACGGTACTGATGATCACACATGATGCGGATATTGCATCACATGCAAAACGTGTAGTAACGATCCGTGATGGTGAGCTGAAGGAAAAAGAGGTGAAGTAATAGAATGAAAAAAAGAATTATTATAGGCATTCTGATTGCTGCTCTCGTTGCAGGCGGTTCAGCAGGAGGCGCAGTTTACTATAAAAAGTCTCATCAGAAAACAGTTTCTGTTGTAAGCGTGGATAATCTGGCTGGGCAGTATTATATGGATGATACGAATCTTGATGGAAATATTGTGACAAGCGCCATTCAGAATATTACTGTAGATAAGGATATGATCATTCAGGAAGTGTATGTATCGAAGGATGACGAGGTAAAAAAGGATGATAAACTGATTTCTTTTGACATGACACTGGTTCAGATGGAACTGAATATTGCGAAGTTGAAACAACAGCAGCAGGAACAGGATCTGAATAAAGCTATCAATCGTTTAAATAGCCTGAAAAATGGAGGAGCGATTGAGGAGAGCGATGCAGATACGTCAACTTCTTCGGATTCGGACACAGATACAGACAGCAGCATGAATGGAACGGACAGCACGGATACGGGAGATGAGTATGTATCTGCATCCGGTAATGTCAATGGTGCATATCTGGCTGCTGTTATGAATCCGGTCCTGGCGGCTGCAGTAAACGCAGAAGATGTGTCTGATGTGGCAACTTATCAGGCGGAGACTTCAGCAGAAAGTGATAGCACACAGTCTGGTGATACGGGAACACCGACCGGTGAGTCCGGAAGTATTGCAGCAAGTGAGGATGCAGGAGAGGATACAGGAGGAGATAATACCGGAGGAGATAATACCGGAGATACCGGTGGAAACAGTGGTACTGACAGTTCCGATGACAACAGTGACAATGGGGATCAGATAGACATCATAGATGGTGGTGATTCAGGAGATTCTAATAGTTCTGATGACAACACAGGAGATTCATTCGGTGACGGATCAGATGATCAGATTGAAATCGTGGATTCAGATGAAGGCAGCGATAAAGAGGTGCCGGATATGACGGACGGTGATCCGACATTTTATCAGATCCTTGATAATAATACAGAACCTCTTACCGGAAAAGGAACGAAGGAAGATCCATATGTATTCCTCTGTAGTTCTGCAAAGGGTTATGTAATTGTGAGAGGTTCTTTCCTAAATAAGATGGCAGCTTTTGATGCGAACGGAAATAAAGAGGCTGGCAAGAACGGTTATTGGTATCAGCTTGAATTTCATCAGAATGATACGGTAGAAGATCTTGGCGACCGTAAGAAATCATGTACAGGATATTATCTGATTGATGGAAGCCTTCTTGAAAAGATGGTGCCGGATTATTCTGAGGTAGAGTTCACACTGGAGGATGCCTCTCATTATGATAACAGTTCAGATGATGATGACGGAAACGATGGTGGATATGACGGAGATCAGGGTGATGGCGGCAGTACATCTATTTCGCGTGAGGATGCGATTAAGATACAGCAGAACAAAATTGACAGTCTGAAACTTGATATTCGTGAGAGTAAACTTAATATTGAAAAACTTGAGAAAAAAGTTAAAAAAGAAGTTATTTACAGTAAACTGGATGGAACAGTTGCAAAAGTTGGTGATCCTGCTACGGCAGCTTCAGATGGAAACACTTTCATGACTATCAAAAGTAAGGAAGGTTTTTACGTGAAGGGTACAGTCAGTGAACTGATGCTGGACCAGGTAAAAGAAGGAACGATTTTGAACTGTTCCGGGCAGAGCGGTGACTTTGAGGCTGAAGTTGTAGATGTTTCAGAATATCCGGTTTCCGGAGACAGCTATTCCGGCAGTGGAAATCCGAATGTTTCCTATTATTCCTATACGGCAACCATCCCGGATAAATCAGTCAAAGTATCTGATGCTGACTGGCTTACGATCACCCTGAAAAGTGATGCGCAGAGCAAGGGAATTGTACTGGATCGTGCGTTTGTACGCTCCGAAAACGGAAGCAGTTATGTTTATAAGGATGACAATGGTGTGCTTAAAAAACAGAAACTGAGTGTTGGCGGAAATGTAAATGGTGGCTACAGTGTGCTGGTTACGGGCGGAATTACGCGGGATGATAAGATTGCATTTCCTTATGGAGACACAGTCAAAGAAGGTGCAAAAACGCAGGAAGTTTCTGTGAATGAGCTTTATGGTTATTAGGAGGATGGTATTTTATGCTTGAAAATATGAGAATATCGATTCAGGGAATCTGGTCCCATAAAATGCGGTCCTTTCTGACAATGCTGGGAATTATTATAGGTATTGCTTCGATCATTGCAATCGTTTCGACAATTAAAGGTACAAGTGAGCAGATTAAGGAAGATCTGATCGGTGCCGGAAACAATACAGTTTCGGTCAGCCTGAATTACGGTGACAGTGAGTATGATCCGGAGTATGGAATGACGGATGGCACTGCACCGCCGCTTCTTTCTGATCAGCAAAAAGAAGATATCAAAAACCTTGATCATGTGCAGAATGCTACGTTTTTTTACAGCCGTACTTATTCCAGCAGTGTATATTATGAAAATACCACCTTCCAGGGTGGAAGTATATATGGTATCGATACGAATTACTTAAGTACCTGTGGATATATGGTGCAGTCGGGCAGAGGATTTGTGAAAAAAGATTATGATAATATGCGTAAAGTAGCACTTGTAGACAGTAATGCGGCGGATAACCTGTTTTCAGGTGAAAATCCTGTCGGTAAGACTATCGAGATTGGATCTGAACCGTTCACAGTCATAGGTGTTGTTCAACAAAGCGACAATTACCTGCCAAACATTAAGACGATTGATGAGTTTAATGAATATTATCAGACGATTATGGGGACTGTCATGATTCCGAATAAATGCTGGCCAATGGCATTCAAGTTTGATGAACCGGAGAATGCGGTGGTTAAAGCAGATTCCACAGACAATATGAGTTCTGTAGGAAGTGCCGCGGCAGATGTGATGAATCAGGGAATCGATACCAATTCTTCGAAATACAAATACAAAGCCGATGACATTATGCAGCAGGTGCGTAACATGCAGAAACTCAGTGAGAGTACCAATACACAGCTGATCTGGATCGCAAGTATTTCTCTTCTGGTAGGCGGTATCGGAGTTATGAATATTATGCTTGTTTCTGTTACGGAACGAACCAGTGAAATTGGTCTGAAGAAGGCTATCGGTGCAAGAAAGAAGGTAATTCTGTATCAGTTTCTGACGGAGGCAGCAATGCTGACAAGTATTGGAGGAATTATTGGTGTGATTGCCGGTATTATTTTGTCTAAGATTGTATCACAGCTTTCAGGAGCTCCAACTGCAATCAGTATTCCTGCAATCATTGGTTCTGTACTGTTTTCCATGCTGATTGGGGTGGTTTTTGGATTACTGCCATCTGTAAAGGCAGCGGATCTGAACCCGATAGATGCTTTGAGAAGCGAATAAATTTTTATTTGAGTTACTGTCGGAGGTATGATAAACTAAAGACAGTATGCAATGTTTCGGATATGTATATCTGATAAATGAAAAAATACTTAGGGAGATGCAGTATGGGAAAAATTGCAATTGTAACAGACAGTAACAGCGGCATCACACAGGATGAGGGCAGAGAACTCGGTGTTTCTGTCCTGCCGATGCCTTTTTATATTAATGATGTGATGTATCTGGAAGGGATTACCCTTTCACAGGAAGAGTTTTATGAGCGTCTGAAAAATGACGAGACGATTTCCACTTCCCAGCCAAGCCCGGCAGAGGTATGTGGATTATGGGACAATCTTCTGAAAGAATATGATGAAGTTGTTCATATCCCGATGTCAAGCGGGCTGAGTGCTTCATGTGACACAGCAACGATGCTTGCACGTGACTATGACGGTAAGGTTGAGGTAGTCAATAACCAGCGAATTTCTGTTACGCAGCGTCAGTCAGTACTGGATGCACTGGCACTCAGAGCTGCAGGAAAAACTGCTGCTGAGATCAAGACAAAACTTGAAGAAGAAAAAATGGAATCCAGCATTTACATTACACTTGAGACTCTGAAATATCTGAAAAAAGGCGGAAGAATCACACCGGCTGCGGCAGCAATCGGTACAGTGCTGAATCTGAAACCGGTTCTTCAGATTCAGGGAGAAAAGCTGGATGCTTATGCAAAAGTCCGCGGCAAAAAGCAGGCAAAGAGAATGATGATGAAGGCTATGCAGGAAGACTGGAACACCCGTTTCAAACAGTATGTGGAATCCGGTGAGATGTGTCTGCAGATAGCTTATACAGGCAATAAAGAAGAAGCCGAAGAATTCAAAAAAGAAGTAGAGGCGGCATTCCCGGGAA
>OLNZ01002590.1_pt1 | contig 10699 bp, 3 predicted proteins | sample 1672981 | NCBI WGS metagenome assembly OLNZ01 (sample SAMEA3136743, study PRJEB25190) | human gut metagenome | biome: human gut; feature: human-associated habitat; material: faeces | place: Austria | collected 2013
GTATCAATGATCTTTGCCTTTGGCAGTGCCTCGGTATGATCAATCTCTGTTACCGCATCTTTTGCCTCTGTCTGAATCTTTGGAAGGTATACGGTCTGGGCATCATCTTCGATTTCTGCATGAACGCCTACTTCCTTTTCCTCAGTATACAGAGTCTCAAACGCTACCAGTAAGGTATCTTCCAGTCCGGTTCCGTCGAAAGTAAAGGTTACATCAACGGTTCCGTCTGTCGTTTCCGGTACGAAGGTGGTTTCTGCAGTAACTTCCTCTCCGTTTACAAGCAGGGTCTTTTCAGCAGACTTATCCATCAGTACACCCTTTACGGTATACTCTCTTCCAACTTCAAGACTCTTGAAAGAAACGGTATCGACAATAGTTACATCCTTCTTTGCCTCGGTTACATGATCTTTTGTGTCCTCGCCTACTGCCGTGGTGTGAATCTCCGGGATGTAAACGGTCTGATCCTTGTCCTCAATGTCTGCATGAACGGCTACTTCTACGCCCTTATAGGTCAGGCTCTCAAAGGCAACAACGGTCGTTCCGGCAAGTACGGATGCATCAAAGAGAAAGACAATCTTAACGCTGCCTTCCGGTTTTTCTGCCATAAAGGCAACTTGGGAGGTAACAGGATTGCCATCAATCAGGATTGGCTCGCCGGTTTTCTTATTCATTAAGGTACCAGTCATGGTGTATTCCTTTCCTGGTAACAGAGATGAATAGGAAACGGTATCGACAATCTTTGCCTTCGGTAATGCCTCGGTATGATTGATTTCGGTAGTGGCATCTTCTGCCTTGGTATGGATTTCCGGTACGTAGACACTCTGCTCCTCATCGGTGATGTCGGCATGAACGGCTACTTCCTTCTTTTCCGTGTACAGGGTTTCAAATACAACGATTACGGTATCTTCCAGTCCGGTTCCATCAAATGTAAAGGTTACATCTACGGTTCCGTCTGTGGTCTCCGGTACGAAGGTAGTCTGGGCAGTTACTTCTTTTCCATCAACAAGGATTGGCTTGTTTGCTGCGCGATCCATCAGCTTACCGGTTACGGTATACTCTCTTCCAACCTCAAGGCTGGTAAAAGCTACGGTATCAATTAAGGTGATCTTCTCATCTGCCTTGGTTACATGATCGTTTGTATCATCGCTGATTGCGGTGGTACGAATCTTCGGAATGTAGATCGTCTGACCCTTATCATTGATATCGGTATGGGCTGCTACCTCTTTGTTTTCGGTATACAGAGTTTCAAATACAACAGTGGTTGTTCCTTCAAGAGCAGTTGCATCAAAAGTAAAGACAACTTCTACGCTTCCTTCCTTTTCTTCTGCTGTAAAGGTTGTTGACGCCGTTACTGGCTTTCCATTTACAAGAATCTTCGCTCCGGTTCTCTGATTCATCAGCGTTCCGCTTACGGTATACTCTCTTCCGACCTCCAGTCCCTTATAGGTTACGGTATCGGTAATGGTCACTTCCTTGTCTGCTTCGGTATGATTGATTCCAGTTACATTATCCTTTGCGCTGGTACGGATGGTTGGGATGTAAACCGTCTGGTCTTTATCCTCAATATCAGCATGAACTGCGATCTGGATCTTCTTATATGTAAGGGTTTCAAATGCAACAACTGTCTTAGGTGCTACAATACTTGCATCGAAGGTAAAGATTACATCAACACTTCCCTCGGACTTTTCAGGAGTGAATGTGGTGCTTGCCGTAATCTCTTTGCCATCAGCCAGAACAGCCTTTCCTGTTTCCTTATCCATAAGTGTTCCGCTTACTGTATACTCTCTGCCAGGAAGCAGGTTTGTATAGGAAACTGTATCAACGATAGTGGCTGTCTTATTTGCTTCGGTGTGGTTAATCTTTGTTGTCTGATCCTTTGCAGTTGTATGAATCTCCGGGATATATACTGTCTGCTCTTCATCCTCAAGGTCAGCATGTGCTGCCAGAAGTGCGCCGTCAGAATACAGATTTTCAAATACAACTGTTGTGGTTCCTGCAAGCTCTGATGCGTTCAGAGTGTAGGTTAACGGTATGGTCATTTCATGTGCATCGGCTGTAAAAGTTCTTCTTGCGGTAATTGTATTTCCATTTACCATGATTGGCTTTCCTGTCTTTGCATTCATTAAAGTTCCGCTTAAAGTATACTCTGTGCCAAGCTTCAATGCCTTAAGTGCTACCTGATCGGTGATTGTAACCTTCTCGTTAGCACCGACAACATGATCTTCTGTATCGTTACTTGTTGCTGTTGTATGTACTGACGGGAAGTACTCGGTCTGTCCTTCATCTCTGAGATCTGCATGGACTGCCACCTTCTTTCCCTCGGAATACATATCCTCAAAAGCAACAGTTGTCTTTCCTGCAAGGCATTTGCCTGAGAACTTAAAGGTCACGTCAATTGTTCCGTTTGTCTTTTCAGCGACAAACTCATTTGACGCAGTAATCTTATTTCCTGCATCATCAAGAAGTGCATTGCCGGTTTCCTTATCAACAAGGGTACCGACTACTGTGTATTTGCGTCCGATTTCAACACCATTGTAACGCACGGTATCGATCAGAATGATATCTTCGTCTGCCGCGCTGTTATGGCTTCCATTTTCAGAATCAAAGATGGTTGTTCTGAGTTTTGGAACATATACGGTCTGGTCAGTATCAGAAATATCTGTATGAGAAGCAACGGTATTGCCGTCTAACTCAAGGTATTCATAGAATACTAACTTGCGGCCGCCGATTTCGGAAGCATCAAAATTGAAAGTAACATCAACTGTTCCGTCAGGTGTTGTCGGAACAAACTCAGTACTTGCAGTAATGGTTTTTCCGTTAACCATCAGGGCATTTCCTGCGGATGTCATCAGAACACCCTTCATTACATATGTTTTTCCAGGAAGCAGATGTGTATAGGTTACGGTATCCACAACAGTTGCATTGCTATCTGCAAGTACCTGATTTAATCCGGTATTTGCATCCAGAGCCTTGGTGTGGATCTTTGGAATGTAAACAGTCTGATTCTTATCATTGATATCCGCATGAACGGCATATCTTCTTCCCTCATAGGAAATATCCTCAAATGCAACGAGTGTCTTTCCTGCTAAGGAAACGCCTGCAAATGTAAAGGTGATATCAATGTTTCCATCAGCAGTCGGTGCCGTAAACTCCTTAGATGCGGTAATTGCATTGCCGTCATCATCAAGAGCAGCCTCACCTGTCTCGGCATCCATCAGTGTTCCCGTGATTTCATAAGTCTCGCCTGCCTTTAATCCCGTATAAGTTACTGTATCAATGATAGTAACGGAATCAGCTGCATTTGATACATGATCTTCAGTAACATTATCACGCGCAGTTGTCTGAATATCCGGGAAGGTAACAGTCTGATTTTCATCATCCTTATCCTTATGCTCTGCACAGAACTCTCCGTTTACGGAAAGCTCCTCAAATGCGACAACAGACTTACCTTTCAATGCAGATGCATCAAATGTAAAGGTAACATCCTGAATGCCATTCTTTTCTGCCGGAGTAAAGTCAACAGTTTCCGTCATCAGCTCGGTGAGTGCATCGCCTTCCTTAACATAAAGGGTTCCGGTTAAGGTATATGTCTTATCTGTATCAAGGTTCTTATAGGCAACATGATCGGTTAAGGTAATGGAGGATACAGGTTCTGTGAAATGTTCTTCATTTACATCAACCAGTGTTGTTTTAATTCCCATCGGAACGTTATTGACTGTTCCAAGATCAAGAACCTTTCCGTCAGTGTCGATTGTGAATGTACTTGTGTACATCTTCATGTTTCTTGTTGCTTCGGTCTTTAACTCGGTAATGGTGTAGGTTCCATATACAAATGAACCGTAAGAATCATTTGCAGCTGTCATGGTTCCTTCACTTCCCATACCAAACCAAAGTCCGGCATCCTTTGCCAGTGAATCCACAACGCTCTGTGGAATGACATCCTTATCACCATACTGTGAAAGAACTGCATCATTGGCATTGGTATTTGTTGTCTTTCCAACTGCAGAAGTAAATGTACCGTCTGCACTGGTTAAAATGTAATGTGTTTCACCTGTTGTATTATTTGTAATCCTGAACGGAATATAAGCAAGTGTTTCTTCTGTATCTGCATTTTTCTTTACGAATGACAGATCTCCACGAACAACACGGTCTGTAAAGGTAACTGCATTCATGTTTGTTTCGTACTGAATGAAAGCGCCACCCTGATACTCAACAACATTGAAATAATGGATTTGACCATCATTCGTGTAATAATTGTTTGCTGATTTTTCTCTAACAGCATAATGACCAATCGGATACTGAGTAGTCATGGTCACATTTCCCTCAGCATCTGAGGTTACTGTCTCAATTGTCTCACCCTTTTTATAAGTTGTATTTCCAATGATAACAGAATCGTCTAAACAATAAACCTCAAAGGTGATTCCGGCAAAGTTCGTTCCACCCATAGCAGCTTTCTTATTAAGCTCAAGATCATGCTTTTCCATCTTCGGAGTGCCGTTGATCTGGCGCTCAGCATACTGGAGAGTGATTGCTGTTTCATCCGTTGCTGCAGTATCTAATGCATTGCCACTCTTTAAGTAAATAGCAGAATCTTTGTCAACTAAGTTGAAAAGATAAACATTATTAGTTCCAGTCAGTGTAGCACCTGTTGCAGCACTACTAACAACTGCGCCATCTTTTGTAAAGCCTGCCGGTGCTTTTGTTTCTTCAACAGTGATGGTTCCAAGGGGAATAATATAGTTTCCAGCATGAGTTTTTCCAAAAACTGCACCTGCACTATTACTATTAGGAACGATACACTCATCTCTTAATGATGCGTAATAACTTCCATCTGAACGCTTTGTTGTCTGAATTACCCATACAGTTGGTTTTACATCTGGATCTGTATCTGCTTTAATTTCTGCTACACTAGTATACTGTTTAGGATAATAAGTAATGGTGTATTCAGCGCCAGACAAGTCAGCTGTAGTCGTTCCATCGCTATTGATTTTATTTATCTGAATACCCAACGGGTCGTTTAATGGAACGTCAGTTGTTTCACACATGACAGGCGCATCGGATGTTGTTCCGGCTGTTACATTTATCGTGTAAACAGTACCGTTTGTCTCATAGCCTGATCCCGGTTTTGCTTCTGCCTCTCTTACATAGTAAGTTCCTGCTGGCAGCTCATATGGCTGGCTGTAGCCGTTTGCATCCAGAGGAAGAACAACAAGGTTATTAACACAATCCTTATCCGTAAAGATACCATAAGGAATGCCTTCAAAGTTATAGCAGCTGTTTCCATTGGTGATTGCCGGATCTGCTGAAGATTTATGAATCTGTAAAAATCCAGTCTGCGGTGCAGACGGGTATACGATACTGATTGTTGCAAATGCACACTGATAGTTATGTGCATATTTAACACCACCAACCTGCAGCATAGATGTCAAAACCTTGAAAGTTGCATAGGTATTACCATCCCCGCCATCATGTACATCAGTACACTGAAGTGCTATATTAGGATGATAATGTCCAGAACCTTCGTCAATTGCGAAGTCTCTTTGGGTACGCCCGGTAAATGTACTGATTGAATCTACAATATCCTGTGGCGTGGTTTCCGATTCATTTCCCCATGCGTGCATACAGGACAGTAAGACATTGGTACCTTCAAGATTAAGTGTCTTTTTTCCACTGGTATCCGTCATGGCTCCAAGTCCGTCAGTCATATATCCGAAGATATGATTTTTTGGTGTGTATATTGTTGGAAATTGTGACTGTCTGAGATTTGTTGAAGTACCATTCCAGGCTGCACGTGACTGCATGTTTTCTACCGTCATTTGTACCATATATCCCGGATCAGCCGAATTGGTATTAAGCTGTGTCTTAAACCATGAGCTGATATCAGTATCCGCACCCTTTCCATTGTAAAAGCAGAAAGATTGCGCATCATGTGTAGGAATCGTCTTTGCACCGACATGTATACCACGATCAGGATGCTGTGTTGTATTACTTAAGTCATATGATGTTTCAACACCGGTAATAGTCAGTGCAGTATTTGCGTAAATAAACTTATCTCCTACCGCAAGATTATTCGGTACACTTCCCTGATCAAGCTTTAAATAGGCACCATTATACATCTCTGCGGCCATATTGACATTTACATCGTCTGACGCTGATCCGATCAACTCCGCTGTAGTTACTTCGGCTGCCATTGAATACTTTGATGTTGCATTGTAACCAATCAAAACATCCAGACTTCCTACTGCATTTGCATCGTTAACAACAAACTGCAGAACCTTTCCGTCATTCATGCTTCCCACGCTGTCTGGAAGACTTGCTCCGCGGTTGATTGATGCAGATACAAGATAATTGTCAACAGAATCATCGTAATCATCATTAAAGACTCTTACTGTTGCAATTCCTGCCAAAAGATTTAATTTTGCCGGAAGAAATCTCTCGGTCATATCTGGATATACTACGTCTGCCGCGATGGTAATCTCTCCAGATGGTGTGAATCCGTAAAGAACCTGAATACGAAGACCAAAAGAAATGCCATACAGCGTTCCCATATCGGATACATACTGTTCTGTAAAGCAGTACTGGTAACGACTGCTCGGAATACGGTATACACCATTTCCAAGATATTCAATATCCGTAAATGCCTGTGCCTCAACACTTCCGTTGTAGAAGCTTGTTGCTGGCTGATAATCCGCAGACTCAACACCGTTCAGTGTCGGTACTGTTGAGACAACGTAGTAGTTTCCGTCAGCTCCATGATAGACAGGAACGGTTTCCTTAAACATCTCCGGGTTTAAGCCCAGAATATAATCGTTTGAGTACCAGTCTGCATTAGAGTCAAGCAGTCCGTCAATGGTGGTAACACCTGCCTGAACCTTAGACGGATCAACATAGGTGTTATAAAACTGCATTGTCTGCTCGGTTCTCTGTAATGATACGCCGGTTAAGCTTTCTGCAAACGCATCATAGCTTGCACAATCCCATGTACGGTCTGCCGTAAACTCTTCATCATCAATGATATCTGAGAAATCCTTCTCATCCATCTCCGCCATCATTTCTTTGATGGAGATGTATCTGCGATACTGTTCGAATGTCATGGACTCTACAAAGTCAGCCAACTCTTCCTCGGACAGCTTGTGGATATACTTTGCAACATCCAAATCACTAGCTGCATCATAGTCAAAGCCAAAGTTCTCTAACAGCTGATCCTCTTGTGCGCCATACTGTGCCATCCATACAAGCTGATAGTCATACTCTCCAAGACTGCCGATGAAAGTATAGAATGCATCGCTCTCATCGCCGCCGATTGCCTCAATGTAGGAAAGGATATCTTCCCTTGTTGCATTAGACAGGTCAATTGTCGGCTCTTCGCTTGAAGTCTCTTCAACCGTCTCTGTTTCAGTCACTTCTTCTGTTTCACTTTCAGATTCAGCTGTTGTTTCGTTTTCCTGTGTTTCATCCGGTCCACGTGTTTCATTTGCAGATGTTTCTTCTGCGCTCTCTCCAGAGGTCTGGACTTCTTCTGTACAAACTGCTTCTTCTGTCGTTTCAGGCACCGGCTGCATTTCTGATGCCGACGTCTGCGCTTCACTGGCTGCCGTCTCTGATGCTGCCTGTTCCTGCGTCTTGCTTACTGACGTTTCCGACACGGTCTGCACCTGTGGCTCTGCAGTTGTTTCCTCAAGCGTGCTTTCGACTGCCGCGGACGATGTCTCAAGCTCTGATGCCATGATGTTTACTGGTGTCAGCGTTGTCGATACGCTCATAAGTACTGCCATCAGTGTAGAAGTCAATCTCTTTCCTTTTTTGTTTTTTAAATTCATCGTCATGCCTTTCTTATGGGAAATCCCGTCAGAAAATCTGACAGAATCTGTTTGTTGCTTATTGCCTGCCTTTAGAACAGGCGGTCCTCTTAGACGATCCATATGTTTTCCTTTCTGTTTCTTCCACGAAAAAAGGTCATGGCATCTCTGCCACAACCTTTCCACAGTATTCTGTGTTTTCTCGCATGTCCAAACTGAACACAATGTAAAAAGAGCATGAAAAAAGCACCAACAATAAATCCTGTTATTTTCAGAAGTTATGCAGATGCTTTCTCTTATGTATTGTTACATATTTAGTGATATTTACTTTCCTTTTGCTGCTCCGCAGCCAGAACAGGTATAACCAGTAATTACTGTCTCATCCCATGCCGCCTGATCCACTGCCTGTTCGTTATGACCTGTTGCATCATGATGGACAACTGTTGTCTCTGCCTCATGATGAACTGTTTGATATGTTGCATCATGATGGACCGTTTGGTAAACAGCATCATGATGCGTTGTTCCAACCTGTATCCACTCTGCGTGCCAGCTTGACCAACATCCTGCCCCCATATGAACATCAATATCATCACTTGGATCTAAAAACTTATGACCACACTCATTGCAAATATCAACCCAATCATAAACCGGCTCATCATATGCATCTGAAATCATCACATTTTCATCATATGCGTCCTGAACTAATACCTGCTCATCCCATGCAGCTTTTGTGATCACTGTTTCATCCCATGCTGCCGAGTCCTGAACCCACACCGTCTTGTAAGTTGCATCATGATGGACTACCTTTGTTACTGGCACCCAAGCGTGTGTATGAGCCGTTGTCTGCGGCTGTGTTTCAGGTGCTTTGGTTGGTGCTGTCGTACTCGGACTTGTCGTTGGTGTGCTTGTTATCGGAGCAGCCGTAGTCGGTATAGCCGGCTTAGTCTCCGGTGCTTTGGTACTTTCCGTTTCTTTTGTTGTCTGCTGACTTGGCTTTGTTGTCTCTGATTCCGTTTTCGATGCAGAATGTTTCTTTCCATCCTCACTCTCAGATGGTTTTTCTTCTGTCTCTGACTCTGTTTTTCCTTCTAGCGATTCTGCCGCACTTTCTGTTTCTTTGGCTGCATCCTCCGTGTCCGAATCGGACACACCTGTGCTTGCTCCTAAATACAGCACCAGCCAGTGATTCGTCTCGGACTGATAGCTGACTAACGGCAGACGATTATACTCGTCCTCTGTATACATTGCATCCAGCGTACTTTTTTGAAGCTGTCCATCCACTGTCTGATACAATGTGATATCTGCATCCTCTGGAATCTGGAGATTAAAGTCATACGGCTCATCATCTGTCTGATGATGAGAAATCAGATCATACAAGGCAATGGTATCATAATCTTGATATTCCACTGTCTGCGCCAACAGCTGTGCAATGATTGGTTCATTCGCACTAATTCCTGTTACACTATATTCATCTGAATCCATGCTTTCCTCAAGAGAAAACAGCACGGCTTCCGACTCTGCTTCAACCGTTTCTTCCGTTGACTGCTCTGCTTCTGACACATTCTCTGCTGCATCCGAATCGGACACAGCAACAGGTTCTAATTCAACAATGATATATTGATCTACTATTTTGCTATTTTCTTCCGCCGTAATTGTACAAGTTGGTATAACTGCAAGTGATACAGTCAATAATCCAGATAGCCAATTTTTTCTATTCATAATGTTCCTCCTCTCAATTTACTTCTGTCTCCGATTCGGACATTGCTTCTGTCTCCTGCTCTAATAACGTATCCAGAATCAGCCAGCGCCCACAACCTGTTGACTGATAGGACACAGTTCCATCCGTTACTTCCAATGTTTCGGATACCAGTTCACCATCCTCATTTAACCTATACAGCGTAACATTCGTTTCCGGCTCAACCGTCATTGTAAAAGTAATTTCTCCTGCTGGTACAATTTCCTCTCCATTCTGATATGCCTGGGCATTTGTAATGTCAAAGTCCTGTACCTTCACATCTGGAAGCACATTGGCAAGCAATAAACTAATAATCGGGTCACTTGAGCTGATCTGTGTATAGCTCAATTCTACACCATCCGAAAATCCGGTGATTTCCGGCAAAGCAACTGTCAACATTTCTTGTGCATCAGTCATTGTTTCTGCGTCCGCTTCCGACGCACTTTCTTCTGCTTCTATTTCCCCTTCTACAGCTGTATTATTTTCCTGCATATCTGTTGGGTCTGCAAGTTCTATGATGATTGTCTGTGCGCCCTCTGGCTTTTCCTGGCATCCTGCCAGCCATGTGCAGCCAACCAATCCGATTAAACTATAGATCAGTTTTCTTCTCATTCTGCATTTCCTCCATCTCTTCATATTCGCTATCACAAATCGGTACAATATCTAATCGGTACCCCATGGTAACAAGCAACTGATTCACAGCCTGAACTGACGGCATAATCTTACCATTTTCATATCGGTTGATCGAAATCCGCGATACTCCGGTTATCCGTTCCAGTTCCGACTGGCTTAACTTATGCTGCTTTCTTAATTTTATATAATATTCCAATAAGCGCTTTGTCTGTTCTTCGGCAAGCTCTTTCAACCAAACATCATTCATAGAATCCCTCCTAACAATATTGTATCTTATAATATACAGTTTGTCAAGGGGATCTACTGGTTTATAAAGAAAAAGCACTGCCGACTGTGACCAGTTTCCGGCAATGCTCTCTCTTTATCCACTTGGTTCGATTATAGAATATCACACATTGCAAATGTCTGCAACTGTCACGAACTGTCATGAACTGTCACCGACTGTCACCAACTGTCACCAACTGTCACCAACTGTCACCAACTGTCACCCAACTTGACAAACCGGAATCTTAGAAATTTCATTTGCCAACTG
>OLNZ01002597.1_pt1 | contig 10689 bp, 9 predicted proteins | sample 1672981 | NCBI WGS metagenome assembly OLNZ01 (sample SAMEA3136743, study PRJEB25190) | human gut metagenome | biome: human gut; feature: human-associated habitat; material: faeces | place: Austria | collected 2013
ACATACCATGTTCGTAATCACTACGGACGGAATGGAAAATGCCAGTCGCCGGTACAACAGCGAAAAAGTGAAGCAGATGATCGAGCGGCAGAAAGCAAAATACGGTTGGGAGTTTTTGTTCCTTGGTGCCAATATTGACGCAGTAGAGACCGCAAGCCAGTTCGGAATCGGTGCAGATCGTGCAGTCAACTATCAGTGCGACAGTGAAGGAACCGCGTTGAATTATGAGGTGGTCAGCGAAGCAATCAGCTCTGTCCGGTGCAGTGCCCCGCTGAGCGCAGACTGGAAAAAGCGTATAGACGAGGACTACAAAAAGCGTGGAGACCACAAGCACAAGTAAATGTTATTTGAAGCCGGGGTGATATTCACTCCGGTTTTCTCTTTGCCGGTCATGAAAGCAGCAAGATCACCATGGATATTTATGTCAAGGTGAAATACAACCGCCCAGAGTGGCTCTCAGGAGAGGCAAGAAGCCGGTGAAGAGTTATGGAGGGTGAAAGTATTTTACAAAATTACTCAGTTAAACAATATATCTTTACCAGGTAAAATATATGGGAAGATTACAAGTTGATATATTTACATATAAAATAGTAAATACAGACAAATAACATTAATCAAATGGTAACAACTGCAAACCAACCAAGAAAACAGTAATGTAATTATGCATTATGCATAACACTTATATGGAAAATAAAATCTTCTTTGTACACCAAAACCAAATTATTCTTGCTATTTATAGTGAATTTTATTATAATTAAAAGTGCGTGATTATGCGTCTGTATCTTATTGTGCACAAAATTCGGAGAATAGAAATGCAGCAGATTATTTTAGGGAGTGCAGGGTTTCTTCTGTACTTTATTTACGATATAAACAGTGTTAGAAAACAGAACAGGTTGTTACAAAAATTTTTCGCAGCGGGCACTATTCTGGTTGTTTTGTCACTGTTCATGGAACTTTGGTTTGCATGGGGACAGTGCAGTCACAGGATCGGAAGAATGATTGGATTCGGAATCGGAGCAATGTGCTTTTTGGCACTTCTTATATACACCTTGTTTTTCGCTCTTCCTTTTGAGCAAACCTATTGTGAAGAAAACAGATTACGGGCTGCATACACAGAAGGGGTGTATGGATTGTGTCGGCATCCCGGCGTTTTGTGGTTTGCAGGTGCATATCTTTGTATGTGGGGAATGTTTGGCGGATGGAAACAGGGAATCTATTTTTTGCTTATGATTTTCTGGAATTATCTGTATATCATTTTTCAGGATCTGTGGACTTTTCCACAGACATTTTTTAATTATAAGGAATATCAGAAAAATACACCTTTTTTAATACCGAATAGAGATAGTATACGGGTATGTTTATATAGTATCAGAAAACAGTGATTGATCTGGGGTAGCAATCTATGAATTTGGAAGAGAAATTAAAAAAACAACAGTATAAAGAAATCTGGCAGCAGTACTGTGGATTCTTGGATCTGTCGATGGATGGATATATGAAGATTCAGCGGCGGTTGATGGAGGAACAGATCCGGTTGTGGAGCAACTGTGGTTTGGGACAATCCATTTTAAAAGGAAAATATCCGAAAAATCTGGATGAATTCCGAAAAATGGTACCGTTGACAACCTATGAAGATTATGCGGATGTTTTGCTTACGAAGCAACCGGATATGCTTCCGGGAAATCCTGTTATATGGATACAGACAACCTGGGAGGGTGGAAAGCATCCGATCAAGGTGGCACCGTATACCAGAAGTATGCTGGATACGTATCGAAATAATGTCACAGCATGTCTGATTTTATCGACGAGTAAAGAGAAGGGCTCTTTTGATGTGGCAGCTACAGATAAGTTTTTGTATGCGCTTGCACCGCTGCCTTTTGCTACAGGGCTTTTTCCACTGGCACTGGGGGAGGAGATCAATATTGAATTCTTGCCAGCGGTAAAAGATGCTGTAAATATGAGCTTCAGCGAAAGAAACAAGTTGGGTTTTAAGATGGCAATGAAGAAAGATCTCGGATTTTTCTTTGGGCTGGGCAGTGTAGCTTATGCAGTTAGTTTAAGTCTTTCTTCCATGACGAGTGGTGGTGGCGGCATCAAGCTGTCAGAGCTTATGAAATGTAAAGCGCATATGATTCTTCGTCTGCTGCAGGCAAAGCATCGCTGTAAAAAAGAGAACCGACCGTTGCTTCCAAAAGATCTGTTTCATTTGAAAGGCTTTATGGTGGCGGGGACAGATAACCTGTGTTATAAAGACGATCTTGAAGCGCTCTGGGGGATTCGGCCGATGGAATTATTTGCCGGTACGGAACCTTCTATCATGGGTACGGAGACCTGGACAAGAAAAGGAATGTATTTCTTCCCGGATACGGCATTTTACGAATTTATTACCGAGAAGGATATGATGAAAAATCATGAGGATCCTTCTTACATTCCGCCGACGTATCTGATGGATGAAGTACGCCCCGGAGAAAAATATGAGCTTGTATTTACCATTCTGAAAGGTGGAGCGTTTGCCCGTTACCGTTGTGGCGATATGTACCGTTGTGTCGGACTGGAGAATCGGGATGATGAGACAAGGATTCCTCGCTTTGAATATGTAGACCGGGTACCGTGGATCATTGATATTGCCGGATTTACGAGGATTTCGGAGAATGGAATCCGAAGTGTGATCGGTCTTTCGAAGCTTCCAATCACAAATTGGGTTGCAACAAAGGAATACAATGAGCATAATCGTCCATATCTGCATATGTATGTGGAGCTGGAAAGGGACGCAATACTTAATACGGCTATGAGTGCAACTATTTTAAAGGATTTACTGAGTACATATTTTAAATATATCGACCAGGATTACCGGGATCTTAAAAAGATTTTGGGAATGGATCCTTTACAGGTAACGATCTTTACATGTGGAACTTTTGCGGCCTATGAGAAAAAGACCGGAAAGAAAATACATCAGATGAGTCCTTCGCATTATGATCTGAAGGAACTTCTGGATGTACAGGAGTGTTTGAATAAAGTGAGATAAGTAGAGAAGAAAAGAATGGGATAAGGGGAATTTATGGGAACCTATGGATATATATCGATCATAGCCATGTTGTGCTATGGCTTTATGCTGTTAATGTTTTTGGCGGCAAAGAGAAATAAAATAATAAACAGTTTTCTGGTGGTGCTTTTAGGTCTGCTTTTCTGGACCGGCGGCTCTGCTTTTATGCGTGCACAGTTCTGGCCAGGTTGTGAATTCTGGTTTCAGGTTTCTCTGCTTGGCATCTTATTGCTGCCATATGCATATTGCCGTTTTATACTCGCTTTTGGAGGGAAAAAGAACGGTGCTCCTGGGAAAATATACCTAGCGGTTATGCTGCTTTGCTTTTGGTTGAATGTGCAGTATGGAATCTTCCTCGAATCCCCGAATGTGGTGGATAAAAATGGAATTTCAACATTTGTGTATGAAATCAAACCTGCGATTGTAGTGTTTTTTATTCCGGCAGGAATATTTCTGCTATATCTTTTTAAGGTTCTTGTGCGGATCTGCAATGAAAATCCCAATATAAAGGTGCAGTATGAACCGGTGATGTTGGGTGTTCTCGCTTTGTTCCTTGGAAATGCGTTTCTTGGAATTCCGCTTTTTAGTGGTTTCCCAATCGATATTTTAAGTGGTGTAGTAAATGTATTTTTACTGTTTTATGCACTGATTCGCAGACGGCTGTTCAGACTGCAGATGTTGGCATCTACCAGTTTGTGCTATGGTGTGGGATTTTTGTTTTCCATTCTTGTTTTTTTAAATATTGTTCCATCCTTGCAAAAGATTTTTCACATACAGCTAGATAAGAACATGACGGTATACACACTTATTTTTTCTATCGTTTTTCTGGTGATTTATACATTCTTTACATTTTTATGGAGATTTTTGATACGCAGTGTGTTTATCAGAGAAGAAAATCATCAGGCAGAGAAGATCAGAGAATTCAATTCAGCGATTTCAAAAACGCTGGATCTGCAGGAGATTCTGGATAGAACGATTCGTGTAATGAAAGAGTTGATGGATGTCGGAAATATCTATATTTGTATGCAGAATGTGCCTGGAGAGCCGTATCGCGGAGTGGCGAGTGATCAGCCGTTAAGTGATCTGGCGTTTGCTCTGGAAGAAGAAAATCCGATGATCCAGTGGTTGAAGGAACATGAGGAACCGATCGTTTACAAGGATTTTCGTTATTCTGTGGAATATAAGTCCATGTGGGAAGAGGAGAAACATCAGCTGGATAAACATCATACACGCTACTGCGTTGGATTAAAAGATGGCGATAATCTGGTAGGGGTTGTTCTGATCACAGATTCTTCTGCAAAAAAGAGAGTGGTGTATGATGAAGTAGAATTGATCTCCAATATCACTTCCGTGGCATCCATTGCGATTAAAAATGCGAGACTGTATGAGAACGCCTGCCTGGAAGCCAGAACAGATGAGATGACCGGTTTGTTGAACAGGAAATACTTCTATGAAGTGCTCAATGAAGAGTTTGAGAAAAACAAAGAGGCATCACTGGCATTGGCGATCATCAACGTAGATGATTTTAAGTTATATAATCAGCTGTATGGTGTAAAAGAAGGAGATCTTTGCCTGCAGCGTATTGCGGGAATCATCAAAAGCAGTGTAGGAGACAGTGGCTATACGGCCCGCTATGGCGGAAAAGAATTTGCTGTTTTATTGCCGAGATATGACCTTTTCTCTGCCAGAAATCTGGTGGAATCTATTTCGAAACAGATTTTTGTTATGAATAATCGCAGAACAGATATGAAACTGAAGGCAATCACAGTCAGTGCAGGAATCAGTGCTGCACCATATGCTGCAAAAAATGTTAAAGAGCTGATGGAAAATGTGGATCTTGCGGTGTATCATGTGAAACATAGTGGAAAAAATGGCATACAGGTCTTTGATACGATGTTCCGTAACAATAAAAATGAAAACACAACGAACCGCGAACATATTTATCGGGAGTATGAGTCAACGATTTATGCGTTGACGGCAGCTATTGATGCGAAGGATCATTATACTTTTAGCCATTCCACGAATGTGGCTTATTATGCAACAGCACTGGCAACAACACTTGGAATGAACGAGGATATGGTTGAGATCATCCGTCAGGCAGCACTCTTGCATGATGTAGGTAAAATCGGTATTCCGGAATATATATTAAATAAAGCAGAACGTCTGACAGATGAAGAATACGAGACGATCAAAGGGCATGTGGAAGCATCGATTGATATCATTCGTCATCTGCCATCGCTGGATTATGTTATTCCTGCTGTTATCGGTCATCATGAACGTTATGACGGTAAAGGATATCCGCGAAGAATTGCGGGGGAAGATATTCCGTTGACTGCACGTATCCTGTGCGTGGCAGATTCCTTTGATGCCATGACATCCAAGCGCTGTTATAAGAAGGCGTTTCCGTTAGATGTAGCGAGAGAGAAGCTTCTTCAGGATGCAGGCAAACAATTTGATCCAAATCTGGTTGTAAAATTTGTGGAATGTCTGGATAACGGTACGATTTCGCTGGTAAAGGCAGAAACTGATGAAAATATGCCATACTAAAGTTAACGATAGAAGAAAAGAAGGGCAAAACGTCCGAACGAGGTAACAAAAGTGCATATAGATAAAAATAAAAACAAAGGTTTTACTTTGGTGGAGCTTGTAATCGTCGTTGCCATTCTTGCAATACTGGTTGGAATTTTGGCGCCTGCTTATTCTAAATATGTCGAAAGAAGTGCAGAGTCAACAGATTTAGAAAATGTACGAACAGCATATGGTGAAGTGATGATTGCTGCAGAGATAGAGGAAGAAAAAGATGTTCTCAAAGTTGTTCCTCTGAAACAAAAAAAAGCAGGATGGCAGTCATCAAATACAGTGTCAATTGCCGGAATCTCTCATTCCAATGGCGATCCGGATACCGATCATTGGAAAGGTGATCCTGTTGCCGGTGGGGTATGTGAAGTATCCTACGATCCTAAGAAAGGCATATTATTTGACTGGAAAGGTAAAAATGAAGACAGCAGTAAGAAGTACTTTTTTGATATCACCGAGGATTTGCAAAAACCGTTAAATGAGAGCGGGGTACTGGGTGATTTGATCAGCAAGAAAAATACATATTTTGAAATAGATTCAAAATGTCAAAATTCAAGCATGCTGCCAAAGGTAAAGGAGAAACTTCCGGCCAACAGTCTTTTGCAAAAAGGAACCTGGGCATATGTGGGAAGCCCATCTAACGCTCCTGAACGATATTTTTACTGGACATCTGTAGATACTAATGAGGTAGGCGCTGGTCAGAAGATTCCGGTCATTATCAGTACAGCGGATGGAAAGTATTATGTCTCTGAGTCAACAACGGCTAATCGAACGGGTAGTGGGCCACCATATGTGGCTATTTCAGGCCACCTGACACAGGCTGACTATAAGAAGATTATAGCGAGTGGTCAGCAATATGACTCTTTGCAGAAGGCGTATGATGCCTATGAAAAAGAACTTACAGAGGGAAATTATCAGCAATATAAAAACACTTTGCAGTAGCTGGAGTGAAGATATCATTCATGATAATGAAAAATACACATTAAAACAGATAACAAAACGCAGAAGAAAAAGATAATATCAGAAGAAAAAGTGTTTGTAATATTCTCTCTAAGCCCCGGTGGCTGCCGAAAAAGCAGCTGCCGGGGCTCTTTTGTCACTGACAGCATAAGGAAATAGGTGTATAATATGATGAGAAAAAGGCCTTGGACCATCATCATTACAAAGCTGCTTTTTCAATCTCCTATAATAGTATCATCAGTTAAAAAATGCAGCAATCCAAAGGATTGGAAAGGAGCTTATGATGATCGCAGTTGTTTTATTTATTTACAGTATTTATGAAATGCTTAAGTTTTTGTTTTTCGCTACATTGGGTGATATCGTGACAACAATCAAAGGTAATTACGACAGCCCGGAGAGGGATCAGGCCGTCAAGAGGGATCTGTGGATGGCAGCAAAGAGTATTATCGCTTTTGTTATTGCCTGCTGCCTGCTGGTTTAGAAGAACAGTAGTATCAGTGCACATAATTTAATAAAAAATATTCAAGAAAACTTTTGTGTGATATACTGGAGATAGTTAGTTAAAAAAGGAGAGAAGACAATGAATTATGCCGATCTGTTTAATACAATATTTGCAAAAGACCATTTAGTTCAGAAATTAGGTTACTTTTTTGTTAATGAGCCATCAGTGGCCGAGTTCCTGGGTAAGGTTGGCGTAGAAGAAGCACAGGTGCAGCAGAATATCTGGGAGCTTCGTTTTTCGAATTTTGATGAAAGTTTTGTCTTGAATATATACTTTGAGGGCGCTGATGGTCAGTATGAGCCGCAGATCCGCATTGAAAGTCTGGTACTGCGGGGAAGAACGAAGGGACAGGGATTGAGCAAGAAGATCCTCAATTTTCTGGTGGATTATTGTGCTGCGAATCAGCCGACCACACTGTGGCTGGTCAATGTGATCAATAGAGAGTGGAAGATGTATCTGATTTCACAGGGAGCCCGACTGATACAGGAAGAAGGCGGTAATAACGGTGCGGTTCTTTCTATCCCGGGGAAGATCGGTTTGAAGAAGCGCAGAAGATATAATGATGAATTTGACAGAGAGCTGATGAATTATCTGATCCAATTTCTGAGACTGGAAGGGGTTGAAGTCAGAGATATCCGCAGCAGACAATCAAGCGAAACGGTTTATGATATCCGGGTTGATATTGATGGTTTCGCATTGATGTTTCAGTATGAGAAGGCCGGCAATGCAGGCGAGGCACAGATTCGTTTTGAACTGCGCATGAGACAGCCGGAGGTGCAGAATATTCCGGTGGGTATGCTGGTGAATATGCTGAATGTGCTTCTGCTTTACTGCCGTGTGCATGGAACGATGACATTGTGGATGTTCAATGGGCAGGTGTTTGGCAATGATTTTGTCAAGTACTTTGTTCAAAGAGGTGCCAAAGTGATGCAGGAGGATCCATCCGGTCTTCGTGGCGGAACAGTGCTGACATTTGACTGCATGCTTCGATAAAATATTAGACAATAGGGAGAATACATATGTTGGAGAGGTCTGAAGAGCAATTCCCGGAATTGCCGATGCAGTGGCGTGACCACGGCTACGAAATTGACCAGAGGCTTGGAAAAGGGGCGTATGGCGCCGTTTACCGACTGGTGAAAAACAGAGGGGCGGAGAATGAAGAATTCTCGGCCCTTAAAGTCATTTCATGGGAATTGGGAACGGAACAGATTCGTGAATATGACAATGACTTAGAGAAAGCCCGGAGAAACTTTTCACGATTGTTTAATAAAGCTGTCAATGAAGTTTCTATCCTGGAGTCTTTGGCAGGTGAGGCGCATATTGTACAGCTCAAAGGCAGCTGTATTGAGAAGATGCCTGAGGAGAATTACTGCAGATTGTATATTCAGATGGAATATCTGACAGATTTGCTGAGTTTTATGGATCAGGAAGGGCCTTTGGATGAAACAGAAGTCATTCGCTTGGGAATTGAGCTGTGCAGAGCATTGGAAGTATGTCACAGGCAGGGAATCCTGCATCGGGATATTAAACCGGGCAATATTCTTGTATCCAAGGACGGAGAATTCAAGCTGGGAGATTTCGGCGTGGCCAGAGAATGGGTGGATGCGTCCATGACCATTGTGGGTACACGTTCTTACCTGGCACCGGAAGCTGTGAAATTCATGCCTTATGACAAGAGAGCGGATATCTATTCCCTGGGAATGGTGCTTTACTATCTGTCCAATGATCGGCATCTTCCTTTTTCAGATATTATTGATGCAGATGAACGGATGCAGAAAAGGGTCTTTGGAACAGCCAGGCTGCCGGAGCCGTGCCGCGCCTTTGAAGGCATGCGTTTGGTGATTGCCAAGGCCTGCGCGTATGATCCGGAAGAACGTTATCAGTCGGCAGCTCAGCTGCGTCAAGCACTTGAAAAGGTCAGCAAGGCCCCTTATGGATATTGCCCTGAATGCGGAAAGAAGCTGCTGAAAAAAAATGGTCCCTATGGCAATTTCCTTGGATGCAGCGGATTCCGCAAGAATAAGCCGGGAGCCTGTGATTTTCACAGTGGTATTGACAAGTTTCTGAATCATCTGAATGAGAGCAGACAGGGTTAGAAACCGGAATACGGATATCGGTCAGAAAGAATAAACAGCGAATATCTGACGGAGATGCATAAGAGGAGAAAATATACATGCAGATAAATAATATATTGGATTTTGATGATGAGGCATCAGCGAAAGCCTATAACTTCACGATTACAGCCATTAAAGAGTTTTATGATACAATCGAATCAGACCAGTTTACAGCGGCCGGCGGAGATACCATTTATGCGTATTTGACAAAGGTGATGGAGCTGGTGTCGTTTAAGGAGCAGCTGAAACGATATATATATGAAGCATCAGGAACAAGGGAACCCTATTCTAAAATGGATTACAGTGCCTTCATGCTGGCAGCCTTCGAGAAAAATGACTGTATGGCAGGTAAGTCAAAGTCGGAATTAAAGCGGCAGATCAATCGATGGCTGAATGCGGAGACAATCAAGCGGGAGAATCTTTTTTTGATTGGTTTCGGTCTGGATATGGATGATAAAATGCTGACGAAATTTCTGACTTTAGTGCTGAAAGAATCAGATTTTGATTTTAATGATCCGAAGGAAGTCATTTTCTGGCATTGCCGACATACAGGAAAGTCTTATCAGGCAGCAATGAATATGTTAGAGACCTATGAACAGCTGGAACAGAAGGAACCGGTCAGAGCCGATCACAGATGGCAGGCATTTCAGACAATGCCGAAGATGTATTTGGGAATGGAAGATCAGCTCTGGGTTTATCTGCATTATCTGAAGTTTTTAATGATCGCAGACCGAAAAACAACGAAATCCAGAGAGATGTTTGAAAAGATTTACCGGCGTGTACAGCGGGCTTGTGCTGATTACATGAACCGGTACCCTGACAAGTTTGGCCAGGTGACAAGATGGGAAAACATTAACCCGGCCAGGATAGAAAGCGTTCTCTACAGCGGTGTACCGGTCACAGAAAAAGGCAATCTCAGGTCTTTCGCGGCATTGAAGAAACAGTTTAAGAGCAAACGTCTGAACAGAGCGAGAATGAGTGAACTGCTTGCCGGCAAATCCATGGAACGTTTTGACCTGATTACCCTGATTTTCCTTTTGTATGCATTAAATGAGGATAAATTAGGCATGTATGCCGGGGAACGTTTTAAAGAATTTGTAGAGCAAACCAATGATCTGCTGGCAGAGGCCGGTATGATGTCTCTTTATCCTGTTAATCCATATGAAGCTTTTATTCTCATGTGTATCGTTTCAGATGATCCGTTGGATACATTTGCAGCGGTATGGGAGAAGTCATATGAAGAATCTGAGAGCAGTGTGCAGTAGCATAACAGGTGAAGTACGTAAAAATAACGAAGATAATTATTGCTTTTTTTCGCGGTTCAGACCGTTAGAGCAGGAGGATACAGGCTTCCTTGTCTATTCATCGGAGTCCGGAGAAATTCGGCAATTGGAATATCCGGAGACAGCAGAGGAGAGCGCTTTGCAGTCCGGGATAAAGACAGAAGGACAATGGCTGGGGGTTTTTGACGGTATCGGTGGTCTGCCGGATGGGGA
>OLNZ01002600.1_pt1 | contig 10684 bp, 8 predicted proteins | sample 1672981 | NCBI WGS metagenome assembly OLNZ01 (sample SAMEA3136743, study PRJEB25190) | human gut metagenome | biome: human gut; feature: human-associated habitat; material: faeces | place: Austria | collected 2013
AGAAGCCGGACCGCCGCCCCACGCCCGTGCCCACGGCGACGCCCTCCCCGGCCCCGACAGCTGCGGCAACGCCCACGCCGGAGCCGTCCCCCGCTTCCACGCCGCTGCCCAGCGCCGCGCCGGAGCTGGACGACGCGGGCCGCATCCGCAGCGTGACGCTCAGGCAGGGCAGCGGCGACGGCTATGTGGCACTGGCCGCAGGCAGCATCCGAAACAGCACCGAGCATCCCGACGCTGACCTGCGCGCCGCTGTGACGACGCAAAATTTGCCGTTTGCCGTTGAAAAGAACAGTGCCCTGCCGCAGGTGCTCATCATGCACACCCATGCCACCGAGAGCTACCAGACCTGGCCGGACCCCGTGTTTGACCCCGGCTACACGGCACGTAGCAAAAGCACGGCGCTGAATATGTGTGCCGTCGGAGAGAAAATGGCGCAGGTGCTCAACGCGGCGGGCATCCGCACGCTGCACGACGAAACGCTCTATGACGCGCCCGGCTACACCGACAGCTATAAGCGCAGCCGCGCGGGCGTGCAGGCGTATCTGGAGCGCTACCCTTCTATAAAGGTCGTGCTGGACGTCCACCGCGATGCCATCGAGGACAGCGACGGCACGCGGGTCAAGCCCGTGTGTGAGATCGACGGCGAGAGCACGGCGCAGGTCATGGTCATTGCCGGGTGCGGCAACGACAGCAGCATTGCCCTGCCTAACTGGCGGCTCAATCTGCGTTTTGCCGCCGAATGGGAGGCCGCTATGGAAAGTGCCTACCCGGGCCTGACCCGCCCCGTGCTGTGCGGGTATCGGTTTTACAATCAGGATTTGACGACAGGCAGTCTTTTAATAGAGATCGGCGGCCACGCGAACACGCTGGACGAGGCCCTCCGCGCCGGAGAGTACGCCGCCAAGGCGCTGGCGGCGGTGCTGGGAGGGTAAATCTCTTATTACAATTTTAATCGAGGTCGGGATTCATCCTACCGGGCAGCTTGCGCCGCCGCACACTCCCACGGGCGGATATGGAATCCGCCCCTACGGTAGGAATCGGCGTCCCCGACGCCCCACAGACCTTCATGGCATCGCAAACGTAACATCATCGCCGCGCGGTAGGGGCCGGACATGTCCGGCCCTGCACCTTCCCATAAACGCCTGCCCGCTGGATACCTCCGGGCCGGGCATGCCCGGCCCCTACAACCCTGCAACTCTGCAAATATCGGCTCTTTACTTTTTATAAAATACCTGTTACAATAGGAACATTCATATATATAAAGAGGAGTGGACTATCCATGCAGAGAACGGAACTTGCATCGCTGTACAAGGCCACCCCTGCAGACGGCACCAAGGTCACCGTCTGCGGCTGGGCCAAGACTGTGCGCGATTCTAAAAATATCGGCTTTATCTCGCTGTCCGACGGCAGCTGCTATAAGCCCGTCCAGATCGTTTTTCAGGCCGACAAGCTCGCCAACTATGCCGAGATCGCCAAGTGCGGTTTGTACACGAGCTTTGAGGTCACCGGCAGCGTTGTTGTGACCCCGGGAGCCAAGCAGCCCTTTGAGATCAATGCGGATGAAATCACCGTGCTCGGCCCCTGCGGCGGCGACTATCCGCTGCAGAAAAAGAAGATGGGCATGGACTACCTGCGCACCATGACCCACCTGCGCCCCCGCACCAACACCTTCAACGCTGCGTTCCGCGTGCGCGGCCAGGCGGCGTTCGCCCTGCACCAGTTCTTCCATGAGCATGGCTTTACCTACGTGCATACGCCGATTTTCACCGGCTCTGACTGCGAGGGTGCCGGTGAGATGTTCCAAGTGACCACCCTTGACCTCAACGATATCCCCCGCAACGACGAGGGCGGCGTTGACTACACGAAGGACTTCTTCAAGCGTCCTGTCAACCTGACCGTTTCCGGCCAGCTGGAGGCCGAGGCCATGGCCATGGCACTGGGCAACGTCTACACGTTCGGCCCCACCTTCCGCGCCGAGAAGAGCTACGACACCCGCCACGCCGCCGAGTTCTGGATGATCGAGCCCGAGATGGCCTTCGCCGACCTGAACACCTATCTCGAGACCGCCGAGGCCATGACCCGCTACGTCATCCGCTACCTGCTGGACAACTGCCCCGACGAGCTGGCCTTCTTCAACCAGTTCTTTGACAAGGGCCTGATCGAGCGCCTCGAGCTGGTCGCATCCAGCGACTTTGCCCGCGTGACCTACACCGACGCCATCGAGCTGCTGAAGAAGAACAACGACAACTTCCAGTATAAAGTCGAGTGGGGCACCGACCTGCAGACCGAGCACGAGCGCTATCTGACCGAGCAGATCTTCAAGAAGCCCGTGTTCGTCACCGACTACCCGAAGGAAATCAAGGCATTCTACATGCGCCAGAACGAGGACGGCAAGACCGTGGCCGCCGCCGATATGCTGGTTCCCGGCATCGGTGAGCTGATCGGCGGCTCTCAGCGTGAGGAGCGCCTCGACGTGCTGGAGGCCCGCATGAAGGAGCTGGGCCTGAACACCGCCGACTACGACTGGTATCTCGACCTGCGCCGCTACGGCAGCGTCAAGCATGCGGGCTACGGTCTGGGCTTTGAGCGCCTGCTGATGTACGTCACCGGCATCCCCAACATCCGCGACGTCATCCCCTTCCCCCGTACCTGCGGTGGTTTTTGATGCGGCCCATTGCCGCACCGCTGCTGCAATGGTTTAACGCAAACAAGAGGCTCCTGCCTTTCCGGCAGGAGCCTTCTGCGTACCATATCTGGGTCAGCGAGATCATGCTCCAACAGACCCGCGTGGCAGCGGCCATCCCCTATTATGAACGCTTTATCGCGGCTTTGCCGGACCCCGCCGCGCTGGCGGCCTGTGAGCCGGACGCCCTGCGCAAGCTGTGGCAGGGGCTGGGCTACTACAACCGCGTCAACAATATGCAGAAGGCTGCCCGCATCGTCTGCGAGCAGTACGGCGGCGACCTGCCCGCCGACTACGACGCCCTGCGCAGTCTGCCGGGCATCGGTGACTACACGGCGGGCGCGGTGGCCAGCATTGCGTTTGGCATCCCCGTCCCCGCGGTGGACGGCAACGTCCTGCGCGTTTTTGCGCGGCTGTACAACGACGACGCCGACGTCATGGCCCCGGCAACGAAGAAAGCCTTTACCGTGCGGGTGCTGGACCAGATGCCCAAGGCCACGCCCGGCCCCTACAACGAGGCCCTGATGGAGCTGGGTGCGCTGGTCTGCATCCCCGGCACGCCCCACTGTGAGGAATGCCCGCTGGCCGATTTGTGCCGGGGCTATGCGGCTGGCCGGGCGGACCAGCTGCCTGTGAAGCCCGCGCCCAAGGCCAAGGGCAAGGTGCCCGTGACGGTGGCGTTGATTGAAAGTGAGCAGGGATTGCTTTTGCAGCGCCGCCCCGCACGGGGACTGCTGGCCGGATTGTGGCAGCCCGCAGCGTGGGAAAAAGCGCTGACGCGGGACGAGCTGACCGCCGCGCTGGCGGGCATCGGTGTACAGGCCGCGCTGGACGAGCCCCTGCCCCCCGCAAAGCACGTATTTACGCACAAGATTTGGGAACTCGGCGGCTGGCGAGGCACCGCCCCCGCCTGTGATCTGCCCGACGGGTATGTCTGGGCCGCGCCGGAGGATTTGGCAGAGGTTTACCCCGTGCCGAATGCGTTCGGGGCGTATGTGAAGGCAAAGTGAGGGTGAGTTTCTCATGGCCATGAACGGCCAGAGCCCCTCAGGCCTCGCGGGCTCTGCTCGTTTGCCGCTATGTATAACCTCCCGTGGGCTGTGCGCCAGCCACACACCTCCCCGGAGCGGTCAAGACCGCTCCCTACAAACCGGCCGTGAACGACATTCCGTAGGGAGGGGTCTTGACCCCTCCGCGCCCGTGTGCGGTTAGCGCCCGTAAAAAGGCAATAGAGCCGTAGGGGCCGCACATGTGCGGCCCGCAGCCTGCCCGTCAGCACCCGTTCCAGGAAAGCCGCGGGCGGCATATATGCCGCCCCTACAAGCCATCCCGCAAACGCCCGCCTGCCTTATACGTCCCGGGCCGGGCATGCCCGGCCCCTACAATACAACCAACAAAAACAGGAGCATCACCACGCACGGTGACGCTCCTGTTCTTTTTTACATAGTATGGCTTGCTGCGGTCACTCCAGGTTACCGGTCAGCAGCATGACGGAGGTCAACGCGGCTAACGGCGCGGTCTCGCAGCGCAAAATTCGGGGGCCTAACCCTACGGTCACAGCGCCGGCGGCCTTCGCGGCCTCGGCCTCCTCGACGGAGAAGCCGCCCTCGCTGCCGGTCACGATGGCAACGCGCTTGTACTGCCCGGGGTGCAGCACCTCCCGCAGGGGTGCGCCGCCGCCCTCGTAAAAGAACAGCACAACGTCAAAATCCGCAAATGCTTTGCAAACCGCGGCAAAATCATTCAGCGGCAGGGCCAAGGCATCGCAGACGGCGGCGAAGTTCAGCAGCGGCATGGACACATGGGGCAGCATGGCGCGGCCCGCCTGCTTGGCGGCCTCGGCGGCAATGCGGTTGTAGCGCTCGTTCTTGACATCCTCTTTTTTCGGCGTGGCTACGCAATACCGGCTGAAAAACGGCACGACCTCGGTCACGCCCAGCTCGACGCTGTGGCGGATGACCTCCTCCAGCTTGCCCGCCTTGGGGTAGCCCGCAAAAAGTGTCACGGCGCAGTCCGGCTCGGCCTTGCTCGTCGTGCCGTCGGTGACGGAAAACTCCACCCGCCCCGGCTCGATGGCCGTGACCGTGCCGAGGTATTCCAGCCCGTCCGGCCCGCAGAGCACGACCTCCTCACCGATTCTGGCGCGCATGACGTCGGCCAGATGGTGAGCGTCGCTGCCGGTCAGCGCGGCGCGGCCATCGGCCAGCTCCCGCGTAAAATAACGATGCGGCATAGATCAAGCCTCTTTCTTTTCGCAGATGATGCAGACCCAGCCGTGCTTCTCCTTGACCTCGACAGGCTCGAGACCCGCGGCCTTCAGCCCGGCCAGCACCTCGTCCTTGCGCTCGTCGATGATGCCGCTGGCGATGAACCGTGCGCCCGGGGCCATGAGCACCGGCACATGCGGGGCCAGCGACAGGATGGCAGCCGCCACGATATTGGCCGTGATGATGTTGTACTGGCCGCTGGCCTTGTCGGACAGGTCGCCGACGAGGACTTTAAAGCGGTCCGCCACGCCGTTGCGCGCGGCGTTCTCACCCGCGGTGCGCACGCACATGGGGTCGATGTCCACGCCCTCGGCGGAGTCTGCGCCTAATTTCAGCGCGGCAATGGCCAGAATGCCGGAGCCGGTGCCGATGTCGAGCACGCGCTCCCTGCCCTTGACAAGGCTGTCCAGCGTCTCGAGGCAGAGCGAGGTCGTCTCATGCGTGCCGGTGCCAAAGGCCATGCCGGGGTCCATGACGATCCTGATGCGGTCCGTCCGGTAATCCTCCCAGCCGGGCACGATGGCGAGGCGCTCGCCGATGTCCATGGCGTGGTAGTACTTCTTCCAGGCGTTCTGCCAGTCCTCCTGCTCGACGCCGGTGGTGTTGAGCTGGTAGCCGATGCCGCTGTTTTTCAGCCGCTCCTCAAACAGGGGCAGCACCTCGGCGGGGTTCTCGTCAGGGGCAAGGTACATGTGTACGATCACGATGTCACGCGGTTTGTCCAGCAGGTCCTGTTCAATTAAATCTACGTGGGCGATCTCCCACGCCTGCTGCTCCAGGTCGCTGTAGTCCTCAATATAAATGCCGCCGTTGGCAACCATCGTTGCGATGGCTTCGGCAGTGTCGGCGTCGCGCTTGGCGACGGTGATGCTGATGTCAGTCCATTCCATGTGGGTGGCTCCTTTATAAATTGCTTGCGGGCGCATACGGAATGCGCCCCTATGAATAACGGGTGCGTTGTAGGGGCGGCCAATGGCCGCCCGCGGAACGCGGTGGCTGCCGCAATGTGCCTGCGGGCGGGCAATGCCCGCCCCTACATGCCCGTAGGGGCGGATTCCATATCCGCCCGAGAACTGCGCCATAACCCCATTTTTACCTATTATACCGTATTTTCCCCCATAATTCAATCACAGAAAGGAGAAATCCCTATGCAAATCACACGCTTGTCTGCTGCTGAATGTGAGGACCTCTACCGCTCTGCCCTGCCGCGGGATTTCCCTGCCGCCGAGCTGAAGCCGTTTGCCGAGATCCAACGCCTGCTGGAGTCCGGCGTCTACGAGCCGCTCCTTCTGACCGATGACGCGGGCGCACGGCTGGCCTATGCGTGGCAGGTCGTGCTGCCGGGCCAGCGCACGGCGCTGCTGGACTACTTTGCCGTGCGGTACGACCTGCGCGGCAGCGGCGTGGGCACGGCGGCGCTGGGGTTGGTCCGGGACTACGATGCCATGCGGGTACACGACCTGGTGCTGGAATGTGAGCACCCCGCCGAGGCTCCCGACCCGGCCACCGCGCGGCGGCGCATCGGGTTTTACCTGCGGGCAGGTGCGCGGGCCACGGCGCTGGAAAGCCGGGTGTTCGGCACGCGGTACGCCGTGCTGGCCCTGCCCTGCGGCGGTACGGTCCCCGACGCGGCGCTTTGTAAAGAGCTGCGCACGCTGTACAAGGTCATGGTGCCGCACCCGTATTATCGCGGGCAGGTCATATTTTACGGCAGCTAGGCACATACTACCCCCAAAAAAGGGAGGAATGAAATGTGAAACTGGATCCCAGGCAATATGATGAGATGGTCAGCCGTGCGTCGCCGCCGTCGCCCGTGGTGCGGGACTGCGCGTGGGCGTTTTTGGTCGGCGGGGCCATCTGCACCCTCGGCGAGGCACTGCGGCAATTTTTCCTGATTTGGTACGACAAAACGCTGGCGGGTACGCTGACGAGCATTGCGCTGATTTTTCTGTCCGCCATTTTCACACTGCCGGGCTGGTACCAAAAGCTGGCCGCCAAGGCGGGCGCGGGGACGCTGGTGCCCATTACAGGGTTTGCAAACTCCGTCGTCAGCCCGGCGATTGAATTCAAGGCCGAGGGCTGGGTGACCGGTGTAGGCGCGAGGATTTTCGGCATCGCAGGGCCGGTCATCGCGTTTGGGACGCTGGCCAGCTTTGTGTGGGGCGTGCTCTACTGGCTGCTGGGAAAGGTGGGGTGACCGATGACGCGCAGAGGCGATACCCTGCTGTTTGACGCGCCGCCCACCGTGGCGGCCTGGGCCGCGGCAGGCGGCAAAAAGGAGAGCGAGGGCCCGCTGGCGTCGGCTTTTGACTTTGTGACGCAGGACGCGGCTTTTGGCGAGCAGGGCTGTGAAAACTGGGAGCAGGCCGAAAGCCTCTTGCAGCGCAAGGCCGTGGAGCTCTGTCTGCGCAAGGCGGATATTCCGCGTTCCAAAGTCGATATTGCGTTTGCGGGCGACCTGCAGGCCCAGTGTACGGCCAGCAACTACACGATGCGGGAGCTGGGCATCCCGTTTGCGGGCGTCTACGGCGCGTGCTCGACCATGGCGGAGACGCTGGGCCTTGCCGCGGTGTTTGCGGCGGGCGGCATGGCCGAGCGGGTCCTGGCGCTGACAAGCAGCCATTTTTGCGCGGCAGAGCGGCAATTCCGCACGCCGCTGGAGTACGGTGCCAAGCGCACCCCCACGGCCCAGTGGACAGCCACCGCCGCGGGGGCCTGCCTGGTGCGGGCGCACGGCGGCGCGGGCGTGCCGGTGCTGTCGGTGACGTTTGGCCGCGTGCAGGATTTTGCGGTGCATGACATCAACAACATGGGTGCGGCGATGATGCCTGCGGCAGCCTCGACGCTGCTGCGCTATTTTTCGGCCACGGGAACAAGCCCGCAGGATTTTGACGCAATTTTTACGGGCGATTTGGGCGAGGTCGGCACGGCACTTCTGCATGAGCAGATGGCCAAAGAGGGGCTGCCGCTGGACAACCATAAGGACTGCGGCTGCTTATTATATGACACAAACAGTCAGAATGTACAGGCGGGCGGCAGCGGGGCAGGATGCAGTGCGGCGGTGCTGTGCGGGAAGATCCTGCCGATGCTGGCCGCGGGGCAGCTGCGCCGCGTGCTGTTTCTGGCAACGGGTGCGCTGATGAGCCAGACCACGTTTTTGCAGGGGGAGAGCATCCCGGGCATCGCCCACTGTGTCGAGCTGGGAGGTGCGGTATGAGCTACGTCTGGGCGTTTGTGGTCGGCGGCGCGATCTGCGTCGTAGGGCAGCTTTTTATTGATTACACGAAGCTCTCCCCTGCCCGGATCCTGACCGGGTATGTCGTGGCGGGCGTAATCTTAAGCGCTGTCGGGCTGTACAAGCCGCTGGCGGATTTCGCCGGGGCGGGGGCCAGCGTGCCGCTGCTGGGGTTCGGGCATTTATTGGCACAGGGCGTGCAGAATGCCGTGGACGAGTGCGGCCTGCCCGGTGCGTTTACCGGCGGCCTGACGGCGGCGTCCGGCGGCATAGCGGCCAGCCTGATTTTTGGCGTGCTGGCTGCGCTGGTGGGAAAAAGTAAGGATCAGAACTGAGTGAGGAGTCAGGAGCGGACGCCGCCCCCCTGAGAGGGGCAGACTTCCGGCGGCAACCCGCTGCCGGGCCATAATGGCACGGTTTCCCCTCATCAGTCAGCGGGCGGGGCCGCTGACAGCTTCCCCCGAGGGGGAAGCCATTCAAACAAAAAACAGGGATGCAGATTTCGGTCTGCATCCCTGTTTCTATATTGTTTTTACTGTGCGCTGGACCCAAGCGTAACAGCCAGCGTCAGCACCTTGCCGTCGCGCTCGACCTGGAGGTTGACGGTGTCGCCGATGCCCTTGTCCTTCAGGTAATTCTTCAACGCGGAGGAATCACTGACGGCGGTGTCATCGACGGCCAGCACGCGGTCACCCGCCTGTACACCGGCGGCGTCGGCACCGCTGCCCTTTGTGACTTCGACAACGTAGACGCCCATTGTGGAGACACCCAGCTGCTGGGCGGTCTGGGCGTCGGTCACATCCATGATCTTGACGCCCAGCGCGGGACGAGCCACGCTGCCGTTCTCGATCAGCTGCCGGCCGATCTCCATGGCTGTGTTGATGGGGATCGCAAAGCCGATGCCCTCGGCCTCACTGTAGCTGGACTTGGCGTTGACAATGCCGATCAGCTCGCCGTTCGCATTGAACAGGCCGCCGCCGGAGTTGCCCGGGCTGATGGACGCATCGGTCTGGATCAGCGTCATATCGTTGTTTTGCACGGTGACCTGACGGTTCAGCGCGCTGACGATGCCATCGGTGACAGTGTTGGACAGCGTGCCCAGCGGGTTGCCGACGGCAACGGCAACCTCGCCCACGGCCAGGGCGTCACTGTCGCCGATGACCGCCGGGGTCAGGCCCGTAGCATCAATTTTCAGCACCGCGATGTCGGAGGTGGAATCCTGACCGACGACGGTGGCGTCGTAGCTCTCATCGCTGCCGTTCAGCTGCACCTTTACGCTGGTCGCGCCGCTGACGACGTGGGCGCAGGTCAGGATGTAGCCGTCCTGGCTGATGATGACGCCGGAACCGGCACCGCTCTGGACGTAGTAGCCGCCGAACCAGGTCTGGCTGCTGCTCATCTGCTCGGTGGTGATGGCGACAACGCTGGGCGAGACGACAGACGCGATCTGCTGCACGCTCATGCTTGTGCCATCGGTGCTGCCTGCGGCGGTGGCATCCGTGCTGCGCTCTACCTGCTGGACAACCACTTGGTTGCCTGTCAGGCCCGCACGGCTGGCGACCACAGCGCCGCCCAGACCGCCGCCGAAGCCCAGCGCGGCCACACCGACGCAGGCCAGCACGCGGAGCAGAACCTTGTTGCCCTTTTTCTTCTGGGGCACGGGGGGCTGCTGCGGGGCACTGGAATAGCTGTAGCCGTTGTAGCCGCCGTTATTGCCATTGCCGCCGCTGAAGCTGCTGGTGTAGCCGTTGGAATCCTGCTGGGGATTCTGGCCGGACGTGCTGCCGGAATTGTAGGAAGAATAATCTGTGCGCGCCGTGTTGGCGGTGTTGGCACCGCTGGAGCCTACGTTGGGGTAGCTGCTCTGTTGGGGCTGCTGATTCTGCGCGGGGGCGCTCTGCTCGGGCTGCGGGTTCTGGCCGTTCGGCTGACCGCTGCCGGATGTATTGTTATAGAGACCGGAGTAATCGTATTCGTTGCTCATAGTGGTCGTCTCCTTTCGCTTTCTATGCCTACAGTATACAGGCTAATTGTGAAATAGGTTTCGTCAGAGAGTGAAAAGTATGTGAAAAACGGTGAAGATTATGACAATTTGCAGCGTTGCGCCGCACAATAAAATATGATATAATCAAATCATAAAACACATATAAAGGAGGCGTTTTCTATGAAAAGGATGTTAAAGCGTATTTTGGTTGTGCTTCTGGTATTGATCCTGCTGGCAGTGGCGGGCTTCGGCGTGCTGTACGCCGGGCGGCTGCGCACGGTAAACAGCATAGAGCAGATCACCGCGTATGACGACTATAACCTTTACCGCATGGATGTCAAGTATGATTATTCCATCGACGATGTCATCAACTACGGCATCGCCGACAACCAGTCGATGATCGACGCGATTTTAAAGGAAACGCTTCCCCTGCTGCCGGTCCACATGAAAGCCCCGAACTATGGATGCAGCGCCTTTGCGACAGTGTCCGATAGGAATATCCTGATGGGCCGCAA
>OLNZ01002601.1_pt1 | contig 10683 bp, 7 predicted proteins | sample 1672981 | NCBI WGS metagenome assembly OLNZ01 (sample SAMEA3136743, study PRJEB25190) | human gut metagenome | biome: human gut; feature: human-associated habitat; material: faeces | place: Austria | collected 2013
GAAGGGGGAAGCAAGACGTTACGTAGCTAACGATTTCCTTAACTTAATAGCCTTCCCCTCGAGGGCAAGGCTATTCATACTCGCGGCGAAGCCGCCATCATCATTCCTAATTCGGGTCGAGCTTTCATCCCCCATCAAGGGGCGGCACACCCCACGGGCGAACCCTAAGACCTATTTTTATAAGGAGAATCTATTCTATGACAAGAGCAAGAGGCTTTGAGATCCTGTCCACGTGGCAGGGGAAAGACATCCATCTGCCGGAAAGAAAAACGGAAAAGAGTGCCGGCTATGACATCGAATGCGGGGAAGACATCGATCTGATCCCGCATCAGGTGACGCTCATCAAGACCGGACTGAAGGCGTATATGGAAGATGACGAATACCTCGCCATTTTCATCCGTTCAAGCATGGCGATCAAGAAAGGGCTCTTCCTTGCGAACAGTACCGGCATCATCGATGCGGACTATTACAATAATGAGGACAACGAGGGGCATCTCATGGTCGCTGTTTACAATACGAAGGATGAACCATTCCATGTGAATAAAGGCGATCGCGTGGCGCAGGGGATCTTCACGAAATACCTCACCACGGACGATGACCATGCCGAAGGTGTACGCACCGGCGGCGTAGGAAGCACAGGCGTGAAATGAGCATAGAAAAAGAGAAGCTGATCCATCGCGCGCCTGCCTTCGAAGGACGTATGCTGCACGTCTTTGATGATGAGGTAGAGATCCATGGTCACAAGACCACAAGAGAAGTCGTCCTGCATCCGGGGGCATCTGCCATCATCCCTGTCACCGGAGATGGAGAGATCCTCTTCGTCCGTCAGTACCGCTATGCAGTCGAGCAGCCGCTTCTGGAGATCCCGGCCGGCAAGCTCGATGGGGGAGAAGACCCCGATACCTGTGCAGCCAGAGAGCTTACAGAAGAGACCGGATACAAGACGGAGCATATGGAAAAGCTCGGCTATGTCTATACCACGCCGGGATTCTGCAATGAGACCATCCACCTCTACCTCGCTGACCATCTGGTGAAGTCTCATCAGCATCTCGATCAGGATGAATTTCTGGATGTCATCCGCCTTCCGATCGACAAGGTCTATCAGATGGTGGATCGCGGAGAAATCTACGATGCGAAGACACTGGCGGCTCTCGCCATGGCGAGGACGAGACTGATGAGAAAGTAGAAATGAAGGAGCGGCGCGTTAGCATAGGAGCGCCGCTCTTTTATAATGACTAAAAGACTAGGAGACTAAGAGAATAGGAGACATTAGATGTCAGACTCCCGCATCGTCATTTCGAGCGAAGCGAGAAATCTTTATCATTCGAGGCTCAGGGACTCACGTTTTCCCCATATGTGCCGCGCACCTCTCCGCTTTCCTCATCAGTCTTTCATGCCGCTAGAACCCTATCCGGCTCGCTACGCTCGCCACCTTCCCCACGCGGGGAAGGCTTTGATGCGGGGGAAACCTGCCACCCGCAAACCTTCGGGCATCGCCCCGTTTCGTCATCCTGAGCGGCGAAAAACGTCGTATGTGAGATAACGAATGCCAGAACAGCTGCAACCTGAGTCGAAGGATCTCGGCGAAGCCGCCACCATAACCCATAACCCTGAACCCTTTTTCCTATTGCAAAACACAGATGAACTCGCTATAATACTAATAACGCAGGGAAAGAGAAAATCTTTTTCAGATGTCTTTCAGAGACAGGGCGGCTGGTGAGAGCCCTGGCAGATGAGAAAGTTTCCACTCAGGAGCGGCCGGTGAAGAATCGGACGGCAGGCAGCCGATATCAGCCATGAGCTGGCTTATGCAAATTGGGTGGCACCGCGATGACTTCGTCCCATGGAGGGAAGAGGTCTTTTTATTTGCTTTTCGCAGGACGGCATAGCCTGTGAGCGGTCTCTTCCCATCCGATCCGTTTCTAGCGTCAGCGAGCGGCCAGCCGATCACTATTTCCGTCAGATGAGGAAAGCCGATTTCCTATCTTATATTTCCTAAAGGGAGCGATACTATGTTAGACATGAAATTCATCAGAGAACACGCAGACGAAGTGAAGCAGAACCTCGTCAACCGTCACAATCCATTCGATCTGGACGAAGTCCTCGCACTCGATGGCAAGAGAAGAGAACTCCTGCGCGATACCGAAACGCTGAAGAGCGAAAAGAATGCAGAATCCAAGAAGATTGCGATGGCGAAGAAGAATGGCGAAGATGCGGCAGACGCTATCGCTCGCATGAGAGAAGTCGGACAGAAGATCTCTGCCATCGATAAGGAACTCGGTGAAGTCGAATCCAAGCTGAATGAACTGCTTCTCCATATCCCGAATATGTGCGACAAGTCTGTCCCGGTCGGCAAGGATGACAGCGAAAATCCGGAAGTCCGCAAATGGGGCGAGATCCCGACCTTTGATTTCCCAATCAAGGCTCACTATGAGCTCGGCGATACCCTCGGCATCCTGGATGCAGAAAGAGCGGGGAAGGTCTCCGGTGCGCGTTTCTATTTCTACCTTTCGCAGGCAGCCCGTCTCGAAAGAGCGGTATATAATTTCATGCTCGACGTACATACACAGCAGAATGACTACACCGAAGTCATCCCGCCCTACATCATCAATGGCAAGTCCATGCAGGGCACCGGCCAGCTGCCGAAATTCGCGGATGACATGTACAAAGTCGAAGGCGAAAGCATGTATATGACGCCTACTGCGGAAGTACCGCTGACGAATTATTTCTCCGGTGAGATCATCGACGGTGCGCTGCTGCCAGTCCATCTGACGGCGCTCACTCCGTGCTTCCGTAAAGAAGCAGGCTCCGCAGGTAAGGATACCCGCGGCCTTATCCGTCAGCACCAGTTCCATAAAGTAGAAATGGTGAAGTACTGCAAGCCGGAAGACAGCTGGGATGAGCTGGAATCTCTGACGGCAGAAGCGGAAAAGATCCTCCAGCTGCTCGAGATCCCGTACCATGTCGTCTGCCTCTGCTCCGGCGATATCGGCTTCTCCTCTGCGAAGACCTATGATATCGAAGTCTGGATGCCGGCACAGAATAAGTACAGAGAGATCTCCTCCTGCTCGAACTGCCTCGATTTCCAGGCACGCCGCGCGAATATCCGCTTCCGCAGAACGCCGGGTGCGAAACCGGAATTCGTCCATACGCTGAATGGCTCTGGCCTCGCTGTCGGCCGTACTGTCGCTGCTATCATGGAAAACTACCAGCAGGCTGACGGCACTATCCGCGTCCCGGATGTCCTCGTACCGTACATGAATGGCGTGACCGTCATCGGCAAAAGAGAAGCCTTCAAGAGCTCCAAAGGAGAATGAGTGAAACATGGAAATGAAGGGGCAGGCGGTGATCCGTCACCGATCGCTCCGGCTCCCTGCTATTTCTCATAAATTTCTTGTAAATCTCATGCAAATTTGCTATACTACATGTAACAACCCTGCTGTGCACGTGCGGCTTCATATTTTGAACCGATACCTTTATTAAGGGAGTTCAGAACTGCGGATGGAATCTATGCCCTTCACGGGGACAGATGAAATTCACATGAGAGCACCCACCTGCAAATACGCAGACTCAAAATCCGGCTTTAACGACATGGTGGGGATAGAGATCAGATACCGTCAAGGAAACTTGGCGGTATTTTTTTATTGAAGTGACCGAAGGGGCGGAGGTTGTCTCCTGCAGCGGGATGGAAATGAATGTGAGATCACCCGTTCTCTCGTATCGTCATCTCGAGCGTAGTCGAGGGATCTTTAAGCCCTGGCGGTGTACTGCACGTATGAGGGAAAGAGAAAAACGCCTAGGTGCTGCTCCTCATCTCACGCTCGTCGCTTGACCGGTGTGCAAGGAAGATTTCTCGCTTTGCTCGAAATGACGATATGGGGGAAAGCGGTATTCTCGTATCGCAGCCTTCTTCATGGGGAAGCGGCATTCTCCCTCCTTCCCATGGAAGGAGGTGCCCCGAAGGGGCGGAGGTTGGCATCGCAGAGGACTGAAAAGTCGTGCGGGGGGAGCATTGGCTCGTATCGTCATCCCGAGCGCAGCCGAGGGATCTTTTTCGTTTGCCATTTTCTGTTTCATGCGTGAATCAGTTTGCATGAAACACCGTTCTTCCGATTCGCAGGGAGCACGGTGTTTCCCGCTCGCCGCCATCCTCACATCCTTTGTCTTGCCGCGAACGAAAAAGATTTCTCGCTTTTGCTCGAAATGACGATACGGGAGACGGTGCTATCCGACGCAGAGGCTTTACTGCTCCGTGCTCGAAATGACGAATGCGGGAGGAAGGCTGAGATGCTCGAAGCCGCCGCCACCATTTCTCAGTCCCCACTTTTCCCGCAAAACATTCCTGCTTTCCTGAAAATAGGTGCTGTAAATAAGGCTGTTTCCCACCGATACTGTCTGCTTTTTCACACCGCCTCGCACCGCGCGGCAGCTCCATGGATTTCTTAAAAAATAAAAGGGTTTCCCCTCATTTTTTACAAATTTGAAGAAAAATGGTAAAATACAGGAAGTTTATGGAGGTGATAATTCATGCGTGCTATCTACAAATGGAGCTCGATCCTGGCACTTTGGATGCTTGCCATGGTTCCGGCTTCTGCAGAAACATTGCACGCAGGGATGAGCGGGGATGCTGTGACAGCCCTGCAGAATTCCCTGGTAGCGGCAGGTTATCTGGCCCGCACCGTGGATGGAGACTATGGTTCCACCACAAAGGAAGCAGTCTATTTATTTCAGAAGGATAAAGGCCTGACCGCGACCGGCGAAGCCGATGATGCGACCAGAGATGCCATTCGACGTGCCGAAGGCGCAGGCTATCGGAATGGTGGGGGCGTCGTGTATGCAGAAGGAAATCGCGGAGATGTGATCTCCGATATGCAGCAGCGCTTGCAAGAGGCCGGCTCTCTTAAAGGTGACATCGATGGTGTCTACGGGGGAGATACCGTGAAGGCGGTGAAGGACTTCCAGAGATCCCGTGGATTTCCTGTATCCGGTGCGATTGATGAAGTGACCTACCGCGCGCTTCGGGATATCAACGCAGGGACGCCGGCGCCTGCGGTCTCCTCCGGCGGGGAGTCTTATGGCGTCGGCGACAGCGGCAGTGATGTGAAGACCATCCAGCGGAAGCTGAAACGCCTCGGCTATCTTGAGGGGGAGGTCGACGGCATCTATGGCGGGCAGACCGAGGATGCGGTCACGGCTTTCCAGAAAGAGCAGGGGATCTCCGTCACGGGCGGCGTGAACAGCGAGACCCGCACGAAGCTGAATGAAGTCTATGTGGCGCAGACAGGAGACTATATCCTCTCGGAGGGGGCCAGGGGAAAGAGAGTCATCCATCTGCAGAATCAGCTTCTTCTGCACGGTTACGATCCCGGTGTCGTTGACGGTGTCTTCGGCGCCGGTACGGCAGATGCGATCCGCATGCTGCAGGATGAAACAGGACTTGAGACCACCGGTGTGGCAGATGAAGATGTCTGGGATGCTTTGGACAATGCGCCCTATTTCCGCGGCAAGTATACGAAGACCTATCACATGAGATCGACGGCGTACACGCCCTATGACGGGGGCGGTGAAGGGCATACCGCTCTGGGCGGATTCGCCGGCAAGGGGCATGCCGCTGTAGATCCGAGTGTCATCCCGCTCGGCAGCATTGTCTTCATCGAAGGCTATGGCTACGCCATCTGCGATGATATCGGAGGCGCGATCCATGGAAATGTCATCGATGTCGGAGTCGATACCCTCGAGCAGGCTTACCAGTGGGGGACGAAGAGCCGCGTCAAAGTGTATCTCGTGAGATGAGTGATCGGTGGCTAGTGACTAATGACCGGTGACTAGTGACTTGGGTTAGTGCTTCGGAGCAGGAAATACCGTGATTCCGTGTCGTATGGAATACGGGATGTCCTGCTTTTGTTTTTGCTCGAAATGACGATATGGGGGGAGGAGACCTTGCGATGGGGCAGCGTTTTTACCTGCCAGCGGAGCAGCCCCTTGAAGAAGGGGCGCGCCGAAGGCGGAGGATAGATCTGCCCCGAAGGGGCTGCCTTCTACATGAAGGAATGAAAAGAAATGTGAGACAGTTCGTCCTCTCGTATCGTCATCCCGAGCGGAGCCCTCGATCTTTTACGTCGTAGCGGTACTCTGTATTTATGAGGTAATGATAAAATCGCCTAGGTGCTTCGGCGGCTCCTCCTCTCACACTCTCCCTTTGACCGTTGTGCAAGGAAGATTTCTCGCTACGCTCGAAATGACGATACGAGAAGGAATATTGTGATAGAATAATAAAAAGCTTGAGATGAAAGGTCTCAAGCTTTTTTCGTGACGGGTATTTCCAGACGATAGCAGCTAGCCCGTCCTTCGTCATCCAGACGTGGTGTGACGAGAAAAGGGGCGTCGGGGGAAAGGGAGAGTGCCTGCATCGTGTTTTCGATGGTTGAAAGGACGGCACTCGGAAGAAGGAACTGCGGCGAAGGAAAGATGTAGGTCAGATAGAGCGCGGCGGGGAGGGTGAGGGGATTCTCCATTTCCCGGCTTGGCGCATGGGGCGAGATCAGCAGCAGGTGGTAGGCATAGGGTTCGCACAGGGCGGCGAGCGTGTCTACGGCGGGGCTGACGGCGATTTCCAAATCTTTGTCGAAAAGGTGAGCGGCATACTCCGTGATGAGAAGGGCACTCTTTTGACAGGCATCTCGGAAAGATGTTTTGGCAGGGAAGAGGGGACTGCGCTGCATGAGGCGTACTGGCTTGGGAATCAGCATGACCTGCTCCATGGGGTGGCTGCGGCTTTCTGCCAGATGACGGATTTTCCGTTTCAGGCTTTCGATATTGCTTTGCATGGCACGGATCGCTTCTTCCTGCTCCATGACTTTATCGGACAGGAGCTCGATAAGTTTACTGCGCGAAGGGTGCTGATTGAATACCCCCATCTCTGCGCCCGAAATGTGAAGATTTCTGAGAGATAGGAGTTCTGCAAAGGGGAGGATCTGCGTTGTTTCATAGTATCGATAGCCTTTCTCGCTGCGAAAGGCGGGAGAGAAGATCCCTTGATTGTCATAGTAGATGAGGGTCTGTTTATCGATGTGAAAGAGCCGTGCAAATTCCTGCGGCGTGTAGTGACTTTTCCCCTGCTTCATGAAACATGAGTCCTTTCTATGAAAAGCCTATACCTGCTATAGACTTTATTAAAAGACTGATTAAAGATAGCTCTATCTTAGCATAGAGAGGAGAGGGGTTCAAGGCGGGGGGGGGAGAAGTGATGTGAGAGGAGCGTTTTTTCGTGTCGTTATCAGAAGCATTGCCCGGAGTATTCCGTTTATCGTCATCCCACGCTCGTTGTTTTACGGGTGTGCAAGGAAGATTTCTCGCTCCGCTCGAAATGACGATACGGGGGTATTCTCGTTTCGTTGTTTTTACTAGCGGAGCTTTTACATGACAGCTGAGTGGCCCCTTGAAGAAGGGGCGCGCCGAAGGCGGAGGATAGACTGCCCCGCAGGGCAATGCTATTAAGTTAAGCGGCAGATCATTCTTGGCTCCCCATCGGGGGAGCTGCCCGGAGGGCTTGTGCAAGCGAACTGGATTTTTAGGAGTGAAGCGACGCGAAAATCCAGTGAGACGCCATTTCGAGCGAAGTGAGATGAGGGGGCAGCACTACGGTATATCCAACATTGTTCGATGGCCGCTGGCATGCCCCTATTGCCTTCGGCACTTCCCCCGAAGGGGGAAGCAAGTCATTACGGCGCTAACAATTTCCTTATCTTAATAGCACTACCCCGCAGGGGCAGCCTTCTACGTAGCGGAATGAAAGTGAATGTGAGATGAACGTTATCCCGCATCGTCATTCCGAGCGGAGCCTACGGATCTTTTTCGTTTGCGGTATGCTTTTTATTGCACACACACGTTTGCATGAAACACCGTCATTCCAAGTCATGTGAAGTACGGTGTTTCCCGCTCGCCGCCTTCTTTACATTGTTCGTTTGACCACGAACAAAAAAGATTTCTCGCATTCGCTCGATATGACGATAAGGGGGGAAGGTGGCATTTTCATTAAGAAAGATTTTTTGATTTCTATAAAAAGATACTTGACTTTATAGAAACTATACAGATTACACTTATTTTGTTCAAGATTGGCGGTGATAAGATGCAGCAACTGAAAAAGATCGACTTGGATGAGATCTGGCAGAAAGAACAAGGCTGGAACGCGAAGAGGAAATCAGGACGTAAATTTGATGATGAGGTAGAGCTGCGATTCTGGGAAGGTCTTGCTCCACACTATGCGGAGCGGTTCAACCTGTATCGCGATGTGCATGGCCTCGGAGACTGGATCCATGAGAAATTCGGAGAAAATCAGCGCATCTTAGATGTGGGCTGCGGATGCGGTAATTTCACCATTCCTATGGCGAAATACAGCAAGGATATCCTCGCCGTTGATTTCTCACCGGCTATGCTCCGCGAGCTTTCGATTTCCTTAGAGAGAGAAGGTCTCATGAATGTGAAAGCGGTCCACTCGAAGTGGGAAGACTTCGAAGAGCCTTACGATGCGGACTACGTCCTCTCTGTCAATTCCTTATACCGCGTCTGCTATATGAGAGAGGCACTCGAAAAGATCGCCCGCTACGGGAAGAAAGGCTTCATCATCGTTCGCACGCTCTTGAAGCCATATCTCTACGGCCTCTATGATGAGCTGCAACTGAATTATCGCCGAAACAACGACTACATGATGATGCCGATGATGTTCTGGAATATGGGGATCCATGCCGAAGTCTCTTTCACGCACTATGACAAGGTGCTCCGCTATGCCGACTGGGAAGCGGCGGAGGAAGAAATGGTGGAGGATCTGGGCGAAATGTCGTACTTGAATTATAATACCGAGCTTGAGCCGCTTTTCAAAGAGCGCGCTGAGCATGATGGGAATGGTTACGTCTGGCATTCGAAACGAATCGTAGAAGTGATCTCGTACTTTCGGGAATCGTGAAATATAGCTTCTATGGGTTTAATGGGTTCAATGGGGCTAGCCCCTAATCCCTAATCCCTAATCCCTAATCCCTAATCCCTAATTCCTAGTCACTTATACTGCTTTCTTTTCCCTGCGCGTGGAAACTTGGATACACGGCGCTTCGGGAATGGAATATATCTTATTTCATGCTGGCTATATGCTGGCGAGTTTTTTATCGAGGAGAGATAGTTATGAGAAAAGGGAAAATGTATGTCGCTCTTGCAGCAGCAATCGTGTTAACAATTTCGGGGGGGGGTAACGCTTAGAGCAGCGGATACCGTTCTGGATACGGTTTATGTAAATGCAGATCGAGATGGAGAGGTAGTAGCTGCGCCAGGTGGTCTTGTCAATGAAACTGCAAAGCTGGGGATTCTTGGAAATCAGAGTGTTATGGATATTCCATATACGGAAATGTCAATGACCCAGAAGACGCTCGAAAAGTTTGATGACCCATCTCAGCCAATCGCAAATGTGCTGATGAACAATCCATCGATTCGTACCAGCACCACATCTCCAATGTATACAGACTTTTCCATGCGCGGCATCAACATGAACGGAAACCATATGATGCTGAACGGCGTGCCAAGTCTCTTTTATCAGTTCAATGGACCTATTTCTCATTATATTGATCGTATCGATATCACTTCTGGGCCGAATGCGGGCGTCAATGGTGTCAGCATGTCCAACAATGGTACAAATAGCGGTGCAACGCCTGCACCGGGCACTATTAATGTAGTGACCAAACGCGCAGGTAGTGAGCCGGTAACAAAATTCACGGAAACCTTCTCTGGAAGAAGCAACTTCGGTGAATTTATTGACGTGGCACGTTGCGCAGGCAAGGATAATGAATGGGGTATCCGCGTGATGGGCGAATATATGGAAGGCGGTCTCGCTCTCAAAGGCGCTGAAAAGAACGAAAAGAATATTTTTGTAAATTTGGATCGTAAAGGAAAGACAAGCAATACCAATTTCTTCGTTGGACATTTTGACCTTCGCGTTAATGAAGGTCAGCGATGGTTCAGCTATGGTGGTAAGAGCAGCGAACTTCCTTCCGCGCCAGATTCCAACATCCCATATGACTTCAAGGGAACAACGAAATGGATGCACGGCTGGATGTATACCTTTAACCATGAAAAGGCGATCAATGATCACGTGACATGGTTTACAAACATTGGGCATTCTTCGAGAAGCGGGAATAAATATAATTCGAGCGCTTCGCTGAAATTTGATGAAAAAGGAAATTTCATGTCTACCAATGTTTCGAATGCGCAAAATGAAATTGGTACGAATTCGTATTTCCAGACAGGGCTTAAAACCAAATTCGAAACAGGTGTAGTAAAACATCAGGCAACAATTGCAATTGATCGCTCTTGGGCCAAATATTGGAATGATTCGCATAATAGCGCCAAAGGAACCATCGGTGGTAATTTATATACAGGAACTGAATATACCAATAGTTTTGTGATTCCAACGCTTCGTACTGCCAAATTATCTTGGGATGAAGTGAATACAGGTGTGACAATTGCGGATTCGTTAAGTTATGGTAAGTGGGATGTGCTTTTGGCTGCATCTCATAAGCATGAAAACTTCACGAATGTCCAGAAAGGTGAAAAGTTCCAGAACGATAATTGGTTGCCAACTTATGGTATCACCTATAAGCCCAATGAAAATATGGCCATTTATGCCAGCCAGACTGAAAG
>OLNZ01002603.1_pt1 | contig 10676 bp, 10 predicted proteins | sample 1672981 | NCBI WGS metagenome assembly OLNZ01 (sample SAMEA3136743, study PRJEB25190) | human gut metagenome | biome: human gut; feature: human-associated habitat; material: faeces | place: Austria | collected 2013
CGCAGGAGGTGCTTGCTGACTGGCTGCCGTCGCTGACATTTGTTTCCTGCTTCAGCTACGGCTTTGCAGAGGACGGACATATCATACAGCTTGAGGATGATGCACTCAGAGAGCCTGCGGCAGCGGCAGGTGTGAAAGCACTGCTGGTGCTTACTCCTATGGATGAAACGGGAATGTTCAGCAATAACAGAGCAAAGGCGCTGCTTGAGAGTCCTGCGGCGCAGGAGAATTTCCTGAGTGATATCATATATACTCTTGAACAGAAAAATATGTTCGGTGTGGATTTTGATTTTGAATATGTGTACTCCGAAAACCGGGAGCAGTATGCGCAGCTCATAGGGGAGGCAAGACAGAGGCTTAATCCCATGGGATATATAGTTACGGCAGCCCTTGCTCCAAAGACATCGGCAGATCAGCCCGGACTTTTGTATCAGGGGCACGACTATAGCCTGATAGGGCAGGCGGCTAATTTATGCCTATTAATGACATATGAATGGGGATATACATACGGACCTCCAATGGCAGTCGCGCCCCCTGACGCTGTAAGGAGAGTCATTGAGTACGGTTTGACGGAAATACCGTCAGAAAAGATACTGATGGGAATTCCAAACTACGGCTATGACTGGAAGCTGCCGTTTATAAAGGGCGAGTCAAAGGCGGAAAAAATAACAAACGACGAGGCAGTGGCAAGGGCGGCAGGCTACGGAGCGGAGATTATGTTTGATGAACAGGCCATGTCACCGTATTACCGTTATACAGACGAGGACAATGCGGAGCACGAGGTGTGGTTTGAGGACAGAAGAAGTATGGAGGCTAAATTTTCACTGATTGATGAATACAATCTTGCCGGCATAAGCTGGTGGAATATTATGAGCCGGTTTCCGGAGGGGACAAAGGAACTGAGAGAAAGATTTACTGTAATTAAGGTATAAGGATACGGTTTGAAGTGTCAATTTGAATTAACTCCTTGCTAAAGCCCGATATATTTGATATATTTATAAGGTACGTTATTATATATTTTCAGTGGAGGCACTAATGAAAAAAGAAGCAAATGCAGCAGGTTTGCTGCCAATATTAGTTTTTTTAATTTTTTATCTCGGAAGCGGTATTTATTTTGAGTACATAAACCCTATAGAGGGCGGAATGGGATTCTATGTAATGTCAGCGGTGGTCGCATTTATGATCGGTCTTGCGGTTGCTTTTGCACAGAACAGAGAACTTAAATTTGACGACAAAATCACTGTCTGTGCCAAAAGCATAGGTGATGACAATATAACTACAATGCTGTTCATATTCCTGATGGCGGGAGCTTTCAGCGGAACTGCACAGGGAGCGGGCGGAGCTACAAGCGCAGCAAATCTGCTGCTGTCAATAATTCCGCCAGGCTTTGCCGTTGTAGGACTGTTTGTAATCGCCTGCGTCATCTCAATGGCAATGGGTACATCCTGCGGTACAATATCCGTAATAGTTCCGGTGGCAATGAACGTTGCAACAGGAGCTGACCTCAATATGCAGTTTTGCGTGGCGTCGGTAATCGGCGGCGCAATGTTCGGCGACAACCTTTCATTCATATCGGATACAACAATTGCGGCAACCAAAACACAGGGCTGCAAAATGAAAGATAAGTTCAGAGAAAACTTCCCTATAGCGCTGCCTGCGGCAATCCTTACAATTGTAATTCTGGTTGTAATATCAATCAAAGGCGGAGCTGTTGATGTGGGAACCTTTGACTATAACATCTGGCAGGCAATCCCTTACTTCGGAATACTTGTAATGGCTCTTTGCGGCATCAACGTATTCATAGTTTTAGGAACAGGAATTATAGCATACTTTATTGTAGGTATTGCAACGGGAGCTGCGGGAGTTGCAGATGCGTTCTCGGCAATGGGTACAGGCGTTTCGGGAATGTTTGAAACAATGATAGTAACAGTTCTGGTTGCTTCAATGAGCGGACTTATCAAAGAAAACGGCGGCTTTGAAGCAATACTTCAGTTCATAAGAAGAAACTTCAAGGGCAGTAAGGGCGGACAGCTTGGTATCGCGCTTCTTACCTCAGCAATGGATATAGCTACAGCAAACAACACAGTTGCAATAGTAGCGGCAGGCCCTATAGCGAAGAATGTAAGTGAGGAATTCGGGGTTACACCTCAGCGTACAGCATCTGTAATGGATATATTCAGCTGCGTATGGCAGGGAATTATACCTTACGGCGCGCAGCTTCTAATAGCGGCAGGTATTGCGGGAATATCAACCATAAGCATAATCCCTTATCTGTTCTATCAGTTTGCGCTGCTTCTGAGCGCGCTGCTGTTCATCGCATTTAAGAAATAAATAATATATGAGCAAACAAAAAGTCTGATGATTGATTTCATCAGACTTTATTAATATGTTTTTTGAGGCGCTGCGTGAGTATCACAGCGAGAGTGATTTTAATAATGTCAGGAATTATAAACGGTATTACGCACATTGAAAGGGAGGACACAAGCCCCGCGCCTGTAAGTGCGCCTGTATATATGTAGGTAAACCATACGGTACCGAATGCGTAGCAGGCAATAAGTCCGAGAACCATGCCGACAGCGGCAGGGATTGTTTTACTGCCGAATTTACCGATTACAAGTCCGGTTATAAGGGCTGTAAAGATAAACCCTATAATATAGCCGCCAAGAGGTCCGGTTACAACACCGAAGCCGGCCTGAAAGTTTGCAAAGACAGGAACGCCTATGCTTCCGATAAGAATATAACATACGATTGTAATTATGCTTCGTTTGGTTCCGAGAAGCCCTGCTGTCAGAAACACCGCAAAGGTCTGCAATGTGAACGGTACTGCCGAGGGAACCGAAATCCATGAGCATATGGCAATCAGCGCCACAAACAGAGCGCACAGGATTACCGATTTTGTTCTTTCCGAGGATATTGTCTGAGTTTTCATCTGTAGTATCTCCTTTTTTGTTTAAGCTACGGCTATTATAATCAAAGAAAAAAAGATTGTCAACCAATATTAATAAAATGGTTAACAAATTCCATTTCCCGTTGTAAATACGCCGTAAAAATGGTAAACTTAGTCTATATGAATATAAAGAGAAAGGGTTTCAAATGGACGAACAATTTTTAAGACTTCTGTCAAAGGAGTACCCCAATATAAAAGCCGCTTCGGCGGAGATAATCAACCTCAGCGCTATTCTGGCTCTTCCCAAAGGGACTGAATACTTTTTAAGCGACCTTCACGGAGAGCACGAGGCATTTATACATATGATTAAAAGCGCCTCGGGCGTTATAGCAGCCAAGATAGATGAGATTTTCGGAGATGACCTTACGGAAGTGGAACGCGAAAGACTGGCGGCTCTCGTATATAATGCGCCTGCGGAAATCAGACGCCGCAAAAAAACAGAGCAGGATTTTGACCAGTGGTGCCGCAAGACAATATATCAGCTTATCGAAATATGCAAATCGGTATCACACAAATACACACGCAAAAAAGTAAGAAGAAGACTTCCTAAATATGCGGACTACAGTATGGACGAACTGATGCACGCATATGACGAGGAAAACCGCTCCAGATACTACAGCGAAATTATCAACTCAATAGTCGAATGCGGCGTTGCGGAGGATTACATAATACAGGCGGCCGAAACAGTATCAAGACTTGCGGTTGACAGACTTCATATAATCGGAGATATATTTGACAGAGGCTCTCACCCCGACAAGATTATGGATTTCCTTATGGAATATCACGATGTTGACTTCCAGTGGGGCAATCACGATATAGTCTGGATGGGTGCTGCAACAGGCAACTGGGCTTGCATAGCCAATGTGCTGCGAATGAACATCAGCTACAACAACTTCGATATGCTTGAAATCGGCTATGGCATCAACCTGAGACCTCTTGCGACATTTGCGCAGAAGTTTTACGGTGATGACCCGTGCGATGCTTTCAAGCCGCATATAATTGAAAAGAACGTATATGACCAGGTGGACGAAAGCCTTGCGGCCAAGATGAACAAGGCCATATCAATACTCCAGTTCAAAATAGAGGGGCACAGAATTAAAAATCACCCGGAATTTCATCTTGAGGGCAGGAAGCTGCTTGATAAGATAGACTACGAAAAGGGCACCATAGTAGTAAGAGGGGAAACCTATGAACTCAAGGACAAGAATTTCCCTACAGTAAATCCGGAAGACCCTTATGATATAACACCGGAGGAAAAAGAAGTAATGTCAGCCCTTGAAGCTGCATTTTTACAGAGCGAAAAGCTTCAGAGACATATCAGATTTTTATACAGCCACGGAGCAATGTATACCATAAGTAACGGCAACCTGCTTTACCACGGCTGCATACCTTTAAACGAGGATGGCACATTCGAGGAGTGTGTCATAAACGGCAAGACTGTCAAGGGCAAGGCTCTTATGGACTACCTTGACGATCAGGTAAGAAAAGCATACTTCAATCCTGTTGAGTCAGAGGAAGTCGGCAGAGGCGGTGACCTGATGTGGTTCCTGTGGCTTGGCAGCAACTCACCGCTGTTTGGCAAGGATCAGATGACCACCTTTGAAAGATGCTTCATAGCAGACAAAAAAACACACAAGGAGCACACCAAGCCGTACTATAAATATCGTGACAGCAGGGAAACCTGCGAGATGATACTTGAGGAATTCGGACTTGATCCTAAAAAATCACACATATTAAACGGCCATGTGCCTGTAAAGATTAAAGACGGAGAAAGTCCTGTCAAGGGTGACGGCAAGCTGTTTGTAATAGACGGCGGTATTTCCAAGGCCTATCAGAAAACAACAGGAATTGCAGGTTACACCTTTATATTCAACTCGAGATTTATGGCGCTTTCGGAGCACAAGCCTTATGAGCCTCTCAAAGAGGACGGCACTCAGAGATTCCACAGACCTATAATCAGAACAGTGGAGGTGCTGCCTGAAAGAATGAATGTCAGAAGCTCGGATGACGGCAGAGAGCTTGAAAGACAGGTTGAAAATCTCAGAGCTCTGGTGGATGCCTACCGAAAGGGAACTATTAAAGAAAGCTATTAACAAGTGGCAGATTAGGAGGATTTATGTTTTTAAAAATTCTTACAGCGTTTATTATACTGTTTGTCGTAATGCTGGTAATAGGACTGATCAGAGGAAAGGGCAGAACCAAAGCCTCCGCAGGAGATGCGGCAAGAGAAACACGCAAGCTGCAATCCTTTGACGATATGATTGCAGAATATGAGAGGGAGCCTGACCACGGCAGCATTACAGAGGACCAGTACTATTACTGCTGCTATATGACAGGCAAAAAGATAAACGGATATGACCTCAAAAAAGCCGTAATGTTTCAGACTACCTGCGAGGTCAGAGGTATCAGAGATATAGGGGGTATGAAGAATATCCTTAAATACGATGAACTGTACGGCGATATTGACGTGGCTTCAATAGACTGCAAAGAATTCTACGATATAGGGGCGAAAACCTCTGAAATCGTAGAGAGAATAAAAAGGCTTAACAGAGCGGAATAGATCGGAAATAAAAGCGTGGGTGACCACGCTTTTAAAGTACCTTTTTTAAGAATATTTTAAGTCTTTCGGACTGAGGGTTGCTGAAGAATTCTTCAGGAGTGTTCTGCTCTATTATATGACCCTCGTCCATAAACACGACTCTGCTTCCCACTTCCTTGGCAAATCCCATTTCGTGAGTTACAACAGCCATTGTCATACCCTCATCGGCAAGCTGCTTCATAACATCTAAAACCTCGCCTACCATTTCAGGGTCGAGAGCCGATGTCGGTTCGTCAAAGAGCATTACCTTAGGGTGCATAGCCATAGCTCTTACTATCGCTATACGCTGCTTCTGTCCGCCTGAAAGTGATGCCGGATAAGCGTCTGCCTTGTCCATAAGGCCTACACGTTCCAAAAGTCTGTCGGCTTCCTTGTCAGCCTCCGCCTGCTTCATAAATCCTGTCTGTACAGGCGCAAGAGTTATATTTTTTCTTACTGTCATATTAGGGAACAGATTGAAATGCTGGAAAACCATTCCCATCTGCTGTCTTACCTTGTTTATATCCACAGAGGAATCTGTAATGTCCATACCGTCAAAGGTGATAGTACCCTCGTTAGGTCGTTCAAGCATATTCAGGCATCTTAAAAATGTTGATTTGCCTGAGCCCGACGGTCCGATTATAACCAGTTTTTCGCCGGGATAAATATGTTCGGAGATATTGTCAAGAACAAGATTATCTCCAAAGGATTTAGAAAGATTTTTAATGTCTATCACTTTGACGCAGCCTCCTTTCGAGTATGCCAAGCAGCCATGTAAGAATAAGTACGATTGTAAGGTATACGACTGCGATACCTATAAACGGCATAAACGCCTGATATGTTTTTGCCTGTACCTGTATGGCAACCTTGGTAAGATCGGCAAGGCCGATAACAGTTACCAGCGATGTATCCTTAAACAGAGTTATAAGCTCGTTGCCGAGGGCAGGAAGTATGTTCTTTATTGCCTGAGGAATAATTATGTGCCTCATTACAGGAACGTAGCCCATACCAAGAGATCTGCCTGCCTCCATCTGGCCCTTGTCTATTGACATAATACCTGAACGTATGATTTCCGAAACATATGCGCCCGAGTTTATACCCATTGTGATTACCGCTATCATAACAAGATTTCTGCTTGATGCAAATACTATAAATCCCATAATCAGCAGCTGTACCATCATTGGCGTTCCTCTGATTACGGTTGTATATATTTTGCATATGGCATTGAGTATGCCCAGAAGTATATTCTTATGGCCCGGAGCCTGCTGATCGTGTGATGTACGAATCACCGCAACCAGTACGCCGAGAATTACGCCAAGGCATAAAGCCCCCAGCGTTACTTCAAATGATATTCCTAGACCTTTCAGATATGCAACCCACCTGTTGTTTTCAATGAAACTCTGGGCAAATTGCGCTTCAAGACCTGAAAACATATTTGTTCACCTCACATTTCTTTTGTCTTATCAATGAAAAAGGGGATGGCATCAGCCACCCCTTATTAATGCTAATGTTTATTCAGCCTTGATATATTTGTCCAGAATCTCCTGCACAGTGCCGTCTTCGATGAGTTCCTTCAGCGCATTGTTAACAGCCTCAAGAAGCTCAGGGTTGTCTTTTGAAACACCTATTGCATAGTCTTCTGATACGAATTCTGTTTCAAGAATCTTAAGTCCGTCGTTTGCTGCCACAAATTCCTTTGCAGGCTGGCTGTCGATAACAACTGCATTTACCTTGCCTGCAAGCAGAGCCTGAATAGCAGTAGCTCCGTTTGTGTATGCGATTACGTGATCTTCGCCGAATCCGCCGTTTTCAGGAGTGTCTGAACAGTAAATAAATCCTGTAGTGCCTTCCTGTGTTCCTATCATTTTGTCTTTGGCAAGATCATCAATAGTCTTGATGTCTGAGTCCTCAGGAACGATAACAACCTGTACGCCTGTTGCATATGAGTCTGTAAAGTCAACGTTCTTCTGTCTGTCAGGAGTTACTGTAAGACCTGCCATAGCGATGTCAGCCTTGCCACCCTGTACTGATGTAAGCACTGATGAGAAATCCATATCGTCAACTACAAGCTCAAGACCAAGCTTTGCAGCGATTTTCTCTGCGATTTCAACGTCGATACCTTCAAATCCGCCGCTGTCATCTGTCATTTCGTATGGAGGGAAAGCTGCGTTTGTTGCCATATGAAGCTTGCCTGCCTGTACTGTTGATAAACCGTTTTCATCTGTTGAACCGCCACCACACGCTGTGAAAGCGAAAACCATTGCAACGGTTAAAATTACTGCTAATAATTTTTTCATAACTAAATTCCTTTCTTATTGTTTGCAGATGTATAATAATATTCGCTGAATATTTATTAAGTGTAACGAACAATTGTGATTTTACTACTGTTTTTATGATATGTCAATAGGTTTTCATAAAAAAATATGAATAAATATTTAAAAAAACTAAAAAATACCGCATAAACGCAAAAAAATAATGAATAAACCGTGAATATGCATAAATTTTATGCACGAATGAATAAAATCTCCTTTTAATATGTAGGAAATTGATATATACTTATATCATAACATACGCAGAAGGGCACTGATTTAATGGAAGAAATAAGAGATATACTGAGGAAATTTAATGAGGAACGAAGTTGGGGCAGATTTCACACACCGGAAAACCTTGCCAAATCCATATCAATAGAGGCAGGGGAGCTTCTGGAATGTTTCCAGTGGAACAATGAATATGACAGAGAGGCTCTGTGCGATGAGATTGCAGACGTTATGCTGTACTGCATAATGCTTGCGGACGCAATAGACGCCGATTTAAAAGCTGAGCTTCTGCGCAAAATAAAGAAGAACGGGGAGAAATATCCCGTAGACAAGAGCAGAGGCAGCAGCGCCAAATATAACGAGTTGTAGCAGTATTTATACACAAAGGAGAATGGTATGAGCAGATCATCGGAAAAAATCTTTAGAGAAATGCAGAAGCTTATGGAACAGAATGAATTTGAAAGTGAGGAGCAGGCAAATGCGGCGCTGCAGGAACTTATAGCGCAGTACAATGAAAGTCTGAATTCTAATATAGACCGTGAGCCTGAAACGCCGTGGGATTATCTTGATATGGCAGTCGATGCTCCGACAGAAAAAGAAGCCGTGAAATATGCCAAAAAAGCGCTGGAGCTTGATGCATACTGCACGGATGCAGAGGTTATGATTGCTGATATTCAGTATGGCAGAGATCCCGAAAAATTCAAAAAGAAGCTTGAAAAAATCATAGCAAAAACAGAAAAGCATCTTAGAGAAGAAGGTTTCTTTGATGATGATTGCATAGGAGATTTCTGGGGAATACTTGAAACAAGACCGTATATGAGAGCAAGACACACCTATATTGAGCTTCTTGTTGCCCTTGGCAAATATAAAAAAGCGATAGAAGAGTGTGAGGAGATGCTTGAACTTAACAGCAGTGACAATACAGGCATCAGGTATACGCTTATGGGGCTTTATGCTCATTTTGAAAACGAGGTTTCAGCAGTAAGACTTTACAAAAAGTACAATGAGTGCTCTGTGCATATGCTGCTGCCTCTTATAGCCCTTTATTACAAGACCGACAGCTATAAGACGGCGGAGAAATACCTGGGACTAATAAGAGGAGAGGGCTTCGACGACTATTTTCTTGATTTTGATGATATTTATGATGACGAAGAAGATTACGACGATGTACCTTTTATAGACGGATACTGCAGAGGCTCGGAGGAAGAGGTTGCATATGCAATCGAACAGTGTTTATTCCTGTACATATCGACTCCGGGTGTGTTGGAATGGATAGGAAAGAAAGTAAACAAAGACTATTAAAGGACAGACAATATGAACGATGACAGAAGCAGACTTCCGGTTGCCGTAATGGATTCAGGCATCGGAGGAATAAGCGTATTGAAAGAAATAGTAAAACTGATGCCCAATGAGGACTGTATATTCTTCGGGGACTCCGTAAATGCACCTTACGGCACCAAGGAGCTTTCGCAGATACAGGAAATCGTAATGGACAGGGCGCAGTATCTTTATTCAAAGGGGATTAAAGCTCTGGTGGTGGCCTGCAATACGGCAACCAGCGCTGCAATCGGGCTTCTCAGGGACAGATACAGAGATATTCCGGTGATAGGAATAGAGCCGGCGCTCAAACCTGCGGTTTCGGGAGACGAGAAGCATACCGTTGTGGTTATGGCAACTCCCATGACTATCAGGGAAGATAAATTCCGGAGCCTTATGGCAAAATATGCAGACGAGGGCACTGTATACCCGCTGCCGTGTCCGGGGCTTGCGGACCTGATTGAAGACGGTAATACAGAGGGCGAGAAGCTTGAGAAATATATACTGGAGCTTCTGATGCCTTATCTTAAGGAGGACATAGACTATATAGTGCTGGGATGCACCCATTATCCATTTGCAAGAAAAACAATACAGAAAGTGGCGGGAGACAAGGTCAGGATAATCGACGGAAGTCTCGGCACGGCAAAGCAGCTCAGGCGCAGACTCAAAGCCGCGGGACTCGAAAACCCTAAAACTGACAGAGGCATCATAGTGTTTGAGGACAGTATTCCCGCAAAAACAGAGCTGTGCAGGCAGATGTTTGAAAAAGATATTTAAAAAATTATGTATACATTAAAAATATCAGTAGATTTATTCTGAATTTCGTATATAATTAAAATATTAAAGATAAACAGCAGTTGTTTCAGGCTGCAGTAAGGAGAGAAATATGGCAAAAGTAGGAGTTACAGAAACTGTATTAAGAGATGGTCATCAGAGCTTAATCGCAACAAGAATGACTACCGAAGAAATGCTTCCTATTCTGGAAACCTTAGATAATATCGGTTATAACGCTCTTGAAATGTGGGGCGGTGCAACTTATGACGCCTGCATCAGATTTCTTGATGAGGATCCGTGGGACAGACTTAGAATAATCAGAAAAAAAGTTAAAAACACAAAGCTTCAGATGCTTTTAAGAGGCCAGAACCTGCTGGGTTACAGACACTATGCAGATGACGTTGTTGACGAATTCGTTGACAAGGCGGTATCAAACGGTATAGATGTAATCAGAATTTTCGACGCTTTAAACGATATGCGTAATATCGAGAGAGCAATCCAGGCAACCAAGAAATGCGGAGCT
>OLNZ01002607.1_pt1 | contig 10669 bp, 11 predicted proteins | sample 1672981 | NCBI WGS metagenome assembly OLNZ01 (sample SAMEA3136743, study PRJEB25190) | human gut metagenome | biome: human gut; feature: human-associated habitat; material: faeces | place: Austria | collected 2013
ATAAAGTTATGATAAATGAAAGACAATTTGACAATAATTCCACTTTTTTTGATATTGGTATAGACGAAAATTTTGATGATTTTGCGACGCTATACTGTGTAATGTCAGAAACAAAAAAGAAAAGAACAGACATTACCAAGTTAGCTTTAAGATACTTGCAACAAGATAGAACACTTACTTCTGATGAAGTTGCTATTGCTAAGACTATTATAGATGATAGTTTTTATAAAAAATCAAAAAAATATTGTCATTGTAAATTATGTTCTGATGATTTTAGCAGAGAGGTTTTAAATGAATATAGTTCAAAATTACAATTTTGGGAAGTGTGTTTTCCAACTGTGCCTTATTTTCCCGGTAATATGATGATTTATTTAAAAGATAGAGAAAAATTAAAAAAAGAAAATATATGGGAATTATCTTATGATGAATTATTAGAACTTAAAAAAATTATAATAGATTTGAAAACAGTTTTAAATACACATCTGTTTGATGGTAATTTAACTGGAATAAATGTATTATTTAATCAAATATCAAAATCACAGCTTTGTATTCATGGGCATATTGAATTAATGATTAAAAATATTGATAAATTAAATTATGGTTGTAGATTGCTCAAAGTTCGAAATTATGATCCAACCGTTGAAATACTAAATGATTCTATGGACAATTTGAACGGAATTGTAAAAACTTTAGAAGGAATAAGAATAAGTTTAAAAACAGTAGATATTAATAGTGCTTTAAATATATTAAAAAGATATGAACACGAAATGATAAAATTAATTAATTTAGGTAATATGTTAAGAAATGGAAAAAAAGAAGTATCAAGCGAATTTGAATTAGCATTGTTAAATGGAATGAGTCCAGCTCCAGCCAATTCAATATATTTAACGGATTATAGAAATGAATTATTTTTATCATCTGTACCAGAAATTATACCACCAACCATCCCATTAACTGATGTTGGAAGTTTGGATGATGAAGAAAATATGTATTTAACAAAATTTAATGCTACTACTCCTAATCCTGATTTCTCTATAATTAGAAAATATAGTCCATTGGCAAGACCTAGTAGTAAAGTATCAACAGATACAATATATTCAAATAATGTAAAAGAATTAAAATTAAGTATGAAAAGGATTTTAAAGTGATTATGAAAAATTATATTTACGATAATTATACTATTAAGGAATTAGAACAAATATTAAGCTTTACTAAATATAATGATAATGGTTATCCAACTTCTAATTGTATTGCTAAAGGAAAATCAAATAATATATTTTTTAAAAAACTTAATTTAACAAAAATTCAAAAATTATATAAAGATGATTATTTATCATTATTTGATGAATATTATACAATTTTAAGTAAAATTATAAAAACCAATAGAATTTTTGGCATAGTCCAAAATGAAAAAGGTATATTTGAGTTTTCAGAATTATTAGATGACTCAAAGTTGTTGGATGACGGAAATTCTTTTGAATGGGTTGAAATTTTGGATTTATTTGATAAAATATTAATTGATATAAATGCTTGTGTTAGATATAATGATATTAGTGAGGAAAAAATAGGATTTGAGACGGCAATATGGAATTTTACTATTGAAGGAGTTCTTTTTGATCTTGATCCACCAAAAATATTAAAAAATGACATCGATTCTTCATTTACTAGAAAAGATGATACTGACCATAAAAAAAGAACTTTATATAGAAGTTTTGATGAAATTGGAATGAAATTTAATTTATTAGTTACTTTAATATTAGGCGAGAAACATAATAGTTTTATTGTGAAAAACCAACCTAATAATTATATAGAAATATTAGTAGAACGAATTATTAAAAGTTCAACAACTGATTTGATAAAAAATCAAATTATAGATAATTTAGTAAATGGTATATTAGAAAAAGAAAATTTTATAGGACATCCAATAGAAATTGTAAGGAGGGAAATTATGATAAGAGAAAAATGTAATGATAAAATATTTATATTTGTAGCAGGTACATCTGAGTCAGGAAAAAGTGGAGGTATAAATTATTTAAAAGATAATTATTCGGAAATTCAACATATTAAAATAAGAGATGTCTTTCCAAAAGTTTATGAAGATACGTTTTCGAAGTTATCTTTTGAAGAATGGCAAAACTTCGAAGAAAATAGAGACTTAAATAATTTTTGGAAATTATTTGTTAATAAAGTTTATGAAATGGCTGCTGATGATAAGAGTATTATTATATTAGACACTATGTACGGCGTACAAGGCATGATAGAATTATTTAATATTTTGGGTGATAAAGTAAATTTATTGTATATAGATGCTCCATTTAATGATAGAGTAATACGGGAATACAATAGATTAAGAAGTGATTCAATTAATGGCACTAGAAAAGCAGATTTAACTATTACAATTGAAGATATTATAGAAAGAACAATAAAAAAAGATAGAAAGAAAAATAAAAAAGGTGCAGATAAACTACCTTTGTTAAGATATAATGTTGATGGTTCATCGATTGAGATAGCTGGAATAGGAGAACAATTTACTACAATTATTAATAATAATGGTACAATTGATGACTTTCATATTATGCTTGAAAATTATATAAATTCAAAATTAGTAAAATCAAGAGAATACGCGAAGGAACTAAAAAAATAATGGAAGTAACATTTTTAAGACATGCTAAAACTGATTTGAATGGCAAAGGCTATATAGCCACAAAAAAAGATTATTTTTTGAATGAAATAGGTAGAGAAGAATGTTTAAGGAATGTTTTTCCACCTAATAGTTTTAATAGTGTTTATTGTTCTCCATATAAGCGAACTATTGAAACAGCAAAGATAGTTTATCCATATTTAGAACCTGTGATTCTTTCTAATTTAATGCAACGAGATTTAGGAATTTTAAATGAAAAAATGAAGAAGGATTATAGTGTTGAATATTTAAAAGCAGTTAGAGAATATCTTGTAAATCCTGAAAATGCAGAAACATTAGAAGATATAAAGGAAAGATTAAATAATTTTTTTGAATATATGAAATTACAGCATGATGATAATTCTAAAATTTTAGTTGTTACGCATAACGGAATTATGAGAATTATAAAAAAAATTTATTTGAATGAAGCTAATAATATAGATAGTCAAAATTTGGATCAATTTAAAATGGTATTGAAAAAATAATATGAAGGAGTACATTATGAGAGAAAGTATAAAAATGAAGACTAATGATTATAATTTTAAATTTAGAGTTTCTGGCTTGATTATAAAAAACCACAAGTTGCTTTTAGTAGATATGGATGACAGTGGCTTTTTATGTTTGCCCGGTGGGTATGTCGAATTAGGCGAAACAACGGAAGAAGCTGTGAAACGAGAACTTAATGAAGAAATTAGACAAGAAGTTAGAATCGAAAAGTATTTAGGTGTTGTTGAAAATTACTTTATTAACAAATATAATAAAAAAATGCATGAAATATCATTTTATTATTTAATGAGTTTTATTAATAATGATATAGGCGATGAAGAATTTACTTTAATTGAAAATGATAAAGGCCATAGGATAAAACTTGATTTCAAATGGGTAGATATTAATGATTTAGGTGATTTAGATGTCAGACCTGCATTTTTAAAAAGAATAATTAGTAATAAATTAGAATTTAATCATTTAATATTTAACGAATTAGAAAAGTAAATATTTATTTAAGTATTAGAAGTTTCTAATACAAATAAAACTTTCATGTCAAATATGAAAGTTTTATAATATCAAAAATTTTTTTAAAATCTTTATAAGTGTTAATTTCATAATCAGTTCTAAAGTTAAAAATTTCATGTAAATCATCTGTTAGATCAGTTCTTACATATTCAGGAACATAGCCATTACCTTTATTCTCTAATACACTCATATTTTTTAATGTATTTAGAATATTAGTTGTAGTATATTTATAGTCAAGCTTCTTTTCTAATAATCTATAAATAAGTAGTGAAATAAAGCATGTTATAAAGTGTGCTTTAATTCTATCTTCTCTTAATAAATTGATTGGTCTTGCTAAAACTTACTTTTCATAATTCTAAACGATTCTTCAATTTCCCATCTTCCTTTGACTATCTTTAATATTTCATTAATATCACCAATTAAGTTTGTTGTTAAAGCATAATAACCATCATATTTTTCTTCTTTTTTAATTGTTTCTAAATTTATTGTATATATAGTATTTTCAGCAATTTCACCATTTTTCAGTTACATTTAAAGAGTCAATAAATCTTTTGTAGTCATTTTGATTTTTACCTTTTCTTTTTACATTTCCATTCTCAATTGCTTTTTTGGCTCTTTCAATTTGCTTATTTCTAATATTTCTATTGTAATCAAAATATTTAAAACTGAATGTAACAATTAAATCTTACTTAACTGATTTTGTTTCAGTTTCAATTATTTTATAAAATAAAGTGTTGTAATATTTTTCTCTTAATTCTTCATTATTACCAATTTCTAAAATGTTGTATTTATTTCTAAAATCGCCTGATATTCTCCAATTGTCATTATCAAAGATTTGTTCTTTATAAATTTCTTTTAATTTTTTTAATGACTGAGTTATAACAAAAGCACGGTTATCTTTAACATTGTATTTTTTTATCTCATCTGATGCTAATTCAACATCAGTACATAAAGTAATTTTAGTATTATCCATTTTGAAGTTATTAATTATTTTAGATTCTTCTGGAATTAATATTATTTGTTCATTCATATTACCTTGATAAATATTATAAGATAGATGAAGATCATCACCATCCATAAATAATCCCATTCCAATTATCGGGTTAGGTCTATGTTCTTTAGATATTCCATATTTCCTTATATCATCTTCACTATCTATTTCAAAAAATAATTGGTACAGTCATAATAAATAATATTTGAATTTCTTTTAATAACGTTTTTACTATTGTTAAATAATTGCTCTTGAATGTAGTCTATATTTTCAGCAATATAACTTAACGCTCTATATTCATCATGTAATTTAAATTTAGGTTGTTCTATAAAGTTTTGGCAGAATATATTTAGGTAATACTATAATTAGACAAATGTTACCAATCATTATCATAAATCTTTTAATTGGTTTTGCATCAACTGGAATTGATAATTTTGCTCATATTGGGGGATTAGTTGGAGGAATACTTTCATCAATGGTTGTAGGATTAAAATATAGAGAAAATGTAAACTTAAGAATTAATGGTATAGTAATAAGTATTATGGTATTAGGGTTTTTAATATATGTAAATTTCTTTTTGACATAAAAATATAAAATTGTTATTGTTAAATATATAAAATTCGTGATATAATTAACTATATAAGAAGGGAATGAATGTTTATATGAAAAGAGTTTTAATTGGGGTGGTTCTTGGTTTAGCATTATCTATTTTAGGATTTTGTTTATGGAAAGCATATGATAATAAGGATAATGGGATTGTAGATGATAATAAGAATATTGAATTTGTTTACGATAAAGAAGTTGTAACAAATGGTAATGTAGTTATTAATATTCCTAAATTAGTTAACGGCACTAGTGTAACAGATGAGTTAAATGAAACTATAAAAAAAGATGTTATACAAGAAATAGGTAAAACAAATGATTTAATTAATGTAAGAATAGCATCAGTTACAGAAAAAGATATAGTCATAATAGATATTGAAACAGAAGCATGGGAAACTAATAAAAATAGTGTTATTGCATATGAAACTAATTATTTAAAACATTATAATTATTTTTATGATATTAAAAATAATAAAATAATTACAGCTAAAGATGCTTTAAAAACGATTTTTAATTCTGATAGTGAATTAAGACAACATGGTTTATTGACTTTCGAAGAAATAAATAAGGCTGATGAAGTTTGTGTTCAAGTAAAAGGTGATAGAATTAATGAAATATTTGACACTTGTATAATTCAAGGTAGTAAAGCAAGATAGGTTTATATTAAATTGATAAAAAAGTTCAAAATTTGAACTTTTTTTCATATATATTGTTTTTTCTCATAAATTTAAATGAAAGAAAAAGGAAAGTGAGTGAAATAATATGGATAAACAAGAAATAATAAAAAATATTGCTTTAAGAACGGGTGGAGATATTTATTTAGGTGTTGTTGGAGCAGTAAGAACAGGTAAATCAACTTTTATTAAGAAAGTATTAGAAAATTTAATAATTCCTAATATTAGTGATGAATTTGAAAAGAAAAGAGCCCTTGATGAAACACCACAATCATCTGGTGGTAAAACTATTATGACAATTGAACCTAAATTTGTTCCAAATAATGTTGCTAAGGTAAAAATAGATGACCTCGAATGTAATATGAGGCTTGTTGACTGCGTAGGTTATGTTATCGATAATGCTAAAGGATATGAAGATGAAAATGGTCCAAGAATGGTTAAAACACCATGGTATACTGATGAAATACCTTTCGTGGAAGCTGCTGAAATAGGAACAGAAAAGGTTATAAAAGATCATTCTACAATAGGAATTATTGTTACAACAGATGGCTCAATTGGAGAATTTGATAGAAATGATTATGTAAAAGCAGAAGAAAAAGTTGTTCAAGAATTAAAAAGTATAAATAAACCATTTATAATAGTTCTTAATTCAACTACTCCTAATAGTAATGAAGCAAGAAGTCTTGCTAATTCTTTAAGAGAAAGTTACAACGTTCCAGTACTACCAATGGATGTATTAAATATGAATGAAAAAGATACATTTGATATTTTAAGGGAAGCTTTATATGAATTTCCTATATGTGAAGTTAAAGTTGAACTTCCAAGTTGGATTGGGGTACTTAAAAAAGATCATTATGTTAAAAAAGCTTATATTGAATCAATAAAAGAAAGCGTTATTGAAGTTGATAAATTACGTGATGTTGAAAATATAACAGGACACTTTAAAAATAACGAATACATTACAAATGCTTATATGTCAAAAGTTGATCCTTCAACAGGAACAGTTATTGTAAAACTTGAAGCTCCAGACGAATTATTTACAAATGTTTTAAATGAAATGATGGGGCAAGACATAACAACAAAAGCTGATTTACTTGCAATGTTTCAAGATTATAAAGAATCTAAAGAAGAGTATGAACAAATAAAAGTTGCTCTTAAAATGGTTAAAACAACTGGTTATGGTGTTGCTAATCCAACATTAAATGATATGAAATTAGATACACCTGAAATAACGAAACAAGGAAGCAGATATGGAATTAAGCTTAAAGCAACTGCACCTTCAATTCATATGATTAGGGTAGATGTTGAAAGTACATTTGAACCAATTATAGGTAGTGAAGTACAAAGTAAAGAGTTAATAGATTATCTAATGAAAGGTAGCGAAACTGACCCTAAGAATATTTGGAATAGTGAAATATTTGGAAGAAGCCTTGATGTAATTGTTCAAGAGGGTATCCAATCTAAAATAGCTATGATGCCTGAAAATATTAGATATAAAATTCAACAAACAATGTCTAAAGTTGTAAATAAAGGTTCAAATAATTTAATAGCAATAGTAATATAAAAAAGAATGAAAAAATCATTCTTTTTTTGATGTATCAACTTCATCAATAGTAACTTTACTAACATGTGGAATTGGTTTCCAAGTTACTTTAACAAATAAAGCTAAATAAATTGTATATCTTCCTATAATATCAAAAGTAGGCCATGTTAATGTATATAAAACTTTCTTTTTAAATGGGATCTTTTTAATTCTTTTTCTTTCTATAATAAAGACATAAACAGCTACCCACATATTAATAAAATATCTACCAATTCGGTATAACAGTCTTAACCAAATTGCCATTAACATTGATATAAAGAATGCTTTTACACCAGACTCAACATTTATATAAGGCTTATTAAATAACATTGATAATAGTTTTGCAATAAATGTACTTCCTCCAAAGATATATAGGTTATTAATTCCATTTAAATATGAGTAACATGCATAAATAAATACACTGACAATTAACCATCTAATTAAGTTAATAACAACTAGGGGAGTAAGTTGCATTAAAGTATCATAAGACGCAAATCTATGTCTAATTGATTCAACTATTTTTCCAAAAAAGCTTCTTTCTTTTTCAACTTTTCCCCAGTTATCTTTTATAAATAATTTACCAAAGAAAATATTAACAAATAGTTGAGGGCCAGATTCACAAAACGCCATTAAGTGACCTTTACTCCAACGTAGTCTTTGTCTTAAAGCAACTTTTAAACTAATTGGTTGTTCATCAAAAAATTCTGCTTCATCTTGATAAGTTATTTCATAACCACGACTAACAGCATCAGCAGTTAATGCTCTGTCTTCTGTTAATCCTGTATATTTCCAACCATTTCTAACTACTTCATTAGCAAATAAAAAACCTGTTCCTTGAATATTTGTAGCAAGATGTAAAACACTACGTGCTCTATGATTAGCGCGAATACTTCTTAACCAGTGTATTGCATATGTTGACGCTATCCAGTTTTCATCGAAGTTTTTTGTGTTTCTATATGAAGTAATTATTTTCTCACCACTATCAAAAGCATCATTCATTTTAGTAATATAATTTTTATTTAATAAGTTATCGGCATCAAATATAAAGTAACCTTCATAACTTTCTATACCATAATCTTTTTTTATATTTTCAAATAAAAATTGTAGGGCAAATCCTTTTGTTTTATGTTCGTTATCAAATCTTTCATAACATTTTGCACCATAACTTCTTGCAATTTTTGCTGTATTATCATTACAGTTATCTGCTACAACAAAAACATCTACTAGATTTTTAGGATAATCTTGTTTATTAATACTATCTAATAAATTACCAATAACAGCTTCTTCATTTCTTGCTGCTATTAATATTCCATATTTATGTTTATTTTTAGCAGGTTTAAACTTTCTTGTAAAAAAAAGACCTATTAAAAAATAAACTGTTTTATACATTGTCATTATTCCTAATACGCTACCAAATATATTATAGATAGTTCTACTAGTTTCATAACTTTGTTCAATTGCACTAATTATATTTTCTAACATACTTCCACTCCATTAATCAAATTATATTATGTTAATATTAATAAGTCAATAATCATTAAAAGAAAAAAGCCATATTTCTATGACTTTGTAATCATTTTTAATTCACTTTGACTACTATAGATATTAACTTTTAATTTTAAGTTTCCACCTGAAATTACTGCTTGATGGTTTCCATCTTCTGTTTCAGTTATATTAACATTACTTGTACCTTTTGGTGAATACCACATTCTAAATCTATAATATCTTTTTTTAGCAGTAGAGCTATTTGCAAATTCAAAATTATCTAAATAAAGTAAATAATCATTTGAAGTTTTATCATATTTGAATGTTTCTAAATTAAAAGATGTTAAATCACTAATGTAAGTTGGATTTACTATTTCAGTTTCACTTGCAATAGTAGATGAATCACTTTCTGCTTGTGTTAAGTTTACTTTAACAGCATCTTTACCTAATGTACTAGTAGGATCTACAGTAAAGTAAATATAATAATATAACTTTATTGTACCTGTTGCAGTAACACTTAAATTAAATCCAAAATAATTTTCACCTGTTTTTCCAGCTTCATCTGTCATACTTGAAACATTTTCTAAATTAATAACATTCTCGTTTTCCGTGTATGAAAAATTAATAACACCAGTAGTTATTTTATTTTCACTATTACTATGAATTACTGCAGTAAAAAACGCATATGATATTCCTAATATGAGTACTGATAATAATATTACTATAATTATTGTAATAATAGTTTTTTGTTTTTCAACATTTTCTTTTTCCATATTCATACCTTCCTATTTAATAAAATAATATCATATTATTTTATTTTTATCAAACATATAAAACAAATTTTGTAAAAAATGTGAAAAATTTATAAAAAATAGTCAAATTTCTTGATTTTACAAGCTAACTATGTTACTTTATATATGTAAGCATCGTATGAGAATAAATTGCTTATAAATTTATAGGGAGGTAAATTTAAATGAAAAAAGTAGAATTAGTTGAAGCAGTAGCTACAAAAGCTGGACTTACAAAAGCAGATGCTGCACGTGCAGTTGATGCAACATTTGAAGTAATAACTGGAGCACTTGCAAAAGGAGATAAAGTACCACTAGTTGGATTTGGAACATTTGCAGTTTCAAAAAGAGCAGCTAGAACAGGACGTAATCCTCAAACTGGCGCTGTAGTTAATATCGCTGCAAGAAACGCTGTTACATTTAAAGCTGGAGCAGCATTAAAAGAATCTGTAAATTAGTAAGAAGCCTTAGGGCTTTTTTCTTTTTCTTCTTTTTTTATTTTATATTTTTTGTTATAATTAGTATGAAGGGAAGTACACTTATGAATGATAAAATAAAAGAAATATTAGAAATGATAACTAATAAAGGTTTTAAAGCTTATGTAGTAGGTGGTTATGTTAGAGATTATTTAAGAAAAATAAAATCAATTGATGTTGATATATGTACTAATGCTAGAGTAAAAGATTTAATGGAAATATTTAAAGATTATAAAGTTACACCTTTAGAATATGGTAATATTTTATTAGAAACAAAAGATTATTTATATGAAATAACAACTTTTAGAAAAGATATAGATTACATTAATAATAGAAAACCTATAATTGAATATGTTGATACTTTAGAAGAAGATAT
>OLNZ01002612.1_pt1 | contig 10656 bp, 6 predicted proteins | sample 1672981 | NCBI WGS metagenome assembly OLNZ01 (sample SAMEA3136743, study PRJEB25190) | human gut metagenome | biome: human gut; feature: human-associated habitat; material: faeces | place: Austria | collected 2013
AGTACATATCCTGTTTTTCCTTATCTAGACGGTATTTATTTGACGCTTACTTTTTATCACACCCCTAATAATTTATATACGCAAAAAAGCACGTTAAATAACGCACTTTTTAGTATATCAAAATTATTTTTCCATGACGCAGTAAATTTACTAAAGTGCAAACAGTCCTTCGTTAATTTCATCTTTATCATTCACACTACTTAATGCTTCACTTGCCAATTGAATACTCTCGTATCTCAAATATCCATCTTCAAAATTACCACTTTCAAATAGATCACTTGGACAATTCCAAACGATTTCCTTGTCAATGACAATCAAATGCATCGTATGTTCGCTGTAAATCACATTTCCACCCAAGCCGGTCATGTATTTAACAATTTGAGGATTTGTTTTATCATTTACAACAAAATGTATTCGAATACCATTCCAATGAAGCTTTGACAATAAATCATAGAGCTGATAAAACGATTCAAAATCATTTGCTGCAGAAAAGAACGTAATTTCTTTTTTGGCTGTTTTCATATCATCAACAACTTGTTTTCTAAACGATTCATAATCAAACAACATTTTTTCAACATCATTATCACTTGTTTCTTCTTGAATAAAGTACCCTCTACTCAAGTATGTCTTTAATCGCTTTTCATACATACTTTTAGCCATTCGTATTTCAGGATCCACATAGTCATACACTTTAATTGTATCTTTATTTTCAAATTTTCTTTCAATTCGACCTGTATATTGAATGACTCGATAATCTGCAGAAAAAGGTGCAGTGATAAACAAAGTACGCAATGCCGGAAGATCAAATCCTTCTCCAATTCCTTTGCTGATTGCCAATAAAACAAATGGTTTTTCAGATAAGTCCTTTAATTTCTGTAAAGTTTCATTTCTATCCTTAATCTTTGTCTTACCATGGATAATAAATACATTCTCAACAGATTGTTCCAACATTTGTTTCAATGTTTCTAAATGTTCAATTCTTTCTGACAAAACAATGCATTGACTATTTTCTCTATACTCTTTCAAAACATCTTGAAAAATCATATAGTTTCTTGCTTGATTCTCGCAAAGATACTGCAATAACTCTGTAGGATTATAATCTTTCTCAAGAATTCTTGTATTTGTATATCGTGGAATTAATATCTTATGCATTGCACTAACTGACTTTTTATTTTCGCTCACTCTGACTGGTCCACAATACATTTGCACAACAGGGAAAAGACCTTTTTGTTTATCAGGGGTAGCAGATAAACCATACACTCTTTTTGCTTTCACACGTTTTAAAATCAAGTCATACGTTGTACTTCCAATGTTATGACATTCATCAACTACAACCATTCCATAGTTTGAAAGAATTTCATCAATATTTTCCATGGATGCTAATGACTTATCTACCGCAACATCAATATTTCCAAATACTTTTTTATTATTTCCATCAATTCTTCCAATATAAGTATTCTTTTTCTTATCACATCCTTCATATTGAAGAAATTCTTTTATTTGATTCACCCATTGCTTTTGCAAAACTACACGATTCACAATAATCAATGTACTCACTTTTAATTGTGCAATCAAATAAATCGTCGCAATCGTTTTCCCCCAGCCAGGCTCTGCCTTTAAAATTCCCAAATCATATTTCATCAATTTAGTAATTGCTGACGATTGATCCACACGAATATTTCCTTTAAACGCAACTTCAATTTCTTTTCCTTGTATGCAATGATTTTCATATATCCATTGCGTTCCTGGCATTCTTTCTTTCAAAAACTCAAATCTTCCTCTAGGAATATATAAATATTGATCTGTTTCTTCATACCAGCATTTAATCCTTGGGGTATTATAAATCGGCAATTTCATCTGTACTTTATTTTTATAATCAGGATTGATTATGGACGCTGAACGTTTTAGCAGACTCAATGTTGCCGCATTTAATCCATGCTTTGATATTCTTAACATTGATTCCTCAATACATTCAATTTTCCAAGAATATTTAAAATCCGTATCCAGAGACAATGATAATTGATCATTTTCAAAGAAATAGTCTTCTTCATATTGTGTTAATACTTCAATCTCTTCTTGTGTAATTTTTCTGATTTGTGCTAAATATTCCATTGGATGCTTTATAAATTTTCCATCCGTATCAATAAAGCATGTTGATCTCTGTTTGCTAAGCAATGCATGCTTCCAAAATGGAGCAGCAATCAAATTTCCCAATCCCTTTTCACTTACATAGTCTTGATTTGGAAAAATACGATCAAAACTTTTAAACGAAATATTTTTATTACGATTCATTGCTTTTTCCAACAATCTATTTGCCAATTTTCTTGCCTTATATGCATGTATCGCAGTAGAAAAGAAAAACCAAAGATGACCACCTTGCCCGCTTGCACTCTTTTCCATGACGCATTCTAATTCAAGTTCTCTAGCAATCCTATAGACACATAACATTGCTTCAAACCAATCATCCTCATCAAAGTCAATCGCCATAAAATAACAAGTACTGTTATTTTGCAAAGGATATAACCCAATTCCTAAAAATTCAGCATCTTTTAAATGTTTTGACAATACCTCCGTAGTTAATGATTCTCTTTCAAAATATTGACACTCTATACATTTCCGCTTCATTCGATGTTTATGTGGACAACATTCTTTTAAATTATTTTTACAGGATGGTGCCCAGCCATATTTATTCTGATTTTTATTCCAGAAACGGTACGCAAAAACATTGTCATTTCCTCGGAAATAGCTTTTAAATACTTCTAGCTTTTCATTTGAAGACAACTCTTCTCCATCTTCAAGATAGAATATTCCATTTTCTTTCAACAACTGCTTAAGCTTTTTATTTTCAGCCTCTAATTGTCTATATTCATCTTCATTATGCATATCATCTCTTTCTGCAATGCAACCAATATTATTTACATCTCTTCTCCATCGCTCACAATCACTTTTTTCAGCCAGTGATAACTCTTCTTTGGAACACGCTTCATATCTCTTAGATCATGATTCGTACGATTCACATACACAACACCATATCTCTTTCTCATATCCCCTTGAGAAGAAAGAATATCAATCAATCCCCATCCAAGATATCCTAGTACAGGAATACCATCTTCATGCATCGCATTAAACATTTCTTTAATATGTTCTCTATGATAAGCAATACGATAATCATCCTGGATTTCATGCTCACCATCCCATTCCTCCTGTACACCAATACCATTTTCAATCGGAAATACAGGTAATCCTGTTCTTTTATATATCTTATTTATTACATCTCTAAAACCTAATGGATCAATCTGCCAGTTCCACTCAGTCGTTTCAAGATACGGATTATCCTGTCCACCATACATCAAATATTCATTTGGTACTGTCCCTTCAGGAATCTTATCTGAATTCACTGTTGTCGAACAATAATAAGAGAAGCAGATGTAATCTTCTTCATGATGACGAATCACTTCTAATTCTTCCTCTGTTGCCTTCATATCAATGCGATGTGTTTCAACATAATGCATCATTTCTTCAGAATAATGACCATGTGAAAAAGCATCCAGCAACGTCAGATTCATAAACTCATCATGCTTTCTCGCACACAGAATATCCAAAGGTTTACATGTCGCAGGATACACTTCACTATATGCAAGCATACCCCCAATCTTTGCATCACTATTCTCATGCAGATAATTACAGATTGCACAATGCGCATACATTACATTATGAAAAATCTGATACAGCGTATCTGTATTCTTTTCACAATTCTCACTGCCCGCAATCTTATATGCATAAGAATTATGATATAAATTCTGTTCATTAAATGTAATCCAGTACTTTACACGATCACTATAACGATCAATGATTTTCTTACCAAAACGAATAAATGCTTCCGTTACGTCTTTACTCAAAAATCCATTATATTCTCTTGCAAGATGCAAAGGCATATCAAAGTGATACATACAAATCATTGGTGTAATATTTCTTTTTAACAAACCATCAATCAAACGGTCATAGAAAGCCAATCCTTCTTCATTAAACTTCCCATCACCATCCTTCACACATCTACTCCATGAAACCTGGAAACGATACATATTCATGCCAAGATCTTTCATCAAATCCAGATCTTCATCAAAAGAATGATAATTATCATTTGCAAAATGCCAGTCACTGCGATGTTCTGCAGGTTCTACAATGTCATAAACAGACAAAGATTTCCCACCTTCATTCCATCCACCTTCCGTCTGCATGCTGCTAGAACTATTGCCCCAGAAAAATTGTGTCATTATAAATTGTCTCCTTGTATAAACTTCTACTACTATATTGTCATTTCGTTCATATTTCTTCAAGCATAATCAATTTCTCATATCTATAATTCGTGCAAAGGTGCAAGTTACTCTCTAAAAAAAGTACTAAAAGGTGCAAATTACATGTTCAAAAACACGCTTAAAGGTGCAAATCTTCATCCAAAAAAAGTGCCAAAAGGTGCAATTCACACTCCAAAAAAGGTATAAAAAGGTGTAAATCATGGTAAAATACAATCATAGAACGGAGGCAAACATGGAGAGATTAGCATTAGACGATTTAATTCGCTGGAATAAAAGTGCAAATAGAAAACCTCTCATTGTGTGGGGTGCACGTCAAACAGGAAAATCCTATTTGATAAAAGAGCTTTTCGCAAAAACATTTTATAAAAACAAATTTATCTATATAGATTTTAAAATCGAAGATGAAATCCGTGAATTTTGTTTTCAAACTGCGAACCCTCAAAAAATAATTGAATATATTTCTTTGCGTTTCAACAAAGAAATCAACAAAAATACTCTTTTAATTTTTGACGAAGTACAAGAATGTCCAAACATTATTTCTGCTCTAAAATATTTTTGCCAAGATTATAGAGATATTCCTGTCATTTCAACTGGCTCAATGGTTCGAATCAAACTGCAAAGAGAAATTCGCAAAAAAGGATCTAACAGCCAATTTCTTTTTCCTGTCGGGAAAATCGATCAATTAACTCTGTATCCTATGTCATTCGATGAGTTCTTGCTCAACAGCAACAAAATTCTATACAAAACAGTACAGAATGCATACGCTGAAAAAAAACCTCTTTCTTCACAGATTCATAATCTCGCAATGGAACAAATCTATAAATATCTTCTGATTGGTGGAATGCCTGAAGCTGTAGATGCATATGTAAATAATGCTTCACTTTTACAATGTCGAAATATCCTCAAGTCACTATATGATAACTATTTATCTGATATGGAGTTATATCAAGCCAGCCAAGAATCTATTCTTCGTTCTCGCTTGCTTTTCCAAAACATTTTTAAAGAACTGAATAAAGAATCAAAAAATTTTTCTCCAGGGCTGATTGAAGAAAAAAAGAAAACGAGAGACTTTGCAACTTCAATACAATGGCTCACAATGTCTCATATTATTCATCAATCATTTCAATTAAAAGAACATGTCACGACTCCATTAATGCCAGATAGTGAAAGTAATTTCAGACTATTTCTTGCAGACATTGGTATGTTTTCTTATCAAAGTGGCATCAATGCAGAATCTTTTGTTTCCAGTGATAGAGAAAACACATTATCAGGAATATTCTTCGAAAACTATGTAGCCGATGAACTCATTGCTAAAGGAAATCACCTATTTTATTGGAAAGGAAAATCCTCAGCTGAATTTGAATTCATCATCGAATCCAATAACAAACTATATCCAATAGATGTAAAAAAAGGAAAAGGAACATTGAATTCTCTTGAAAAATTTTCTAATCAAAACAAATTTGAATGTGCTATTAAAATTTCAAAAAACAACTACGGATATAATTCCAAGCAAAGATTATTAACAATTCCACTATATTTTTTGCCTTTTCTTTCAAAAGATCTAGCAGAAGGAAGGCTTACTATTTAGAAGAAAAAGAGATATTGATGAGCGAATCACTCATACAATATCCCTTTTTTTCATTACTTCAAATCTTCTCCATTACTCTTGATACACTTCTGATACCAGTAGTAAGAATCCTTGCACTTTCTTTCCATTGTGCCCTGTCCATAGTTATCGGCATCAACGTAGATCTGGCCATATCTCTTAGCCATCTCACCTTCACCATTACTAACCATATCAACACATCCCCAATACAGATAACCCATTAAAGGAATACCATCAATATCAACCGCATCCTTCATAGACTGAATATTGGCTCTCATATAATCAATACGATAATCATCATGTACTGTATTATCTTCAAATTTATCATTCCATCCGATACCATTTTCAACACAGAACAAATCACAATGATATCTATTATAGAATGTATTCAATACAATTCTTAAGCACTGTGGATCTGTAGCCCATCCCCATGCATTTGTTTTGAGATAAGGATTGGCAACTGTTCTTTGCATTGCACCATTTCCTTCACCCTTTTTCATATCTTCATCAACATGTGTTGTTAACACATGAGAACCATAACATGAGAAACTCAAGAAATCACAAACACCAGCCTTCAATAAAGCAGCATCACCATCTTCATAAGGAATTGTAATATTCTTTCTTTCATATTCCTTTAGCTTATAGGTAGGATATACACCTGTCATCTGCACATCAGAATAGAACAATGTTCTATCTTCCTGCTGTTTTGCTAATAACTGGTCATATGGATCACATGTATAGCCATATACAGGACCAAAAGCAAGCATCATACCAACACGAATTTCCGGATGAGACTGATGTGCCGCAATCACTGTTTTCGCACTTGCTAAAAACTGATGGAATGTTGCATTAGCAATATTCTGTTCATCCGCATGAATCAAGCCAGCAGTTACATAAGGTGCAGCTTCAATACAGTTAATTTCATTAAATGTTAAATAATACTTACACAAGCCTTCAAAACGATCAAAACAAGTTTCAGCATAGCGAACAAACATATCCACAAGTTTACGATCATTCCATCCATTAAATCTCTGCGCCAATGATAATGGAGTTTCATAATGAGACAATGTAACAAGTGGCTCAATACCATACTTCTTGCACTCTTCCATGACACTCTTATAGAAAGCAACACCTTCTTCATTTACAATTGCATCATCACCATTAGGGAAAATACGTGACCATTTAATAGAAAGTCTAAAGCACTTAAAACCTTCTTCTGCACATAGCTTGATATCTTCTTTATAATGATGATAAAAATCAGAAGCAATATGAGAAGGATAATAATACTTGTCATCATCTAACAGACAAGGAATTGCACCTTCTGGTAAATGTCTTTCTTCAGAACCAAAGCATAAAGGTGTAGAACCTGTTGTTCCATCTTCCTTCTTCCATGTTACCTGGCGACGAACTGTATGAGAACCGTTTGTCATAACGTCTGCAGTTGCAAGACCTGCACCACCTTCGAATACGCCACCTTCGTACTGGTTGGCTGCCGTAGCACCACCCCATAAAAAATCTTTACTAAATCCCATAATATATTTTCTCTCTTTCTGCTTTCTATTATAACAACTTTACTCGCACACTCGTCAGTAAAAATGCCATATATGTTAAAAAGTAATCTTCTTAACATTTTTTGAAGACGAATATAAATCATGATACGAAGAGTAGAATGTGTATGTCGTATCAATATTGACAGGCAAGAAATTAGACGAAGTACAGTCAATAGATCATTTAATAATTAATCGTTTAATCGTAACCGATAGAAAGCTAACTATATAAAAAATAGTAGATAACAGTATTGAATCGAACAAAAGAAAAAGATAAGAACGGAATCATTTCAAATGGCTTCAATTCTTATCTCTTTTCAGTTTGTTCTATGGCTTGCTCCCATAAGTGCCATCAGAATTTGGCAAGCCGAAAATGATGTCAAAGTATTAAGATATAATTAAAACTTATTCCTTGGCAATACTTTTCACAACATAAATGCCAACTGGATCCGTATCGTAGGAAAGTAACAAAGATAGATCATAGATATTTTGAAAATCAATTCCATCTCTAGTTCCACTAATTGTTGCTTTACAATTTACAAGACCAACAGATTTTTCGTTTAGAGTTGCTTCTTTAGCTTCTGTTATAGAGACGTCAATATTTTCTGTTGTAATAGTTTTAGCAGAATAAAATTCAGTTAATGTATCAGTCAATTTCTTTTTTTGATCACTATTTTCAATAGAATCATAGAATTTTCTTAAAAGTTTCGATTTACTGTCAGAAGAGTAAGAATCATCCATACCTAATGTTGAATTAACCCACTTTTTTATTCCTTCAGCAAGTACATCATTTAATGATCCATCTAAATTATTATCTGTTACTACAACATTCTGGTATGCAGTATAGTTATGTGCTGCATCCATCTTCTTTTTCATTTCAGAACTATTGTGGCTATTTACCAAAAACATAACAACAAAAGTAATAACTGAAATAAACAATAATATACAACCAATTAAAAATAGTAGATTTCCCTTTTTTATTTTTCTCTTTTTCATAAAATCCTTCTTAGAAAAAATTGCCGGAGCTAAACTCCGACAATTTTATACTTACTTTCAACACTTAATTGAAATAATCAATTATGCAGTAGTTTTAATTAGGATAATTTTTTTCTACCAACAACAATTGCACTAATAGCAACCATGCTCATTACTAATGGAATTGCATAAGCAGCTACGTCAGATGTATCAGCTGTATCAGCTGTCTTAGAAGGCTTCTTTGTTTCTTCCTTCTTAGTATCATCTTTCTTAGTGTCATCCTTCTTTGGATCTTCTGTAGGTGTAGGTGCAACTGCATCCTTTTCTACAATTACTGTATGTCCACCAACTGTACCAGGCATTGTAATTTCAGTTACTTGATCAACACCATCAGCTAAATGATAACCTTCTGGTAGTGTGAAATCTTTACCAAGAACAAATGTTGTAACCTTATCACCGTTTTCATCAACTGTGAATTCCTTAGCAACAGAAGTTGTTCCAACTGTTTCTCCATCCTTTGTTTCGAATGTAACTGTTAAAACTGCTTTTGTTTCATCCTGTTCAACGAACATACAATGTCCACCTGTTGCTCCAGCTGGAAGTGTAACATTCTTAATCTGGTCATTATAATCTACCCAGTGATATCCTTCAGGAAGAACAATATCATCACCAAGAGCGAATACTACATCTTCTTCATCTGTAGAAGTCTTTTCAAATGTCTTTTCACCAACTACTGTTCCATCAACAGTTTCAAAGCTTACATGCAATGTTGTAACCTTTTCAATTTTACGTAATTCTACGTTTACATCATCTGTATTATAGAAATCAAGATCTCCAGTAACAACTGGTTCATATCCTGCTGGGATTTCCTTTAAATCGTTTGTATTAACATGAATTTCATCAGCTGGAATTTCGATCTTTTCAATAGCGTTTTCAAATGGAATCTTTGTTTCAGCATCAATATAATGTACATAAACTGTTCTTGTCTGTGCAGCCTTCTTACGAACTTCAATATTTATTGTGTCATTTTCGCCAAAATAGTGATCACCTGTTTCACAAAGTTCATATCCTTCTGGAACATTCTTTAGAGCGCTTGTGTTGAATGTTGTTGCATCTGCTGCAACTTCAACTTGTTCAATACCATTTGCAAATGGCATCTTTGTTTCTTCATCAATATAGCTTACATAGATTATCTTCTTTTCTGCAGCCTTCTTACGAACTTCGATGTTAACAAATCCGCCATTAGCTGTGTCTCCAACCCATTCATCACCAGTTCTGCAAATTTCATAGCCTTCTGGTACATTTGTTAGTTTAGTATTGCTGAATGTTGTTGCAGATGCATCAAGTTTAATTGAATCTGTTCCACATGAAATATTCTCGCCTTTTTCATCAACATAATAATAAGTTACATTGATTGTCTTCTTTTCTTCAGCCTTCTTACGAACTTTTACATTCAGTGTGTCATTATCGCCAAAATACACATCACCTGTTTCACAAAGTTCATATCCTTCTGGTACATTCTTAAGTAAACTTGTGCTGAATGTTGTTGCATCTGCAGGAACTTCAATTGTTTCAATGCCATTTTCAAATGACATATTAGTTTTTTCATCGATATAGCTTACATAGATTTTTTTTGTAGTTTTTTTACGAATATTAATGTTAATGCAGTCTGATCCATTAAGTGGTAAGTCGCCTGTTTCACATGTTTCATAGCCTGCTGGAACATTCTTTAGAAGGCTTGTGTTAATTGCTGTTGCATCTACAGGAACCTCAACCTGCTCGCTAGCTTTCCATTCAGCGCCTTCAAGATAACTTACGTAAATTGTTTTTGTTTCACTAGCTTCTTTTGCAACTGTAGCTAATCCAGCTTTTGGTGCTTCTGCAAATACAACAGCAACATTTGGAACAATCATTGCTGATGCCATTGAGAAAGCAAGAATTTTGTTCTTTACGTTCTTCTTCATTTCTGTTTCTCCCTATTTGCATATACTATGCGTTTTTTTCTAATATGTTTTTGTACTTTTTTGTTTTTGAAATCTATTTTTTTGCTATTTTACACTTTTATTTTTCGGTTACAAAAGCATATTTTTTAAAACGTTCTCATTATATATATATATATATATTGTCAACCTTAGATTTAAGGTATAGGGGCTAAACTTGTTACTATTCACCGATAAACAAAAATAAATAGAACAGGTAACCGATACTTAAC
>OLNZ01002619.1_pt1 | contig 10633 bp, 10 predicted proteins | sample 1672981 | NCBI WGS metagenome assembly OLNZ01 (sample SAMEA3136743, study PRJEB25190) | human gut metagenome | biome: human gut; feature: human-associated habitat; material: faeces | place: Austria | collected 2013
ATCATTTGGAAATCATTTTATCATTTATAAATTTATTGTAGCATGCAGATTTTGGACCAACAACTATATTTTTACAAATAAAAAAGACAAGCGCCCTATTAATTTCTGGGAATATATCCATAATTTAATCCCCAACTTCAAATCCATACACACCTTATACTTATAAACTAAAAGCATAACTACTTCGAGATCAAAAAACTTCTTGATACACCCTTCCAAGAGTTTCTGAGATGCCGGATACTCTACCCACCCGAAATAATTATGCTTTTTATTATATTATCGAATACAAGCTCTCTTTCAAAATCTTTATCACTTCATCTGATAATGTCCGAATATATTGTTTTCGTATAAGATCCATAAAGTGGATTCCCACTACAGACTCTGCTCTTGAAACTGCCACATAAAACTGCCCGGAATCCCAACACTGAGGATCAATGTTAACTTGGCTAAAGGTTTGTCCCTGCGACTTATGGATGCTCATTGCCCATGCAATTTTAATTGGAAACTGTTTAAAGGATCCTACTATTTTTCTGACTATCTTTTTTACAGTAACAGTTTCACCGTTTTCCCCTTTTTCTTTGCGTTCTTCTATATCTTGTCTCTCAATTTCTCGTTCATATCTGTATACATCAACCTTCTTTCCTTTATCTGTAAGAACTTGTATACAGGTTGCGTCTCCTCTTTCCTTGCTGATATCAATTATTGTACCCATGGTGCCATTCACATACTCGCCATTTGCATCATTCGCGGTGAGCATCACTTTTGCACCAACATTTACTACCAGGGACTGTTTCGCAACAGTTATTATTCCTCTACTTCTCCAAACTCTGCTTCATACGCATCACCATCCATATGCTCCATGGCCCAGCATTTTGCCTGATATAAGGTGAACGGGATAATATCTTCTCCGCCGCCCCAAGAGGTTGGACTTGAATAAGTACGGTAATCAGATAATGGACCACCTTGAGCATAGAGGAAATATTCTCCTGTCTTCTTACACAGAAGCATTTCATCCTGATAGTAAAAGTCGCTCGGATTACCATAAGTCCATCTGTCAACAAGTCTTGCTGTCTCTACGTCGTATTTTTTGCCGTTAATGATTTTCTTTGTCATAACTGTTACCTTTGCAGTGTTCTACACTGCTCCTTTCGTTTTTATTATTTTTATATAAAAAAACGCAGGAACCATTCACAGTCAGTACTTTACTGACTAGATAATTGGCTCCTGCGGTAGGTATCTCTAAGATCCTGGTGCTGGTAGTACTTTGAGGTTTTTATGCAATTTTCCGATTATGTTCACTACTATGCATTTTCCATACAATATCTGATATTTTAATATTGTATAGTTTCCACACAGCATTGGTTATCTGTGTCATTATTTCTTCAGTCGGAAGATAAATTGTTTCTCGCTTATCACTTTTTTTAGGATTTAATGGCTTAATACACAATCCTCTAATTTCGAAAAGATCATTTTTTATATTTCCTTCTACATCAAACAACCGCCCATATCTCTTAACTTTAATCTGCACCAGTGCTACCATAAAGTTTCCTCCTATAATTTAAAATTTTATCTTATGTTTGCGGAAGAGTATATTTGTCCCATAATAGAATGCGGAAATTCCGGTATATACTCTATATTCCGATTAGCTATCAATACAATTTCCAACTTTTCTCTTTCTTCATTTCCATATGTCTTTACGATGAAATCTGAAAATCCCCCATCCGCACTATCGCGCTCTGTAAACTTTACTTCATATTTATCCGAACTTTCATTGCTTTTTCTAATTGCTACTGACCCAAACTGATTTAAGAATTTATATTCATCCGGTAAACCTTCCAATACTTCCTCCCATTTATAATATGAATCTATATATCCCCTATTTTCTGGTTTCTCGGTTAATGCTGATATTCTCCATTCATTTCCCGCTTTATATGCAGCTCTTAATTTTCCTCTACGTATCCATTGAGTAATCGTACGAACATTTGTATCGCATCGTAATGCATATTCTTCCGTATTTACACTTGCATAGTAATAAGTTCTGTATTCAGTGCCTTATGTGCTTCCTCATTTTCCGCAATACGATCAAGGTCATCATGCAGAGATTTTTCAAACTGCACTGCCTGGTCGAATACTGTCACCTGAGTTTTGAAGAAGTTTTCAATGCCGTTACTCATGGCTTCTTTGTTATCAAAGAGAGCATCCTCTTTTTTCAGCACACGCTCAATTAGAGCAATATTGTCTTTCTTCTGAGAAAGTACATCATCCATCAGATGAATAGCTTCCTGTACCAATCCACGATCCGGGTATTTATGTCCATCATAACGAGCATCCAGAGAAACATAGTAATCACGCTGTTCACCGAATTTCTCAGTCACAAAACGAATCAGACCATCTTCATCATCTGGCACATCCATGATGTCAAAATACTCACGGAGCATTGCTTTTACATCACGCATCATCGTAGCAGAAACGGTTTTACGCTTGCTGATGGAAGTCTTTCCGATCTCACTCTTTTTACGAAGCATATCAGGCAGTTTTGGATCATCCGGCTGAATGGTATTTCCTGCATACTTGATGGTTACTTTCTGGGAGTAAATCAGCTGTGCTGCAACCGCAGCAATATCAATTTCTTTCCAGCCATACGGGATCGCACTGTATTTGCTCTGCACATCTGCCATAGAAGTAGGCAACTTCTTCGCATCCTGCATTTCCAGATATTCTTCCATAGCAGAAGCAGCATCACGATTCGGTTCCATACCCGGAAGTGCAGTCACTGCACCTGTCAGAATCGCAATAATATCAGCATCACTGCCTGCATTATCTGTAATTAAATCAAGCTTGCTATATACATGAGCAACCAAATATTCAAGAGACTGATCAATCTTGCTCTTGGCATTTCCCGCTTTAATTTCCAAATGTTCACCGTCTACAAAAAACTGTGCCCTTTCAATGGCATTTTCTAATTCAGTTCTGGCACTCAGTTCATATTTTCCGGCTTCATCTTGTTGGTTTTCAATAATTTTCTGAACAGGCTTGGGAAGCTGACTTACATTTCTCTGTTTTACATACTTACGAATCTTCATGGCAGATTCCAGAGATTCATAATAAGGCGTGTCAGCCAGAACAACGATTGCTTCGTTTCCTTTGGATTCTGCCATCAGATGGTAATCTGTTTTTTCAATAGCATCCGTTGCTACGGTCAGGAAACGTAGACGCATACCACCTGTTGCCACACCAACTGTAATACCATCCACCATCTGATCGAAAGCAAAGTCATATTTTTCATAACGGAACTTCTTGGTTGTGAAAATATCGCCATAAATCATCTGGGCGATACGCTCCACGATAGAAGCGGTATCCACATTGGTATCTCGGATTTCACGCTGAATGTCCTGTTCTTCATCTGTTAGGAAGTTATAAGTGTCGCTGGTTCTACCGATATAGTTCTGGCTCATCAAACGGTCAAGGCATCCACGGACAGCTTCACGCATGATAATCTTATCCACACGAATATCGTCTGCCATGAGGATAACGATATTGTCCAGATTGGAAGGAATATCATCAATATATCGAATCAAGTACAGAAGTTTCAGTACATTCACATCCTGCTGTTCGATACCATCGCCGTTGTCGGCAGCTTTCTGACAACGCTCGATCACCCGACGGATAGAACCGTCCAGGAAAGTATGTACGGTATCATAAAAACAGAAGAACGGAACAAGTGCGTATTCATCCTTTTCCTGAATTTTCTGTGCAGCTTCCTGAAAACCGGAGAGCATGGAACGCTCACCACCAGATAAATGCTTGCCGGAATTTCCGTGCTTCCGAATTTCAGCAAATACCTTCTGCATGATGATGAACTGGTACGGCACGAACGGGAAATTCTCGGTAAATTCCCTCGGACCGGAATAGCCTTTAATATCCAGAATAGAGCCGCTGAAGCTGAACAGGTTACGCAGAACCGAATCATTCTGCTCATAAACAGCTTCCAAGTCTTTGGCTGCTACCAGTTTCTTTTTCAGAATACGTTTCTGAATAACTTCATCCACAGAGGAAGAAGATAAACTCAGTCTTGTTTTGAATCGAGCCTGAATACGTGAGAACTCATCGGCACGAACTTTGATTATTTCATCAATCGCTTCCTGTCCGGTGCAGATTACCCAAACCTTACCTTCACACTCACTTCCAATTTTCTCAGTCAGAGATTGAAGGTTCAAAAGCATATCAGTATCTGTTCCCACATACTGACCAACCTCATCAATCATAAACAGTAAGCGAAAGTTCGCTGGTTTTGTATCCACATAAGCTTTCATATCTTCCACAAGCTGTGCGATAGAGATTTCTGTTGCTGTTTTATCATTAAACCAACTCCTGGCATCTTCTTCACTCATATCCAGCACTTCCATTAAAGTCGGAATAATAAACTTGCCATTAAATGCAAACACGCGACGCATTTCCAGCCAGGACTTTCCTCTTTTTTCTTCAAATATCCTACGAAACTCCTTTGTCTTACCCTGTTGGTCAATATATCGCTCCATCATGGCCACTTTAAGATTTTCTCCATAAAATCCCAGATGATTATAGAACATCTTTGCGAAAACACGAAGAACAGCCGTCTTGTCTTTATTGCTGAATCCCTCAATATCAATATTGAACAGAATTGTCTCCGTTGTTCCCTTGGTTGCACGATCAATCAGCATAAAAGTTGCAGGATCATCCTCAAACTTTTTGCGGAAACGCTCAACACTGCGGATGCCTTTTACCTCTTTATTCTCCAACAGATAAGACAGCATTTTCAGGAAATGAGATTTACCACTTCCAAAGAAGCCAGAAATCCACACACCCATATCAGCAGTCGGCTGGTCAAACGCATCTCCGTAATAATTGAAGAATGTAATGAAATGTTTCTTCAATTCTCTGGTGATGACATATTCATTTAACTCCTGTTCAATTACATCGTCAGCATCCTGATCTACTTTAATTACACCATTGATTTTACGGTTGATGTCCTCCGCAAACATATCTTGAATTATCATGGTTTTATCCCCTTTTATATACTATGAATTTCATTCAATCCTATCGAACGCCCTGTAATAATCGTTTGGTTTAAGTCGATTAAATAATTTCAAATGATGGCCATCAAATTCTCCTGGATACATAACTAAAACTGGAATATCTGAAAAATATGGCTGTAGTGCCTCCAGCAAAGCATGCATTCTTATAAACGGAAACACTTCTCCAACACCTGTCAGCATTAGTACGTCCCCCTGTTCATGAGGTGCATACTGAATTTTGTCAACAAACTGTCTATTTCCAATTGAAGAATTCAACTCTTGCAAAAGATAAGCACTTCCATCCGCTTCTTCCATATCTGGAATTGCATCTGTAATATCCATATCATCACAGATAGCAAGAAATGTTTTATACAAATTACAAACCTTTAAATGACATTCTAAAGACTGATCTGTTTCCAGTTGATTCACAAAATGCCTAACTATCATTTCATCTTCAGGATTATAACAGAAGATTCTGATATTCACCTCATTACTCAACCCTTTACCTTCCAGAAAATCCGATTTTTGAATCAATACACGAACTTTATCCAGACGTTCTTTTATGTCACTCATGAGATACCTCCTCTGAAAAGCAATTAAACGCTGGCAGTACTGCCATATCACCATTGCTTCTGATTGCATTCTCCAAAACAGGATACAGCCATACAGGATTCAAATGATCTGCTCCCCGATTATCCAGATATTCTGTTTCAACAAGAACTCTGGCAATGATCTGTTTTAACTTCGTTATTGTTGTATCGCTCCAGGAAGCTACAGTATCATTCTGTTCCTGCAAGCGCATAAAAAATATATTCAAATCTATTTTTCCAAAAGACAAGTCCCTTAATCGGTATTTCTCGCCAATGACTGTTATCATAAATTCCCGGACCAAACGACTCTGCTTCATAAGTGCATAAAGGCAAATCTGTTTTGCTACATCTGTTGGCTGTGATACAATCGCAGAAATTAGTGAGTCATCTCCCAGTGCATGAAGCCGTTTGATACAAGCTTTTGCCATGCGTGTGATAGATTTTTCCGTTGGGTACTGAAAAAGATTCTGCTCTACAATTTCTTTCACAATCGCATCATCTGAATTTCCTTCTGACATTAGCTTTGCGGTAGAACGCATCTCGTAGAAAAGGAACGGTTCTCTGGTCAAAGACGCAATATAACGATAAGAATGATCCATACTACCGTACCTCCTTACTGTTTCTCTTTTTTATCTGGAACAAATTCCATGATGTCTCCAACATCACAATTTAATACAGAACAAATTTTCGACACAATTTCAGTACTAACATTTTCATCTTTTGATAATCGAGACATCGTTGTGGTGCTGACTCCTGTCATTGCACGCAGATCTTTCTTCATCATGTCTTTATCAATCAACAATTTCCACAATTTTTTATAACTAATTGCCATTTTTTCCACCTCAACTTTATCAACAGTAGTTCACACTATATTTATATATTGTTAGCATATCACAAAAATGCGTTTTATACAATCTAACATTATACAAATCACAATTAATTTCTGAAATATCGCATTTTAAATAATCTTTGAGTATGATTTTTTGACAGAATAAACAATTACACTTCAATCAGTAATACTTTTTCGCTTACGCCCCATGTAGAAATTACATATTAAGAAATAAAAGGAGTTTGCATTATGAGAAAGCTTTTAGCAGACACTTCTATTTCTAACAATCCAAAGATTATAGAAGAATTAAAAAAAGCTGGATGGAAATCCACCACAGCTTATCGCCAGGAAAAAGGAACTCGTTGTTATCAATTTGGTGTTTTATACAGGTTTGAAAATTCATCCGTTCTTAAACAGACAAGTTATTCAAAACGCGTAACTGATAAACAAGTTACGCATTACGCCACAGGAAAAACCGCAGAGAATAAGGCTTTTGAAGCGGGTTCAAACCAGACTATGGGAAACCCATCGTCCCGGTTTGAACCCCAGTATCCTGATATTGCATTTTCTTTCAGCACGTTACCTTCCATAAAGAATATGCTTTCAAACGAGTTCCGCATCACCATTGCCCTTGATACCGAATATGTTACAGTTTCTGAGGATGATGAGATTTCTCGCGAAATTATCACCTGGCAGTTTGCATTCTGGAATCCTGTTAATATAGATCAGATTGTGGAAGTTATCTTCTACTCTCTCAATGGTAACAGACTTCCTCTTTCTTTTGCCCTGTCATGGTTGATTGAGAACTTCCATTTAACGAATTATCCTCAGGTATTTCTTTCCGAAAAGGGCATTGACTATCGCGAAACAAAACGTTGGGTTTCTCATTCGCGAAAGTCCAGAAAAGACTCTCATAACTATGCCAGACAGATTTACTCTACTTCAAAAGAAGCAATAGAATGTTGTGATAATCCTGCTGAGAAAGAGGCTCTGTTGAACTGTAACCTTAACAGGCAGGACAAGAACTACAATCCTTCTGACCAGTCTGCCTGGTGCCTGGGATATTACAATTCCTTCGGTGACTCTGATAAATCTGCTATTCCTGTAACATTGATCTGCCACTCAAACAAAGCAGATCTTACTTCTTTTGATTTAACAGGATGGAATTTTTTACATAAATTAAACGATATACAAGGTGGGATGCTTTCCCTGCAACCACAGTATATCCACCCTCGCACCTGTTCATGGCACTGGCGTTTTTATCCCATTCAGATCAGTTTCCGTGATACGTTGTGCTACGCACCACCCAAAAAGAAAAAGCTTGAATACCTTGGCAACATCGTTAACATACATAAACATGAAATATCCAAAAAGGAACTTGCTGACATGAGCTCTTTCCTTCTTTCTAACCCCGTTAAGTATATGGAATATGCCATAACAGACAGTATCATCGTACTTCAATATTCCACAGCTTTATGGGGACAAAACCAAACTATGCCTTTGACTATTTCCTCTGCTGCAGTGCGATCGGCCGTACCACAGCTTTCAAAAGCACTTAATGTTCTTCCTGATAATGCAAATGATTTTGACAGGAAATTCAGAGGACTGACCAGAATCTCTCATGGACGTCAGTTAATCATAAATAAATACAATAAACCTTCTTACATAGAAGATACCTCTCTGGTCCCTTTAAATGATGACTGCAGAATCTTACATGAGTATGCCAAAAACGCATATCATGGTGGGTATAATGGATCTTCTATCATTGGATATTATGATAAGGTCACTACATATGACTATGATCTGATAAATGCATATCCTACCTGTATGTGTCTGGTACCTGATGTAGACTGGTGTAATTCTGTTGTTATTCAACGTGAAATATATAATCGCCCGATTATACTACAGGATTTTCGAACACCTTTTGATCCTATGTTTGGTTACATAAGGTTCCGCTTTCCGGAATCCGTCAAGTACCCTTGCATCCCTGTTTCAGTGGAAGGCTGTCTCATTTTTCCTCAATCATCAGAGGGCTTAGACGGTGTTTATGCTTCAGGACCTGAAATCTATCTTGCCCTCCGGCTGGGAGCTGAAATCACAGCCGTCCGTGTATATGTTGGTACTGTTTTAGTAGATGATGACCTTCAGATATCCCACAGTCTCTACCATACTGTCAAACAACTTGTAGTTGATCGCAAATGTGTACAGGACACCATTGGAAAAGGCACCATTCCGGATTTTCTGCTGAAAACAGCAGTTACTTCTTTGTATGGAAAAACTGCTCAGGATGTTGTAGAAAAAAGCTCCTGGGATGCTTATAAAGAAATAATGCAAAATATTGGTGGCTCCCGGATCACTTCCCCTGTACATGCCTGTCTCACCACCGCTGGTGTACGATGCTGCCTTATCGCTGCCATGAATCAGTTAAATACTCTTGGTTATAACTGTTTCAGTGTGACCACTGACGGTTTCATAAGTGACGCCCCTTCTGAGGTTGTATACAGGCTGAATCTGTTTGGTTTTGCAAGATTATTTCAGGAAGCCCGCCTGAAATTAACAGACAATCGCAGTTCAGACATCTGGCAACTGAAACATCAGCAATCTGATCTGCTTAATATAACTACTCGTGGAAATGTATCACTCGCTCCTGATGGCGTCTGTGCTCACAATAGTTATTCTACATGGTACACACCTGATTCTTATGAGGACAGGCTTGCCTTTATGACTAAAGTTCTCTCCCGAACAGGTCCTTTATCCTGTACCACAAAAAAATTCACTGGATTTCGTGATCTGGCAAAAAATAATGATGCTAAAGATTTTAGTGCAACAGACATCACCCGCTCCATTCGAATGGATTTTGATTTAAAAAGGCTTCCGGATCAGCCAACATTCCATACAGTATATCCCGTGATAAATGAAACCACTTATGAAATAGCAAATTTTGAAACACGACCTTATACATCAATCGAACAATACAGAAAATATAAGTCAATTGGTAAAAGCTGTGTGGTTCTCCGCACTGAGAATGACTGGTCTGTTTTCTTTAGGAAATCTTATGCAAAAAAAGGCGGAAGTGAGCATCATATTGCCGATCATGATGCGTACGCCTTCCGCCAGTTATTTACCATTATTATGGGATACCGTCTCAGGATGTGGGATATTCCATATCTGAGTAATAATAAGCTTTCTGTTAATCAGGTTCTTGACTGGATAAACAAATTCAATCCTTCCTCTCGGGTCTTCAAAAAATCCGACTGGAAAAATGCACGTAATGCAATGCGTGCTGCTCAGATGTTAACCATGCAGGAAGTCTCTGATTTGTTTACCAAAATGCAGTGTATAATGTTGTAACTACTCTACAACATCATCCACCACAACTTCTGCAGGAGATTCTTTAATATCTCTTGCCTGAAGTTTGGTATCGTATTCTGCCAGCGCGCTAACTGCCTTTTTAATTGCTGCATCCGCAGCTTCAATATAATCAGAAAGAATAGCCGCGCATTTGACAATTTCCTGGCTCTCAAAGTCATACTGAAGAGCATTCTTTGCGTGCTTTGTCTTTTCACCTGCTTTAGTAGAAATCTGTGTTGTCAGGTATCTCATCTTGTCGATCTGGATAGTCGTCTCATCCAGTTCAGTGATTAAAAGATCAAGTTCCATATGATTGACTCCTTTTGTACATAATCGGCTGTCAGATTTTTTCTCCGGCAGCAGTTAATAAGTTGCCAGAAGCCTCCTCACGGTGCTATAATCAGATTTAGCTGCAGGGAAACTCCTGTGGCAGACTCATATAAACCAGTTCACGTTCTTGCAAGGGCCGTTGGACTGGTTTTCTATTTCTTCGGCAGATACTCATCTAATGCCTTTCTCACAACTTCTGCTTTTGTCACATTTTTTTCTTCTGCATAATCCACAATACGTTCATGTAACTTAGCATCCACTCTGACTTTCAAGGCAAATTCTTTTCGTGCATCTGTCGGTCTGCCAGTTCTTGGGGACACTGTATTTTCACCTCCAGACTTTTGTGCTCCATAAATACATTATATACTTTTGTGCTCCAAAATTCAACTAAATCTGATAAAAATCTATATGTTTTAAAAGCACATTCCTTTTTCAGACACCCTGCATCTTAAAATCACATATTAAAGATAAAAAGGTGA
>OLNZ01002620.1_pt1 | contig 10629 bp, 10 predicted proteins | sample 1672981 | NCBI WGS metagenome assembly OLNZ01 (sample SAMEA3136743, study PRJEB25190) | human gut metagenome | biome: human gut; feature: human-associated habitat; material: faeces | place: Austria | collected 2013
GTGACACTGCGGGTATGAACCGCATGCTCTAGCCAACTGAGCTACGCCGCCATGTCGTCTCCCCGACAGGCAAGACTTAATATACCACAGACACCGCAGGGTTGTCAACACCTTTTTTCAAAAATTTGCCGATAAATCCCGTCCTCCGGCGGAAAAAAGCAGAGCAGCCGAAGCTGCTCTGCTTGCGCGTGTGAAAATTATCCCCACAGGGCGGACAGCATGGGAATGACCTGTTTTTTCCGGCTCATAACGCCGGGGAGGAACAGGGCGTTGTCCTTGGGCTCGGCGGAGAAGGCGTTGCGGATGGCCTCGTCGCTGCCCACATACAGCAGCTGCGTGCCCTCCAGCAGCACGTCGGTGAGCATAAGGATCACCATATTGTAGTGGTGCTCCTCCTGAAGGCGGCGCATCACATCCAGGAACTCGTCCTTGCGCTTCAGCATATCCACGGAGTCCAGGCAGGTGACCTGGCCCACGCCCAGGTTCTGTTCACCGATGTGGAACTCCTTGAAGTCGCTGTTTACCAGCTCCTCCACGGATTTGCCGCTGGCGGGAGAGAACAGCTGACGGCCCAGTTCCTTTATGTTGACGCCGCCGATGCGGGCCATGCGCTCGGCCATGGCAATATCCCGCTTGGTGCAGGTGGGAGACTTGAACATAACGGTGTCGGCCAGGATGGCTGCCGCCAGCAGACCCGCCATGTTGGCCGACGGCATGACGCCGTGCTCCTGATACATGCCGGCGATGATGGTGGCGGTGCTGCCCACGGGCTCGTTGCGGACCCGGATGGGCTGGCTGGTCTGGATATCCGCCAGGCGGTGGTGGTCGATAATCTCCAGAATGTCCGCCTGATCCAGGCCGGGAACGGCCTGGGCCCGCTCGTTGTGGTCCACCAGCACCACGCGCTTGCGCCGGGGACGCAGCAGGTGGTACCGGGACAGGGTGCCTACGACTTTTTCATTCTCGTCCAGCACCGGGTAGCAGCGGTAGCGGCTCTTCAGCACCACCTCGCGGACGTCGTCGATATAGTCCGTCAGATGGAAGCACACGATCTTTTCATTGTGGCAGGGCCGGGAGATGGGGCTGGCCTGATAGATCAGGCGGGATACCCGGCTGGCCTCATAGGGAGTGGTGATGACGCAGGTACGCCCGGCGTTTTCCAGCAGATCCGGGTCCACCTCCGTCTGGCACAGGATCAGGCAGCTGACGCCGATATCCAGGGCCCGGCGGATCATATCCGGCTGGTTGCCGCAGATGACGATGTTGTCCGGATCGTTAAACAGCAGGTTCTCGCAGCTCTGGGGCAGAGCGATGACCACATTGCCGGACACGGTGTCGATCAGATCGCCGCTGTCGTTGAGCAGACGGCCCTCGATGACACTGAGCAGGTTGAACAGGGGCACCGCCTCTACCCGGGGGTTGGCGATGGTGGTCATGCTGTAGGTGGCGATGTCGCCGGCGGACAGAGTACCGTACAGGGTGCCGTCCTCGTTGATAACGGGGATGGCGGAGATACGCTGCTCCCGCATGATGTGCCACGCCCGGTCCATGGTGACGGTGGCGTTCAGAGCCGGGGGGGTATCGTAGTCCAGGTCCTCCACCTGGGTGCGGACGTTCTGCACCGTCCGGGGCGGCTGGAAGCCGAAGCGGTCCAGCATCCGCTGGGTCTGGTCGCTGATGTGGTCCATGTGGGCAGCCACATAGTTCCGGTCGCCCAAGGCGTTGCGCAGGGCTGCGTAGGCCATGGCGGACACGATGGAATCGGTATCGGGGTTGTGGTGGCCGATGACGTAGATCTCGTTCATAGGATTCAACTCCTTTCGGATGATTCCATTATAAAACGGCCCCAATTTGTTTGTCAATGCGGTGTTGTGCCTAAATTTGCCGAAAATAGAGCACTTTAACTGTTTATTTATCCGTGGGGCAGCATTTCTCCGGCGGAGTCTTATGTTTCACTGGGGGAAACCGGTTATCCTTTACAGCAGGCCGCAACCGCCGCCTCCAGGGCGGCGACCAGCTGCGCCAGGGGCAGGGAGGGGCGATCGGTGCCCGCCGTCTGCTCCGGGATGCAGGGCACATGGATGAACCCCGCCCGGACTCCCGGACCTGCATGGTGCAGTACGCAGTACAGCAGGTGGTTGCACACATATGTCCCCGCGCTGTTGGACAGCTCCGACGGCACCCCGGCCTCCCGGATGGCCAGGACCATGTCCTTCACCGGTACCGTGGCGAAATACGCCGCCGGTCCGCCGGGGACGATGGGCGCATCTGCCGGCTGCTGCCCGGCGTTGTCCGGGATCCGGGCGTCGTCCACGTTGATGGCCACCCGCTCCGGGGTCACGGCGCTGCGGCCTGCCGCCTGGCCCACGCACAGCACCACATCCGGCCGGAATGCGTCCATAGCCGCCGTCACCACCCGGGACGACTCGCCGAACACCGTGGGCACCTCCAGCACGCGGATCTCCGCCTCCGGGCACCGCACCCGCTTCACTGCCTCCAGGGCCGGATTTACGGTTTCCCCGCCGAAGGGGGTAAAGCCCGTCAAAAGTACCCGGGGTTTCCGAATTTTCTCCATGAAATCACTCCAAACTGTAATTTATCGACATTATTATACAATATGTATTTGCACTTGGCAAGAAAAAACCGGCCTTGACAACCGGCGGCGGCCATCATAAAATAGAGGTGAGTTCCTGACGTCAAAATTGCGATTGCGACGGAAGCTACGCCACAGATGACACCGCCCGGGGAAAGCGTCCCCGGGTGCTGGGGCCGTGCCGCAGGGCGCGGCTCTTTTGTTTTCAGAGGGAGGTGACGGGATATGGAAACAAGAGTGGCATTGATCGGCATCATCGTGGAGCAGGAATCCTCGGCGGCGGCGCTGAACGCGCTGCTGCACGAATACGGCGGCTATATCATCGGGCGCATGGGCCTGCCGTACCGGGAGCGGGGCGTAAACATCATCTCTGTGGTGCTGGACGCACCCCAGGATAAGATCGCGGCCCTGTCCGGCAAGATCGGACGCCTGCCCGGCGTCAGCGCCAAGACCCAATATTCCAACGTCATTTCACGGGAAGGAGAACCGACATGAAAAAAATTGTATCTCTGCTGCTGGCGGCGCTGATGACCGCCGCGCTGTTTACCGGCTGCGCCAAGCAGCCCCAGGCCCCCGACCAGCCCCAGGAGGAAGCCGTCACCATTCGGGTGGGCGGACTGAAGGGCCCCACGTCCATGGGCCTGGTGAAGCTGCTGGACGATGCGGAAAACCAGAAAACCGCCAACGCCATCGACTTCCGGATGGCTGCCAGCGCCAACGAGCTGAATCCCCTGTTCCTGAAGGGGGAGCTGGACATCATGGCCGTGCCCGCCAACCTGGGCTCCGTGCTGTACAACAAGACCGAGGGACAGGTGAAGATGCTGGCCGTCAGCACCCTGGGCGTGCTGTATATCGTGGAAAAGGGCGGCGAGACTGTCACCGATATCAAGAGCCTGGCCGGCAAGACCATTTACGCCACCGGCAAGGGCGCGACTCCCGAGTATGCTCTGACGTACCTGCTGGCCCAGAACGGCCTGGAGCTGGGCCGGGACGTCAACGTAGAGTGGAAGAGCGAGCCCACGGAGATCGTGGCCCAGATGGCCGCCATGGACAACGCCGTGGCCATGCTGCCCCAGCCCTTTGTGGTGGTGGCCCGGAGTCAGGTGGACGGTCTGCGGGTGGCCCTGGACCTGACCAAGGAGTGGAACGCCCTGGGCGGCGGCAGCCAGCTGATCACCGCGGTGCTGCTGGTGCGCAGCGAATTCCTGGAGCAGCATCCCCAGGCGGTGGAGAAGCTCCTGGATGAATACGCCCAGTCTGTGGACTTCCTGAACGATCAGCCCGCCGAGGCCTCCGTCCTGGTGGAGAAATACGGCATTGTCAAGGCCGCCGTGGCCGAAAAGGCCATTCCCGACTGCAACATCGTCTGCATCACCGGCGACAATATGAAGACCATGGCCAGCGGCTATCTGCAGGTGCTGTATGACCAGAACCCTGAGTCCGTGGGCGGCAAGCTCCCCGGGGACGACTTCTACTGGATGGGAAAATAAATGCAGCGGAGGACGCTATGAAGCACGCGAGCCTGCAAAAGTGCATAGCGGTGGTCCTGGCCCTGGCGGTCTGGCAGGGGGCGGCCATGGCGGTGGGCATGGACCTGCTGCTGCCGTCCCCCTGGCAGGTGGCCCAGCGGCTGTGGACGGTCTGGCAGGAGCCGGACTTTTTCCCTACGGTGGCCTTCAGCCTGCTGCGCATCAGCGGCGGCTTCGGCCTGGGCCTGGTTCTGGGGGTGCTGCTGGCGGTGGCGGCGGGACGGCTGCGGGTGCTGGAGATACTGCTGTGGCCCTATGTCACGGTGATCAAGTCCGTACCGGTGGCGTCATTCATCATCATCTGTCTGATCTGGCTGAATACCAGCCAGCTGGCGGTGTTTATCTCGTTTCTCATGGTGTTTCCGGCAATCTATTCCAACACGCTCCAGGGCATCCGCAGCGCCGACCCGGCGCTGCTGGAGATGGCCCGGCTGTACCGGGTGCCCTTTTCCCGGCGGCTGGGGTATATCTACGTTCCCCAGGTGAAGCCGTTTCTCCTGTCCGGGTGCAGCGTGGCCCTGGGCATGTCGTGGAAGTCCGGCGTGGCCGCCGAGGTCATCGGTGTGGTGGGCGGTTCCATCGGTGAGCGGCTGTATGAGTCCAAGGTGTATTTCCAGACGGCGGATTTGCTGGCCTGGACGGTGGTGATCGTGGTATGCAGCGTGGGCTTTGAAAAGCTGGTGCTGTGGCTGCTGCGGCGGTGCTTCGCCGCATGGGAGGGACGGTAATGGACCTGGTAATTGCGCATGTATCCAAGGATTACGGCCGCGGCCCGGTGCTGCGGGACGTGAGCCTGACGGTGCGGCAGGGGGAGGCGGTGTGCCTGATGGGCCCCTCGGGCCTGGGCAAGACCACCCTGCTGCGGTGCGTCGCCGGGCTGGAAACGCCTGACGCCGGAGCCGTCACCGGGGTCTCCCAGCGGCTGGGCTATGTGTTCCAGGAGGACCGGCTGTGCGACAACTTCTCCGCCGTGGCCAACATTCGGCTGGTTACGGGCCGGACCCTGCCGGAGAAAGCGATTTTACAGCATCTGGAGGAGCTGGGCCTGTCCGACAGCGTCCGCCTGCCGGTGTCGCAGCTGTCCGGCGGAATGCGCCGCCGGGTGGCCATCGCCCGGGCGGTGTGCTGCGGGCCGGAGCTTCTGCTGCTGGACGAGGCCTTCAAGGGACTGGATGAGCAGTGCCGCCGGGACACCGCGGCCTATATCCGCCGCCACACGGCGGGGGCCTCCGTCCTGTGTGTGACCCACGACCCGGAGGAGGCCACGCTGTTGGGCGGGCGCTGCATAGACCTGGCAGCACTCCAGCGGCGAGACTGAACCGAAAAAATGTTTCTCATTCAGAAACTTTCCGTTGACTTCCTACCAAATGTTTGGTACAATTCAGGCAGAAACACAAGGAGGTGCACGGAATGGGTTCCTTTTCCTACCATGTGGGCCAGCGGATCAAAAAATACCGCAAAAGCCGGGGCTATACCATCGAGCAGTTCTCGGCCATGATCAACAAAAGCAAGGCCACGGTGTCCAAGTATGAAAACGGCACCATTACCATCGACGTGGAGACGCTGTATGACATTGCCCGGGCCCTGGATATCGATCTGAAATGCTTCATCGATTACCAGCCCCCTGTGTTCCACGCTCAGTCCGTGCTGCCCAAGAACTTCTACTTCAACCAGCCCCGGGCGTATATGTACTACTACGACGGCCGGGTGCGGCAGCTGGTGCGGTCGCTGCTGTGCTTCTCCCCTGCCGCCTCCGGCGACGGCATCGATGTGATGCTGTATCTGGGGGTGGACGACTTCCGGGAGCCGGACCGGTGCCAGCATCTGTTCACCGGCGAGATGAAGCCCTACGATACCATTACCCACATGGTGCTCACCAACCAGATCAACGAGGCGGAGAAAATGTACATCTGCATGCTCAACCCCATGCACAACCGTACTCCCGCCGTGGGCCTGCTGTCCGGCATTGGCAGCACCCCGTTCTTTGCTCCCATCGCCCTGAAAACCCTGATCTCCAAGGAGCCGCTGGAGGAAAACGACCGCCTGCTGGCCAGCATCAAGCTGGACAAGGACGACTATCACCTGCTGAAGTATTACAACATGCTGGTGGTAAACCGTCCCGCTTCCCTGTTTTTGCAGTGAATCAAAAAAATGTCAAGCCCCGGGGGTAACCCCGGGGCTTGACGCATACGGTCAAAAAAGCCTCGCAGAGTTCGCGGCCCGCAGGCCGCGAATAAAGTTTGATCCATTTTTCGCGGCGGCGTGTACGTCGCGAAAAATACTTTGCGCGGAGAGAGTGTGTTTTCACGCATTTCATGCGTGAAAACGCGCGGGTCGGAGCGAAAACTCTTTTGTCAAAAAGGGCACCGCCCTTTTTGACAAGTTCCATCAAGCCCCGGGGCTTACTGCTTACAGATGGTTCACATAGCTGTCGTTGACGGAGACGGTGCGGCCGATCTCGGAGGACTTGATGCTGCCGAAGATGGCCCGCATGGTGGACAGGGCTTCTCTGCCGGACACCTCGGGCTCCCGGTTCTGCTCCAGGGCGGCCACAAACTCGTCGATGACACCGGAATTGGTCTCCGGCGGAATATTGTAGGTGGTGCTGGTGCCGTCCAGGTTCCGGACTTCGATGGGAGCGGCAGGATTGTTGTTGTTATAGATGAGCATGATGCCCTTGGTGCCGTACAGGCAGGTGGACTGGCACTCGTGGCCGTACACCGTCCAGCTGGCGGCCAGGGTGCCCACCGCGCCGCCGCTCATGCGCAGGATGCACAGGGCGTTGTCGTCCACGGTGATGGGCGCGCCGGTGGCAGTGTGCTTGTTCAGAGTCATGACCTTGGCAGTGGTCTCGATGACCTTCTGACCGGTAAGGTATTGCAGCAGGTCCACCTTGTGGATGCCCAGATCCGACAGAGCGCCCATGGCGGCCTTCTGCTTGTCGAAGAACCAGGTGCTCCCGGCCTCCATGGACCAGTTCTCCGGGCCGGCGTTGCCCATGGTGGTCCGGAAGGTGATGATGTCGCCGATGATGCCGCCATCCAGCAGCTCCTTGGCCTTGCGGTGCACCGGGTCAAAGCGCATGTTGTGGCCGATCATCAGGTGCTTGCCGTTGCGCTCGGCGGCGGCCACCATGGACTCGCACTCTGCCAGGGTCACGGCCATGGGCTTTTCGCACAGAACGTGCTTCCCGGCATACAGGGCGTAGGTGGTGATCTCCGCATGGCTGCGGTTTTCCACGCAGATGGACACGGCGTCGATGCTGGGGTCGTTGAGCAGGTCAAAATAGGATTCGTAGACCTTGCCGCCGTATTGGGCGGCCATCTCCTGGGCCCGCTGGGTGTTCAAATCGTAGTAGCCCGCCAGCTCCACATGGGGGTTGGCGGCATATTCCGGCAGATGGCGCACCTGCGCGATCTTGCCGCAGCCGATGATACCGATCCTGATCATAATGATTCCTCCTATTCCGTGATAAGCCGGGACGTGCCCGGCGGGTGTTCAAGGCCATTATAGCAAATTTTTTCACAATATGGAATCCTTTTTTGCGCTCCGGCGGGGATTTTTTTCCGAAAATCCCGCGCGGGACCAGATACGGCTTGCAATCCGGGGGAAAAGGCGGTAAACTGTTACTGCTTCGCAAGAAGGGAGGAGAAAACATGGTATCTATTGTAGAGGTGACCACCAAGGCGCAGCTGCGCCGGTTTGTGGAATACCCCATAGAGCTATACAAGGATGTGCCCCAGTACATCCCCGGCACCTATGACGACGACCTGCAGGACTGGGACAGGAAAAAGAACCCCGCCTTTGAATATTGCCAGGCCCGGTGCTGGCTGGCTATGCGGGATGGGGAGATCGTGGGCCGCATCGGCGCGATCCTGAGCCGCAAGGCCAACGAAAAGTGGCACACCAACCGCCTGCGGTTTACCCAGGTGGACTTTATCGACGACTACCAGGTGTCCAAGGCTCTGTTCGACACGGTGGAGGACTGGGCCCGGCAGCTGGGCTGCACCCAGGTTCACGGCCCCCTGGGCTTCACGGATATGGACCGGGAGGGCATGCTGGTGGAGGGCTTTGACCGCCGCAGCTGCTTCTTTACCTATTATAATCACCCCTATTATAAGGATCATCTGGCGGCTCTGGGCTATGAAAAGGACGTGGACTGGATCGAGGAACTCATCACTGCGCCTACCGACGAGAAGGTCATCCAGCGCTGGGAGAAGCTCAGCAATTATGTGCTCAAGCGCCAGAAGCTGCACATCCACAAGGTGCGGACCCGGCTGGACTATCCGCCTTTGATCCGCAAGGTGTTCCAACTGGTAAACATCGCCTATTCCCCACTTTACGGCACGGTGGAGCTGTCCGAGGCCCAGATCAAGCGCTACGCCGGGAAGTTTGCCCCCCTCGTCAACCCCCATCTTACCTGCTTCGTCATGAACGAGGAGGAGGAACTGGTGGCCTTCGGAGTGGCGGCGCCCAGCATTGCCGAGGCCCTGCGAAAGAACCGGGGCCGGATCTTCCCCACCGGCTGGGTAGACCTGCTGAAGGCCTTCCGGAAAAACGACACCGTGGATCTGCTGCTGATCGCCGTGCGGCCGGACCTGCAGAGCAAGGGTGTCAACGCCGTGGTCATCAGCCAGGTCATGCGGGGTGCTTATGAGATGGGCGTCCGCTGGGCTGAGACCGGCCCCATGCTGGAGATGAATCAGAAGGTCCAGACCCAGTGGCAGGATTTCCCCCTGGAGCAGCATAAGCGCCGCCGGTGCTTCATCAAGGATCTGGTCCCTGCGGGGCAGGAGGTCCGGCAGCCGGACCTGGCCCGGGTGTAAACGGAACGGTGGAGGGAGAGCATATGTATCGTATCGGAATCGATCTGGGCGGCACAAACATTGCCGTGGGCGTGGTGGACGACGGCCACGCCATCGTATCCCGGGTCAGTGTTCCTACCATGGCCAGCCGCCCGGCGGCGGAGGTGGTGCGGGACATGGGCGGCGCCGTGGAGCAGGTCCTGGCCCGGGCCGGGGTGTCCGTTGCCGACTGCCGCAGCATGGGCGTCGGTTCACCGGGCACCTGCAACTCTGCCGACGGCGTGGTGGAGCGAGCGTATAACCTGGGATGGGACCACGTCCCTGTGTGCCGGATGCTGGAGCAGCGCTTTGGCATTCCCTGCCGTCTCAGCAACGACGCCAACTGTGCCGCTCTGGCCGAACAGGTAGCGGGTGCGGCGGTGGGCCACGACAACGTGGTGCTCGTTACCCTGGGCACCGGCGTTGGCGGCGGCATCATCATCGGCGGCAGGATCTATGACGGGATGCGGGGAGCCGGGGCCGAGCTGGGCCACACCCTGCTGGTCATGGACGGCGAGCCCTGCACCTGCGGCCGCCGGGGCTGTTGGGAGGCATATTCCTCCGCTACGGCCCTGATTCGTCAGGCCTGTCAGGCGGCGGCCCGGCATCCGGATTCTCTGCTGGCCCGGCTGGCGGACATCAACGGGAAGACGGTGTTCGACGCAGCGGACCGGGGCGACGAGACTGCCCGGGCGGTGGTGGACCGCTACTGCGACTATCTGGGGGCGGGCCTGGTGAACATCGTCAACGCCCTGGCTCCGGAGGTCATTCTCATCGGCGGCGGCATCAGCCGCCAGGGAGAGCGTCTGCTGGCTCCGGCGCGCCGGTATGTGGAGCGCAACTGCTTCGGCGGCAAGGACGGGGCCGTTCCCGTTATCGCCCCGGCGAAGCTGGGCAACGAGGCCGGTATCATCGGCGCAGCCGCGCTGTGAGCAGAAAGACATATTCAATGGACGCCCCGGTTGGCAGGCAGCATAGCTGTTTGGCAGCCGGGGCGCGGCTTATATAGCGTATCCTTTCTATTTGAATATGTATAGAATGGGTTGTTTTTCTGTAAATAGCCAACCGCGGATCGAACAAAAGAAGCGGAGGACATGGTAACGACATATCACATAACCGCATCTTCTGGCAGGGATAAAAAAGATGAAAAAAGAGGGAAAAAGGTGTTGACAAAAGGGGAAAGGGGTGGTATTCTAACAAAGCTGTCGGCGAGAGCGGGCGGCAGGGACACGGACGAACGAAAAAAGTTGAGGATTCGATAAAAAAGTTCTTGACAAAGCGGTTCGGATGTGATATCCTAAATAAGTCGTCTGTGATGGCGGCTAACGACAAACGGTTTCAGAAATGTAAAGAACGTCGAAAAAAGTTCTTGACAAACGAAATCGGTTGTGGTAAAATACCAAATGTTCCGCGAATAAGTGGAGCGTGTATCTTGTAAATTAAACAATGAACGAACAAAGCACCAGACGGGAGCACATGAAGATGTGCAACTGAAAAAGCTTGGGCACTGGGGTTCAGTCAATTACCCGGTGTTTGAGCAGAGTTTATGAAGCTATGGAAATAGCTCTGTAAAAGAGATTAGCTCAGCGGGAACGCTGTGTTGATACGATTTATAGAGAGTTTGATCCTGGCTCAGGACGAACGCTGGCGGCGTGCTTAACAC